>ERZ824480.2302-NODE-2302-length-14643-cov-3.930902_pt1 | contig 14643 bp, 9 predicted proteins | sample MGYA00519861_ERZ824480 | MGnify/ENA primary metagenome ERZ824480 (study PRJEB31778, sample SAMEA3449152) | human gut metagenome | biome: human gut; feature: human-associated habitat; material: faeces | place: United Kingdom | collected 2010/2012 ... | reverse complement strand
GTGCGGCCAGCGCCCCGGCGCGCAGAAAAAACTCCTTCACGTCCGCCAGCGCACGGCGGCGCTGTGTCTCGTTCACGGTGCGGCCTCCCTTCGGCGGCGGCAGACCACGGCCAGCGCCGCACCCGCCGCCAGCAGCCAGACTGCCGGGGCCGCGTCCTGCGCAAGACCCGTGGGCGGCACGCCGTCCTTATTGTTGACGCAGGTCAGCGCCGCGTCGCCGGTCAGGGTCGCGGTATAGCTGCTGCCCAGCGTGACGTTGCTGCCGTCGTCCATTGTCGTTTCGTAGTCGGTCAGCGTCTCCTCGGTGACGGTCACGGTCTGGCCGGGCTTCAGATGCCCGATGACAATGCTGCCTTTATGCGGGATCGTGAAGCCGTCCGCGGTCAGCGCCGCGCCGCCGTAGGGCTGCACATAGGGGGTATCCGCGGTGACCGCCGCGCCGTCAATGGCCGCCGTAAACGCAAAGCCGCGGCGCGTGTCGCCCATGCCGCCCGTGACCTGCTTGGTCACGGTGACGTGCAGGAACGGCGCGTAGGTGTTGGTGATGACAGCCTCCCCCACGCCGCCGGACGGCACCTGCACCGTCCCGGCCGCCGCGGCGGCGGTGGTCGTGCAGTACCAGCTGGCTAAGTCGGGGTGGTCGGTCTCGGTCACGGTGTAGCTGCCCACGGGCACATCCTCCACCGTTACGCTGTGCAGCCCCCTGAGCGGCACGGTCAGTGCGCCGGGCGCGTCCAGCGTGACGGTGCGGGCCGTGCCGTCGTCATAGACCAGCGTATAGCTGCCGATGGGCAGACTGCCGACGGTGAAGGTGTTCGTCACGGCCTCGGCCTCATCGCGCAGGGCCGTGTCGTCCACGGCCTTCGTCAGCCGCAGGCTGCCGGTCTGCCGGGCGTAGGTGTTCTCAAAATCGGCGTAGGTCGTGCCGTTTTGCAGCAGCGTTATGTTGGCCAGCGTCGGCGGGTCGCCCGCGGGCTGCAGCACGTCGCCGTTGACGGCGGCGCGGCTCGCCAAATAGAGCACCGCCGCCGGGGCGGCGTGGGCGGTCTCGGTCACGGTGTAGGTGTAGGGTGTGCCGCTCTCCGACGCCATAGGCAGATCCTGTATGGTATAGCTGCACTGGGCCGGGTCGGTGCCGACGGTCATATCCGCGCCGCTTATGACGGCCACAGCCGTGCCGTCGGAGCGGGTCAAGGTGAAGGTCAGCCCCGCGCGCACGGCGGTCAGCTCGTCGGCGGTCAGGCTGCCCGCCAGCGTCTTGCGCAGCGTCAGGTTGGCGTGCCCGGCCACGGGCGGCGCAGGCTCGGTGCTGAACCAGACCTTATCCAGCAGGTTGCCCTCGCGCCGGTCCCCCTTGCCGCTGGACAGCGCCAGGAAGAAGAACCGGCTGACATACTGCCCCGCCCGGACTGTGTAGTCGCCGCTGTGGACGCCCCACTGGTCGTTGCCGTCGGTGATCTCGCCGCCGACCATGAAGCTGCGGATGGGGACCTCCTCGCCGTTGTATTGCACGGTCCGGTCCAGCGCCTCGCGCACCAGAAGTCCCCTGTTGTCGTCCTCGCTGGAAGCGCCCTCCAGAATATCGGTGATCTGCGCTGCCACATCCACCGGCGCGATGAGCAGCGCCATCGAGTCCTGCATACCCCTGCCGCGGGCGCGGTGGGCCAGCGACCAGTGCAGCGTGGTGCCGGGCGCGGTCAGCACATCCTGATACAGTGCGCCGTAGGCCTCGCAGTTCAGCTCGGCAAACTGCTGCCCGTCGTAAGCGCCGTCGATGCTGTAGCTGGCCTCGGGGTAGTTCCGCGTGCCGTTATAGCTGCGGTTGGAGCCGTCCGCCAGCTCAATGTACAGGCCGGCGCTTCCGGTTTTCCAGTGCCTGGCCACGCCGGTGGTCTGCCAGACGATGCCCCCTTCCCCCGACGGGTACTGGGTAAAGAAGGTGCCGGTCCCACCGTCCGGGGAATAATACAGCCGGGATGCGGGCGTATTGTTGTTTTTGTTGTGATACGCCTTCAGCCCGGCAATATCCGGCGTTTCAAAGCTGCCGTTCTGCAGCTGGATGCAGTAGGGCACCTGCATGGCCGCGGCGGTGAGTTTTGCGCCGTCGGTGCCGGTGACCTCGACCTTATAGTACAGCCGTTCCGCATCCCTGACACCGGCAATGCAGGCATCCAGCGCAGCGTTCAGCCGGTGCTCGCTGCCCGGCGTGATGTTCCACGCATCGCCGGAGCAGAGCTGCTGCGGGACCTCCTCCCAGTTGGTGCCGTCCTTGCTGCGGTACCAGGTGTACACAGCGCCGTCGAGTCTGTCCGTGCTGCCGTTGACCTTCGCTGTAAAGCAGCCGTCGGTCCGAATGCTGTCCACCAGCTCTGCGCTTGTGACAACGGCAGTCTGCGCCGCGGTGTCGGGCGCGGCGAGCAGCGTCTCCATCACGAGGGTGCGTGCGGTCTCGGGCGTTGCCGCGGGGTCAGCCGCCGGGGTCGGCTCCGCCTCACTTTCGGGTTCCGGGGCAGGCGCCGGGGTCGGCTCCGCCTCCATGTCGGGTTCCGGGTCAGGCGGGTCCGGGTCGGCGGGCGCAATCGCCGCCGCAGACTCCGCCGTGGCGGGCAGTTCATCCGCCGCAAACACAGCGTTGGCCATGCCTGCCGCCATACAGCAGGCCAGCAGCACAGCCAACAGACGTTTTTTCATGTACGGTTCCTCCTTTGCTGGTTTCCCGCGCGGGGCTTGTCTCCCCGCCGGGTCAATTGGGAGTATACCGTCCGCCGCCCGCGGAACACGTCGAGGGCTGCTTTCTTCCAAAAGGTTACAAAAAAGACGCACCACGGAAGTTTTTCCGTAGTGCGTCTTTTCTTTTAGTCACTTCTGCCCTGTAGGGGCCGGGCATGCCCGGCCCTGCACCTTTCCGCAAGCGCCCGCCTATGGGACACCTGCGGGCCGGGCATGCCCGGCCCCTACTGTCTCTGCAATGGGAAAATGAGCTGTAAGGGCACACGGGCCGGGCATGCCCGGCCCCTACCGCTCGGCTGGGGGATACAGCACCGCTCCCCCGCTTTACACCACCGTCACCAGCGTCTCACAGTCGCCGGTCACGGCGTACTTGCCGCTGCCCGCGGGGATAAAATAGCTTTCGCCCTTTTTGACCTTCACGGTCTCGCCGCCGCAGGTCAGCGTGCCCGCGCCGTCGGTGATGAGCAGCGAGACAAAGCTCTTTTCGTCAGCCGCGCCGTCAAACGCGCCTTTTTTCGCGTCCACCGTGAAATACTCGCACTGCGCGAGATGGCTGCCGAAGTCGTGCTTTTGCGGCGGCGTGCGGCGGGTCACGTCCAACGCCTTTTCAATGTGCAGGGCACGGGGCTTGCCGTCCGCACCGACGCGCCCGTAGTCGTAGACGCGGTAGGTCACGTTGGAGTTCTGCTGCACCTCGGCCACGACGATGCCCTGGCAGATGGTGTGCAGCGTGCCCGACGGGATAAAAAAGCAGTCGCCCTTGTGTACGGGCACGGCGTTCAGGACCTCGGTCAGGGTGTTATTTTTAATGCGCTCCGCAAACTCCTCTTTGGAGATTTCGTGCGTAAAGCCGTAGTAGAGATACGCCCCCGGCACGCAGTCCAGCACATACCACATCTCGGTTTTGCCGTACTGGTGTTCGTTTTTCAGCGCGTAGTCGTTGGACGGGTGCACCTGAATGGACAGGTTCTTGCTGGCGTCGATGAACTTTGTCAGGACCGGGAACTGCTCAAATTTTGCGCAGTCCGTGCCCAGGGCTTCGGGGTGCGCGGCCACGTAGTCCGCCAGCGTCGTGCCGTCGGGCAGATAGCTCGGGCCGTCCGGGTGGCAGGACAGCACCCACGCTTCGGCCAGCGGTTCAAGGTCGCTCTTGATGCCGAAATCGGTGCGCAGGCGGCTGCCGCCCCACAGATAATCCTTGCAGCTCGGGGTCAATTTCAGAATTGCCATACCGTTCACGCTTTCATCATGTCCGCGGCGGCTTTGGCCAGCGCGGCGTTCACGGCATCGGCGGCTGCCTCACTGTCGCCAACGGCGGAAAGATAAACTTTAATTTTCGGCTCGGTGCCGGAGGGGCGGACCATCAGCTTATGCCCGCCGTCCAGATGGTATTCCAGCACGTTGGCGCGGGGCAGGCCGGTGCCGTCGGTGTCGTAGTCCACGACGGACTCCACCTTGTACCCGGCAATGTCCTCCGGGGCGTTGGCGCGCAGCTTCTTCATCAGCTCCTGCATCGTGTGCATGCCGCTCTCGCCCTCAAAGGCAAAGCTGCACAGCGCATTGCGGTAGTAACCGAACTCCCTGTACAATGCCTCGATGGCGTCCAGCAGCGTCTTGCCCTGCTGGGCGTACCAGGCCGCGGCCTCGCAGACCAGCAGCGTCGCGTTGACAGCGTCCTTGTCGCGGACGTGGCCGCCGGACAGGTAGCCGTAGCTCTCCTCAAAGCCGAAGATATAGCGTTCGGGACGCCCCTCGGCCTCCAGCTTGCCGATCTGCTCGCCGATGAACTTAAAGCCGGTCAGGGTGCGGCGCAGTTCAACGCCGTACTTTTTCGCAACCGGCGCTGCCATATCGGTGGAGACGATGGTCGTTACCGCCACGGGGTCGGCGGGCATCGTGCCCTGTGCCAGACGGGTGCGGCAGATATAGTCCAGCAGGATGATGCCCATCTCATTGCCGGTAATCAGGCGGTAGCCGCCCTTGCCGTCGGGCACGGCGGTGCCGCAGCGGTCACAGTCGGGGTCGGTGCCCAGCAGCAGATCGGGACGGACCTTGTCGCACAGCTCCAAGCCTTTTTGCATAGCTTCGCGGATCTCGGGGTTCGGGTAGGGGCAGGTCGGGAAGTCGCCGTCGGGCTTTTCCTGCTCGGGCACAACGGTCACATGGGTCACGCCGAGCTTTTTCAGCAGCTTTTTCACACATTCCAGACCCGTGCCGTTCAGCGGGGTGTAGACGAGCTTGAGCGCGTCGATGCCCGCGCCGTCGCCGACACGCTGGTCATAGACAGCCTGCACAAAATCATCGAGGCATTTTTCGTCAATTGTCACAATGCGGCCCGCGGCGGCGGCAGCGTCAAAATCTGCCAGCCGGACATCGTCAAAGCAATCAATTTTTTCGATAGCTGCCAGAATTTTCTCGGCAGCCTCCAGCGTGATCTGGCAGCCGTCCGCGCCGTAGACCTTGTAGCCGTTGTACTTGGCGGGGTTGTGGCTGGCCGTCACGCAGACGCCCGCGCCGCAGCCGAGGTACCGCACCGCCCACGAAAGCGCCGGGGTCGGCTCAAGCCGGGGGTACATGCAGGCGGTAATGCCGTTCGCGGCCAGCACGCGGGCGGTCTCGCGGGCGAACAGCGCACCGTTATGGCGGCTGTCGTGGGCGATGGCTACCTTTTTGGGCAGGCCGGACGCATTGAGGTAGTCCGCCAGCCCCTGCGTTGCCTTGCGCACGGTGTAGAGGTTCATCCGGTTCGTGCCCGCGCCGATCACGCCGCGCAGGCCGCCGGTGCCGAATTCCAGATCGCAGTAAAAGCGGTCCGTGACGGCGTCGGCGTCGCCCGCGATGGAGACGAGCTCGGCTTTGACGGCGTCGTCCAGATCCGGCTGGGCAAGCCAGCGGTTATAGAGGTCGTTTATATTGTTCATGGAGTTTCTCCTTTATCTTCCCTTGGATCCTGCGGGCAGCCGCAAGCCGCCCCGCCTCTCTATTATCTTGCATTTTTACCGCTTTTGCAAGTACCAAATCATTGTCGGCACCGCCGGATTTTCCGGTCCAGACTGTCAAAAAATTGCATTCCTGCCTTATTGCGTATGTAGGGGCGACCATTGGTCGCCCGCCAACTTACCGCAGCAACGTATTTTCCGGGAGAGTTTCTTGCAAGGCAAACGGGCACGGGCGAGCAATGCTCGCCCCTACAAGAGTTTTTCGACAGTCTGCACCGGATTTTCCGGTCAGCCCTGCCAGACACCTTTTATTGCCTCCGCTTCACTTTCCGCCAGCGCCGGGGCGTCGGAATTGGCAAACAGGCTGCCGTAGCGGTAGAGCCCCGCGCCCTGCACCCCTAAGCGGGCAAGCAAAGCAAGCTGGTCGGCCAGCGCATGGCCGGAAAACCACTCGGAGCCGACATCGGACCCATCCCCTGCGCCGACGCGGTAGGCCCCCAGCCCGGCGTACAGCTTCACGCCCGCCGCGCGGGGCAGTGCGGCCCACGCGGCGGCCAGCTGCGCAAAGCTGTGCGACGCATCGCCGTTTTTTATATATTCCTGCCCCCAATAAAGCTGGGGCATCAGGTAATCCACAGTCCCCTGCCGCAGCCAGCGGGCCGCGTCGCTGTATTGCAGGGTGTAGTTCTGCTCCGGGTCGCCCGTCGGGGCTGCGCCGAACCGCACGCCGTACCGCCGGGCCGCGGCGTGGCAAAGCTCCATCAGGGCGTTCACGTTTTCCCGCCGCCAGTCGTCCTGCGTCCGTGTGCTGCCGCTGGCCGCGTAGTCCGCCGCGTCAAAGGCCGGGTCGGTGGTGGGGTAAAAATAGTCGTCAAAGTGGATGCCGTCCACAGCGTACCTTGCGCACAGCTCCCCCACCCCGTCGGCAATGTACTGCCGCACGTCCGCGCTGGCGGGGTCGAGATACGCGCCGGTGTCGGTGTACCTGACCCAGTCCGGGTGCAGCCGCGCCGGGCTTGCGCTGCACAGCGCCGGGGTCTGCCCGGCCTGGATGCGGTAAGGGTTGACCCAGGCTTCCAGCTGTAAGTCCCGCGCGTGGGCGGCGTCCACCAGCAGTGCCAGCGGGTCAAACCCGGGGTCCTGCCCCTGCGTGCCGGTGCAGAGGTGGCTGAACGGAAAGTAGTCGCTGGGGTAGAGCGCATCGCCGAAGGGCCGCACCTGCGCCAGCACGACGGTTGCGCCAATCGACTGTATATTGTCCAGCATTGTGCCGATTGCCTGCGTGAACGCCTCCGCCGACGAGAAATCGACCTGCTCCCATTCCAGATAGCTGACCCACACAGCGCGGTAGGGCGCGGCGGCCCGGGCGACGGCGGTTGGGGTGGGGGTCGGCGCCGCGGCGGGGGCCGGGACAGCCTTTTGCGGCAGTGCAAGCAGCGGCGCAAGCAGAAAGACGGCCATTATAAATAAGTAAAATCCGATCCGACGCATGGCATGTACCTCCTGCGGTATGTATATGCGGGGCGGGCAGCGGGTAGGACAGGGCCGCCGGGAGGCCGCCCGGGGGCGGACGGCCATGGGGTCCCCCTTTGCCACATTGACAAAAAACGCCCTGCAATGCTATAATGTTCTTATATGTAACACAATTTTTATCTACCCATTCCTTCACACAAAGGCGGAAGCACTATGACCAGAGAACAGGTCGAAACGGAAATGGCCCAATACCGCACCATCTTTACGGTGGTGCGGCTGCTGGATGCTGCGCAGGTCGGCGGAGAGGAGTCCGTCAACAGCTTTTGCAGCTGCTACAGCTATTGGGGCAAAAACACCCCCTGCCGGAACTGCATCTCCCGGCAGGTGCTGGAGGATCACCGCCAGCGCACCAAGCTGGAATACATGGGCAGCGAAGTCTTTCAGGTCACCGCCGTCTACCGCGAGGTCGACGGCGTTCCCTGTGTCATGGAGCTGGTCCAGAAGCTGGACGGCGAGACCCTCATTGACCCCGAAAACGGGGACCGCCTGATAGACAGCATCACGCGCTACCACACCAAGCTCTACCACGATGCACTGACCGACAGCTACAACCGCCTCTACTTTGAGGACGAGCTCAAGGACAAGACCGACCCCGCCGGTGTGGCCGTGCTGGATCTGGACGACTTTAAATTGATCAACGACACCAACGGCCATCAGGCCGGCGACATGGCGCTGCGCACCTGCGTTGACGTGGTGTGCGCCTGCATCCGCAAATCGGACGTGCTCATCCGCTACGGCGGCGACGAATTCCTGCTGGTGCTGCCGGGCATTGGGCGCGCGGCGTTCCTGGCCAAGCTGGACCGCATCCGGGCGCAGCTGCACGCCGCCAGCGTGCCGGGGTATTCCCATCTGCAGCTGTCCTCCAGCATCGGCGGCGTAATAACGCAGCCCGGCGAGACCGTGGAGCAGGCAGTCTCCCGCGCCGACAAGCTGATGTACCAGGCCAAGAACCGCAAAAACATGGTCGTGACCGAGGACAACGCCCGGGACGGCGCTTTGAGCGCTGCCGGGCGCGAAAGCCATTCCCGCCAGAGCATTTTAATTGTGGACGACTCCGAGATGAACCGCGCCATTCTGGCGGAGATACTGGGCAGCGACTACAACATTCTGGAGGCGACGAACGGCAAAGAGTGCCTGGCCATGCTGGAGCAGTACGGCACCGGCATTGCGCTGATCCTGCTGGACATCGTCATGCCGGTCATGGACGGCTTTGCGGTGCTGAGCGAGATGAACCGCAGCCACTGGATCGAGGACATCCCCGTCATCATGATCTCGAGCGAGGACGCCGACACCGTTGTGCGCCACGCCTACGAGCTGGGCGTCTCGGACTATGTCAACCGCCCGTTCGATGCGGGCGTCGTCTACCGCCGCGTTTTCAACACGATTAAGCTCTACGCCAAGCAGCGGCGGCTCGCCTCGCTGGTGACGAGCCAGATCAAGGAAAAAGAGAAAAACACCAAGATGATGATCTCGATCCTGAGCGAGGTCGTCGAGTTCCGCAACGGCGAGAGCGGCCAGCACGTGCTGCACATCGGCACGCTGACCCAGCGCCTTCTGGAGCGGCTGACGCAGAAAACCGACAAGTATGACCTGCCGCCCGAAACGCAGGAGCTGATCGTCATGGCGTCGGCGCTGCACGACATCGGAAAGGTTGCGATAGACGATAAGATCCTGAACAAGCCCGGGCGGCTTACCCCGGAGGAGTTCGATCTTATGAAAACCCACACCGTTGTGGGCGCGAACATGCTGGACCGTCTGGGCCGCTATAAAAACGAAGCGCTTGTCAAGACCGCCCACGACATCTGCCGCTGGCACCACGAGCGCTGGGACGGCCGCGGCTACCCCGACGGCCTGGCCGGGGACGACATCCCGATTTCGGCGCAGGTCGTCTCGATGGCGGACGTCTACGACGCGCTGGTCAGCAAGCGCGTCTACAAGGCCGCCTACTCACCGGACACCGCGGTGCAGATGATCCTGCACGGCGACTGCGGGCAGTTCAACCCCCTGCTGCTGGAATGCCTGGTGGAAATTCAGGACGTCTTAAAGGCCGAGATCGTCGGGCGGGAGAACGAAGAAGGGTAAAATTTGCATCGCCGTAGGGGCCGGGCATGCCCGGCCCTGCGCCTTTCCGCAAGCGCCCGCCTGTGGGACACCTGCGGGCCGGGCATGCCCGGCCCCTACCGCGCCCTTATAAATTGTGTAATTGTTATGATATTGCGGATTCTGTTGAAAATATCCTCTGTCTATGGTAAAATAAGAAGATAACTATTAGAGAGGACTTCTCCTTCTTCATGACAAGTAAACGCGAAAAGCTGCAATACGCTTATGTATTTTTCGCCGACCTGCTCACGATGGCCGTCAGCGTGCTGCTGGCGTGGCTCATCACCGACGGGCTGTTCGGCGTGCTGATCCCCTACACCAGCACCGATTGGCTCCAGACCCTGTGCCTGCTGTTTGTGGCGTTCGTCGTCACCTTCTTCTTCTTTGACCAGGACAAAAACATCGTAACACGGTCTGAAAACGAGGAAATCAGCCTTTCCCTCCGGTTCAACATCGCGCTCGGCCTTGTGTATGCAGGCTGCATGCTGCTGGCCAAGGCCACGATGCTGGACTCCCGTTATTTTGCGGTCACAGTGCCCGCGGTCAACGCGGTGCTGCTGCCGTTCTCCCATGCGATTTTAAAGCGGCTGCTCATCCGGTTCCAGCGCAGCTGGGGCATGGAGACGCTCGTCGGCGTCGTCACAACGTCGGACCGGGCCGAGCGGCTGATCCCCGAGATCCAAAAGGACTGGTCCCGCCGGGTCGTGGGCGTCTCGCTGCTGGAGGCCACGCCCGCCGCGATCTCCACCAGAGTCTGCGGCGTCGAGGTCAAGGCGACGTTCGACGACTTCATGGACTGGATCCGGCGCGAGGCGCTCGACGAGGTCTATGTCGATGTGCCGATGGACAGCGGCGAGAGCTTCATCCCCTATCTGGACGAGATGGAGAGCATGGGCCTGACCGTGCACTTCCGTCTGCCGCTGCTGGACCGCATTGAGGAAGCCTGCTGCGACGAGACGAGCGCCGCGCGGCTGAGCCGGTCCCTGGGGCGCTGCGCCGGGGGCAACATCGTCACGATGGGCACCGTTGAATTGCAGCTGCGCGACCAGATCGCCAAGCGCTGCATGGACGTGGTGGGCGCTGTCATCGGCTGTATCATCAGCATCCCGATCATCGCGGTGGTCGCCATCCCGCTCAAGCTCGAAAGCCCCGGCCCGCTGTTTTTTAAACAAAAGCGTGTGGGCCGCAACGGGCGATATTTTTACATCCACAAGCTGCGCAGCATGTACGTGGACGCCGAGGCCCGCAAGAAGGAGCTGATGGCTCAGAATGAAATGAACGGCCTGATGTTCAAAATGGAGGATGACCCCCGCGTGACCAAGGTGGGTAAATTCATCCGCCGCACCAGCATTGACGAGCTGCCGCAGTTTTTTGACGTGCTGCGGGGCGATATGAGCCTTGTGGGCACCCGCCCGCCGACGGTGGACGAGTACAAGCAGTACGAGAGCCACCACAAGCGCCGCCTGTCGATGAAGCCGGGCATCACCGGCCTGTGGCAGGTCAGCGGGCGCAGCGACATCGAGGATTTTGAGGAGGTCGTCAAGCTCGACGTAGCCTACATCGACAACTGGTCCCTCTGGGGCGACGTAAAGATTTTGTTCAAAACGATTTACGTTGTGTTCGCAGGAAAAGGGGCGAAATGATAGCAAGCAGCCGTTCCGGGAAGGGACGGCTGCTTTTTTACTGCCGCGCGGCCCCTACAGGCCCGCGGCGTTAAAGGTGATTGCCCGTTAAAGGGTGGCCGCGCCGACCTCCGGGCCGGGCATGCCCGGCCCCTACGAAAGCCCCTCCACGCCAAAACGGGGCCCGCTTTTCGGCAGGTCCCGTTTTGGTTGGTATAGGAAAATAATAAGAAAATGGCTTGTTTATCCCCGCATTACACGATCTTGCGGGATTTGTGGACGCCGGTCTTGAGGAACTCGACCCACTCCGCAATGTTCACGGCGTGGTCGCCCAGGCGCTCAAGGTACTTATCAATCATAAATAAGTCCAGCGCCGTCTCGGCATCGCCGGGGTGGGCGGCGATGTAGGCCGCAATTTCCTTGGAAATGCGGCTGAACATCGCGTCGCAGTCGTCGTCGCGGGCAATGACCTGCGCGGCGGTGGACAGGTCCACCTGCACGTAGGCGGCAATGGCGTCCTTGACCATGTGCAGGGCAATGTCGCCCATCGCGTACAGGTCGTCCAGCACGCCGACGGTGCGCGCGCCGTCCGGGTGGAGATGGAGCGTTATCTCGGCAATATCGCTGGCCTGGTCAGCGATGCGCTCAATGTCGGTGACCATCTTCAGCGCCGTGGAGACCTTGCGCAGGTCGCCCGCCACGGGCTGCTGGCGCAGAAACAGCGTTAAGCAGCGGTGCTCGATCTCATGCTCGGCGGAGTCGATTTCGCTGTCCCGGGCAATAACGCTGCGGGCCAGCTCGGTGTCGCCGGTGCGCAGGGCGGTCATGGCGCTCTCGATCGCGCCGCCGGCGGCGTGGCCCATGCGGGCCAGCATCGTGTCAAGCTGCAGCAGCTCGGCGTCGTACATTTTTCGTACACTCGTACCCATTTGTCGTACCTCCTTAGCCGAAGCGGCCCGAGATGTAATCCTCGGTGCGCTTGTCCACGGGCGTGGCGAACACACGCTCCGTCGGGCCCATCTCCACCAGCTCGCCCAGCAGAAAAAATGCCGTCTTATCGCTGATACGCGCGGCCTGCTGCATATTGTGGGTGACCATGACGATGGTGTAATTCTCTTTCAGCTCCGTGGCCAGCTCCTCGACCTTGGACGTCGAGATGGGGTCCAGGGCGCTCGTCGGCTCATCCATCAGCAGGACCTCGGGCTCAACGGCCAGGGCGCGCGCAATGCAGAGGCGCTGCTGCTGGCCGCCCGACATGCCCAGGGCGCTCTTGTTCAGGCGGTCCTTGACCTCGTCCCAGATGGCCGCGCCGCGCAGGGATCTTTCCACGATCTCATCCAGCTGCGCTTTATTATGGATGCCGTGGGTGCGCGGGCCGTAGGCGATGTTGTCATAGATGGACATCGGGAAGGGGTTCGGCTTCTGGAACACCATGCCGACGCGCTTGCGCAGGACGTTGACGTCCATCTTGTCCTTGTAGATGTCCACGCCGTCGAGCTTGATGTCGCCGGAGATGCGGCAGCCCTCGACGAGGTCGTTCATGCGGTTCAGGCTTTTCAAAAACGTGGATTTGCCGCAGCCGGACGGACCGATGAACGCGGTGATCTCCTTTTCCGGGATGTCGATATTGATATTTTTCAGCGCATGGAAGCTGCCATAGTACAGGTCCATATTGCGCACTTCAAATTTGTTCATGAAATGACCTCACATTTTTATCTCTGCTCTGTTTCTTGTATCGGTAGGGGCCGGGCATGCGCGGACCGCGGCCCGGACCGCGAGCACCCGTTTTTCCGTACACCTGCGGGCCGCATATATGCGGCCCCTACATGCGCGGCGCCGGGGAAGGGGCTGCCGGACGGAAGGTTTCCGGAGCGGTCAAGACCGCTCCCTACATGGCACCCGTGAACGGCGAATCGTAGGGAGGTGCGGGGTTGTAAGCGTGGGACCACGGTTGAGCGTAGCGAAACCGGGGAGCGAACAATGTTTGCCCCTGCGGGGCAAACAACCGCATGAGCGGGCCAGCTTTGCTGGCTGGCGGCGCTCGTTGTGCGCCGCCAAGCGGTCTTGACCCCTCCGCGGGGTTTGCGCTGCCGCATACTCCCACGGGCGGATATGGAATCCGCCCCTACGGTGCAGGGGCCGGTGCATTTTCCTTTACCGTTTTGCCAGTTTCCCGGCTACCAGCCCGGACAGACCGTTGATGACCAGCACCAGCACCAGCAGGACCACTGCCGTGCCGTAGGTCTGGCCGATGTACAGGCCCTCGTTGGAGAGCAGGTACATGTGTACGGCCAGGGTGCGGGTGGAGCTGAACACGCTGGACGGGATCTTTGCCACAGAGCTTGCGGTATAGATCAGCGCGGCGGTCTCGCCGACGATGCGGCCCGTGGCCAGAATGACGCCGGACAAAATGCCGGGCATGGCGGACGGCAGCACGATCGTGAACACCGTGCGCAGCTTGCCCGCGCCCAGACCAAAGCTGCCCTCGCGGTAGGAGTCGGGCACTGCGATCAGCGCCTCCTCCGTCGTGCGCATGATGACGGGCAGAACCATGATGGCCAGCGTGAACGCACCGGCGATCATCGAATAGCCCCAGTGCAGCTTAGTGACGAAGAACAGCATACCGAACAGGCCGTAGACGATGGACGGGATGCCCTGCAGTGTCTCGGTGGTGACGCGCACGACCTTGACCAGCTTGCTGCCGCGGTGGGCGTACTCGACCAGCCAGATGGCCGCAAAGATGCCCAGCGGCGTCGAGATCGCCAGCGAGAAGGCCGTCATCAGCACCGTGTTGATGAGCGCGGGCGTCAGCGAGACGTTCTCGGAGTTATACTCCCAGGCGAACAGCTCGGGCTTCAAATTGGGGATGCCCATGACCAGAATGTAGCCGATGAGGAACACCAGCACCGCGGCGGTCAGCAGGGCGGCCATGCGCACAAGCCAGCGCAGCGCGGCAGCCTGCATACGGGCGGCGCGGCGGTTGCTGCCGCCGGTGGGCAGGAACTCATGCGGTTTTGCGTAGGTCATATCGGCGGCTGTTTGCGCTGCGGCAATCTCAGGCATAGTCCTTACCCCCTTTCACAAGGCTGAAGCAGAGGTTGATAAGCAGGATGAATACGAACAGCACAACGCCGGTGGCGATCAGCGCCTCGCGGTGGAGGTCGGCGGCGTAGCCCATCTCGATGACGATGTTCGAGGTCATCGTGCGCAGGCCCTGGAACAGACCCTTGGGCATCCAGGTCTGGTTGCCCGCGACCATGACGACGGCCATCGTCTCACCGATGGCGCGGCCAATGCCGAGGATGACTGCCGACAGCACGCCGGATTTTGCGGCGGGCAGCACGGCGTAGAACACGCTGCGCTCATGCGTCGCGCCAAGGGCAAGGCTGCCCTCGTAGTAGCTGCCGGGCACGGCGTCGAGGCTCGTCTTGCTGACCGTGATGATGGTGGGCAGGATCATGATGCCCAGCAGCACGGCGGCGGTAAACAGGCTCATGCCCTTGCCGCTCTTGACGTGGAGCACGGTTTTGAAGAACGGCGACTTGACCATGGCCTGCACGGCGGGCACAAGCACGATCATGCCGAAGAAACCGTAGACGACGGACGGGATGCCGGCCAGCAGCTGCACCGCCGGGAGCATGACCTTATTGATGCGGGGCGACGCGAACTTGGACATGTAGATGGCCGTCAGCAGGCCGATGGGCACGCCGACGAGGATA
>ERZ824480.2301-NODE-2301-length-14646-cov-4.210883_pt1 | contig 14646 bp, 12 predicted proteins | sample MGYA00519861_ERZ824480 | MGnify/ENA primary metagenome ERZ824480 (study PRJEB31778, sample SAMEA3449152) | human gut metagenome | biome: human gut; feature: human-associated habitat; material: faeces | place: United Kingdom | collected 2010/2012 ... | reverse complement strand
ATTGCGATGCAGCGCAAGTCGGGAATGTTGTTTGTCTGCGTACGCGATGCCGATTTCGAAGGTACGACACGTCAGGAATGCGCGTTCGCCGTACGTCGCGCGCTGCCGGCACGAGCGGGCCATACCACCACTTCCAAAGTGTTCATTTCCGAATGGAAACCCGCCGGCGAGGCCACATTGGACGTTTCAGACCCGACGGTCGAGTCCGTGGACGCCCTGTGGGAGTCGCTGTGTTCGCAAGTGATTCTGGACGACCCATCCCCCATCGACTTGAATGCACGTCTCGCCCGACGCATGCAGATCGCGCATCTCACTGCGCAGGTCGACAAGCTCACCCGCGACCATCAACGCGCCAAGAATCCCGAGCAACGCAATGAGATCTACGCAAAGCTACACAAAACGAAAAACCAGTTGGAGGAATTGCAGCAGACGGAAGGCTGAAATCCGCCGCCAAAAATGCAGATGCCCATCCTCAGAAAATGGAGGATGGGCACTATTCACTGCAATACGAATCGCAATACAAACAACGATTGCAGCAGCACGAAAAACGCGAAGCAGGAACCGCTCAACCGCGCGCCTTGGCTACGAAATCGCCAAGCCGATTCAAACCTTCACGCAACGCCTCACGAGAGGCAGCATACGACAAACGCACGTGCGTGTCCGCGGTGGCCTCGCCGAAATCGCGGCCAGGCGTCAACGCGATATGCGCTTCCTTCAGCGCACGTTCGCAGAACGTCCACGCATCCAAACCGGTGCCGGAAATGTTGAAATACGCATAGAACGCGCCATTCGGCTCAACCTCCAGCGGCAGACCGATCTCGGCCAGACCGTCCACCACAATGCGGCGGCGCTCCAGCAGCTCCTGACGGCGTTCCTCGCACACGGCCAACGTTTCCGGAGTGAAGCACGCGAGCGCCGCATGCTGGGTCGGCGTGTGCGCGCACAGGAAGAAGTTGGTAGCCAGATCGTCCATGGCTTCAAGCGCATATTCAGGCACGACCATCCAGCCGAGGCGCCAGCCGGTCATGCCGAAGAACTTGGAGAAGCTGGAGCATACGATGGCGTCCGGATCGCAGGCCAGCACGGATTTCACGTCGGAGCCGTCCGGTTCACGGTCGGCCAGGTCAAGGTAGGTTTCGTCCACGATGCGCCATGCGCCGCGGCTGGCGGCCAACTTGCACACCTCGTCCAATACGTTGAAGTCGATGGTGGTGCCGGTGGGGTTGGACGGCGACGTGATCATTACGGCCTTGGTCTTGCTCGTCCAGTACTGGCTGCACAGGTCGGCGGTCAGGTGGAAGCGGGTGGCGGCCGAGGTCGGCACATCGATGACCCGGCCTTCAAACGACCGCACAAGTTCGCGGTTGCATGGGTAGGAGGGGTCGGCCACAATCACATCGTCACCGGGGTCCACGGTCAGCGCGGTGGCCAACAGCAGGGCGGCCGAACCGCCGGCGGTCACGCAGATACGCTTGGGGTCGATGTCAAGGTCATGACGCTCGCGGTAGAAGTCGGCGATGGCCTGACGCAGTTCAGGTAGGCCCATGGCGGCGGTGTACGGCAGGGCCCGGCCGTCGTACTGTTCGCGCATGGCGTCGCGTACGGCGGGCGGCGCGCCGAAATCGGGCTCGCCAAGGCTTAATTTGATGACGCTGGTACCTTGGGCGATCATCTTGTCTGCTTGTTCGCCGAATACCATGGCACGGAAGGGATTGGCCTCACGCGCTCGGCGGGACATGACTGGAGACGCGGCCGGAGATTGGGGCTGCTGCGCTGCTTCGTTTTCCATATTTCGGTTCTATCCGCCTCACGGGACAAGGTTTCTTCTTCTATAATCACTGTAGGTCGATTGAGTGCACCAACCCGCATTCAAGGAGGAATAATGAGTCGATTCAATGGCAAGCGCGCCGAGTTCGAGGCCAGCGGCGAAAAAATCAACGTCGCGATTCTGGGTGCGGGCCGCATAGCTCACACCATGGCCGGCACCCTGACCCAGATGGCTGAAGATTCACTGTATTCCTCATGGATTCACCCGTATGCGGTAGCGGCCCGTGATATTACGCGCGCGCAGGCTTTTGCCGACCAATGGCATTTTGACAAGGCTTATGGATCGTATGAGGAGTTGGTGGCGGACCCGGATGTGGATCTGGTGTATATCGCCACCCCGCACAGTCTGCACGCCGAACAGGCGATCCTGTGTATGAAAGCCGGCAAGAACGTGCTGGTGGAGAAGTCGTTCACCGCGAACGCCGGGCAGGCACGTGAGGCGCTGGCCGTGGCCGAGGAAACCGGCATGCTGTGCACGGAGGCCATCTGGACGCGCTACATGCCCAGCCGCAAGCTCATCAACGAAGTTATCGAGTCCGGCGAGATCGGCGAGGTGAAAGCGGCGAGCGCCAACCTGTGCTATCCAGTGTCCGGCAAGGCACGTATGACCGATCCGGCCTGTGCCGGTGGCGCGCTGCTCGATGTGGGCGTGTATCCGCTGAACTTCCTGGATATGGCGGTCGGCGCCGACCATGGCCGTACACTTGATCATTTCGATACGTCGATGGTGCCCGCCGAAACCGGTGTGGATGCGCAGAATTCCACCACGTTGTATTACAGCGACGGCACGATGGCCGTGTCCACCAGTTCGATGCTGGTTTCCTCCGACCGCGGCGGCTATGTGTGGGGCACCGAGGGTTATCTGGTGGTCACCAATATCAACAATCCCGAGTCCATCGACATCTATGACAACGCCCACAAGCCCGTGCGCAGCATTGCGGTGCCGCCGCAGTTGACCGGTTATGAGTATGAGGTGGCCGATGCGGCCAACGCGCTGCTGGACGGCAAGATCGAATGCGAGGCGATGCCGCACGCCGACACCATCCGCATCATGGAGCTGATGGATGCGATTCGTGACCGTTGGGGCCTGAAGTTCCCGTTTGAATCCTGATTTCAGCTCCCCTCCAGAGGGGAGCTGAAATTATTCCGCTGAATCTGCATCTCCTTCAACAATCTGCTCATACAGCCGTACGAGGCGTTCGTCGCGCACGGCTTTCGTTAATTCGCACTCCCATACGGTAATTACACGCCAGCCAGCGGCCTCCAGTTCGGCTCGCTGCGCGATGTCTCGATTGTGATTGCGCAGTAGTTTCGCCTGCCAGAATTCCACGTTCGATTTCGGCATCGAATGTTTGGAACATCCTTCATGCATGTGCCAGAAACAGCCGTTGACAAACACGATGGCGTGGTATTTCGGCAGTACTACATCCGGGTGTCCGGGGTAACGCTTGTCGTTCTTGCGGAATCGCAACCCCTTGCGAAACAGGTAGCTGCGTACCAGTACCTCAATTTTGGTGTCTTTGCCACGAATATGCGACATCGTGTACGAACGGGTACCCCGCTCATACTTCTCCACTGGCTGTTTCTTGCGATTCACGCACTCCAGACTACCGTGACGTTGCGGCGAGAATGAGAGCCTGAACGAACGATCACCCATCTTGCCCGTCCGTGTCTCTTATCGCGGGCAACAATCATCTGCCGGTCGAGACTGCCCGATTAGACTGAGTTCAATGGATGACATGACGATTCGTAGGGCCACGGCGGCCGATATTCCCCAGATCGACGAACTGCTGCGGCAGGTGCTCGAAGTGCATCATGCCGGCCGACCGGATCTGTTCAAAGGCGGTGTCAAGAAATACACGGACGAGGAATTGAAGGCGATTCTGGCCAACGATCAGACCCCTGTGTTCGTGGCGGTTGCGCCATCTGCCAATGACGGCAATGACGCCGAACATAACGCCGACTCCCCCGCCACCGACCAAGTGCTTGGCTACGCATTCTGCGTGTTCCAGCAGCACCTCAACAGCAATATCCTGACCGATATCAAAACCCTGTACATCGATGATCTATGCGTTGACGAGCGGTCCCGCGGCCACCATGTAGGCTCCACCTTGTATCGCTACGTGCTCGACTTCGCCCGTCAATCCGGCTGCCACAACGTAACGCTCAACGTCTGGGCCTGCAACCCCAAAGCCCAAGCCTTCTACGAACACATGGGACTCACTCCATATCACATCGGCATGGAGCAGGTGCTGTAGCGCCGCCGTGCACAGCAAAGTCGCCTGAACGGCGAGCAGAATCGCCCATTCCCAGAACATGGACGGTTCTTTAAGCAACGTGGTCTCCGGAAACATAGACACCACCTCATTGATAAACCACGGCGCCACAACAATCTCCACATATGCGAGCCCAATACAACACACGACAAGCACCACGGCAATGGCATAGCGCCAAGCGACGTCTGTTTTGCGAGATTTACGAGAAATGAATGCGATACCAGCGTTCATGGCTATGCTCCTTAATCCAATATCAATATCAATGGAGGAACCTGCACAGCACCGTATGCCACCATCATAATATATCGAATATCGATATAAAAATATCGAAAAACACTTTCACCATTCACCCACACGCATCGCGACGTGATCAACCGTTCTTGCCTTGCTCGCAGCATCCACGACCAACACGGGAAAGTCACTTTAAAAAAGCACCTTATCAATGTGGATAACTCGGAAGCTAGAACCACATACCCCCGTTCAGCTTGCCAATCAGAGACCTCATCCCATACCGTCAAATGCACCCGCACGCAACGACGCGTCAGACAACAGAAAGAAGGACCAATGAACATCTCTACGTTTACCCACAACTCCCACCCGGCAATTCGACATACGCATTTTGTCTAGTGCGGGATTGAGAGTTATGATGACACGAAGAAAACTCATCATCAAGAAACTTCGGCAAGCGGCAAAGCAGCGAGGGCTCGATTTCTATTTGTTACGGCAAGGCAGCAGACATGAGGTTTACTGCCTGGACGGGTTGAGGATACCCATCCCCCGCCATAATGAAGTCTCAGAACGAACCACGCTGGATATCATCAACGAGAGCGAGCAGAAACTCGGAAAGGGGTGGTGGCAATGAGCAACTATGACGTGCTTGTGCAACCCGATGACCGATATTGGTACGTTCAGGTACCAGCTATCGAACGGTCGACCCAGGCCAAAGGACTTGACGATATCGAGCCAATGGCTAAAGATCTCATCACTGTCATGAACGACGACGACAATCCGGAGCTCAAGGTGACGTTTGTGTTGCCGAAACAAGCCAAACAACACGTAACAGAAATGTTCCGGCAGCGCGAAATAGCAAAAAAAGCCAACGCACAAGCGGCTGCCGAATCCCGACTCGCCGCACAGGCCCTACGCAACGAGGGACTCACGTATCGACAAATCGGAGCTTTATTGGGGGTCTCCTACCAACGAGCATTTCAATTGGTCAACGGCAAAACAAAGCACAAAACGACAGCGTCCGAATCGCCTCAGCCAACAACTGAATCACGCTCCCCACGCACGAACCATGCCACACCGCTATCGACTCCGGTCTCGGCTTAGCGAACGGGTCCACAAAGCCCAGACTGTTTCCATCCCCAAGCTCAAGAGCACCGAGCAGAATCTTCTCATCCCAGCAGATTGAGGAGATCGTCCTTGGTGAGGGTGGCGATGGAGGCGGGGGCTTCGGTGAGGGCGCTGGCGCCGGTGCCGGCTTCGTCGGCAAGCAAGGAAGCGTCGGTGAACTGGCGGGCGAGCTCGCTCTTAGTATGCTGAAGCTCCAAGATACGTTCTTCGATGGTGTCTTTGGCCACCACCTGATACACGTTGACGTCTTCGGTCTGGCCGATACGATGTGCTCGGTCGGTGGCCTGATCCTGTGCGGCGGCGTTCCACCATGGGTCGGCGTGGATGACCACGCTGGCACCGGTCAGGTTCAGTCCGGTGTTGCCGGCCTTCAGGGAAATCAGGAAGGCAGGCGTATCGTCCGCATTGAACTGGTCGACGAGTTCGAGACGCTTCTTCTTGGGCGTGGAGCCGGTGATGGTGTAGTAGCGCAGGCCTTGCGCGTCGAAACGTTCGGCGATCAGATCAAGGAAGCTGGTGAACTGGGAGAAGATCAGCGCCTTCTTGCCTTCGTTCACACAGGTTTCCACCAGTTCGGTGATGGCGGCAAGCTTGGCCGATTGATCCTTGGCATCGGCGTACAGCAGCCTCGGGTCGCAGCAGATCTGGCGCAACTTGGTCAACTCGGCGAGAATGCGAATCTTCGACGTGTTGAAATCGGCTTCTTCGCTGTGTTCGAGCTGCATTCTGAGCCGCTGCTCGTGAGCCGCATACAGTTTGCGCTGTTCGCCGGCAAGCCGCACGGTCAGCGTGGTCTCTAGCTTGTCCGGCAAATCGGTCAACACCTGGGACTTCAGCCTGCGCTTGATGAACACGCCCACCAACGACTGCAATTGGCGAGATACCCGAGCGGCCTCAGGATTGACTTGTGCGGCGGCCCGACCTTCAGCCGTGCTGCCATCCGCGGCCCGGGCATTGGAGATGGGCAACTCATAACGCTCATGGAATCGCTTATATGAGCCGAGCAGCCCCGGCATCAGGAAGTCGAAAATGCTCCAAAGTTCGGAGAGTCGGTTTTCGATCGGCGTGCCGGTCAAGGCGAAACGATGGTCGGCGGCCACGGCCTTGACCGCTTTGGCTATTTTCGTGGTGTGATTCTTGATGTACTGGGCTTCATCCAATGCCATGACATTGAAACGTTGCTCATTGGCGGTGTAATCATCGACATCTCGGCGCAGCAGGTCGTATGAGGTGATGAGCACGGTGGGTTCATCCGCCCGGAACGCACGGCCGATGGCGGTACGGCGCTCGGCTTTGGTACCGGCCACCACCACGGCATTGAAGCTCGGGGCGAACTTGGTGAATTCGGCACCCCAGTTGTACACCAAGGACGCCGGGCACACGATCAGCGATGGGCCAAGGCTGCCGTTGCCCATCTCGCCGGTATTCCGCTGATATCGAGACAGGAGCAACGCGATAAGCTGCACGGATTTACCCAAGCCCATCTCATCGGCCAGAATGCCGCCAAAACCCTTGTCACACAACGTGTTCAGCCATTGGAAGCCTTCGACCTGATAAGGGCGCAGAATATGCTTGAGACTATCCGGCACTTCATACGACTTAGGGTCGATGATCTTGAGATCGTCGATGTATTCGGTGAACGAAGCGTCCTTGACTACATCGGAGCCGTCATCCGGCAGCTCACCATCCAGTAGGAATGCTCGACCGCCCGGCAACTCGATCAGCCCGGAGTTGAGCTGCTGCTCGCTCAGATCGAGGTCGCTGGCCAATCGGTCCAACGTGCTGAGATTCGCGCCGCTGAGTTTGACAAGCGTGCCGTCCTTCAACTGATGGAATCGTTGACGCCGACGGTACGAAGATAGCAAGGCACCCACTTCGTCCGGCGGCACTTCATCAGCGAGGGGTGATATCTCCACCAAGTTGCCTTTGATGGACAATCCGACTTTGACGCTTGGTGGCTTGGGCGCGATCAGCCGGTCAAAAGCCGGTGTGGTGAAGACCTCCCCTACTTCCTTTAGTGCCGGCAATCCCTCGTCAAAGAGACGAACGATCTGCGTGGTGTCATCGCGATCGATAGTGGCCGCATCAGACACGAATTTTTTGGTGGCCTTTCGCGCGGCCGGCGTTCGGAACCCATTCACCGTCTGATGAGTGGCGGCCGCAACGCGCTTGCGCTGGTCAGGCATGGTAAAGAATTCACGCACTACATCAATCGCAAGATGCTCAGCGTCGAAATCACGCCCAATCACGCCCCGAGACAAGGGGATGGAACGCTCGCCCTCAGCATGCACCGTCGGGCCATCGGGTAGCAACGGGACAATGGCATCGCCGTAGCGTGCCTTGACCTCGCATTGCACACCATGCTCATCACGATCCAGATAAAACTGGAGGCTGCATTCCGTAGGACTTAATTCAGCCAGCTCGCGAGGAATCTCACTGGCCTCCAACAGTCCAGCACCAACCAGCTGAGGCAATAGCGTGCGTGCGAATAGGGCGATGTCATCGCCGGCAATGACCTGCCCCTCGCCATCGGGTTCAAACAGGTCTCCCAATAGTCCTCGCAACGGAATCAATCGTTTCGGGCAACGGACGAATCGGCATCCTGCTGCGCTTTTACGCTGAGAGCCCGCCATCATGGCGGATACCGCACCGGCCGGATTAGTGGAGGCGAGCAACAGCCATACATTCTTGCCGCCGTCAATCACGGTTTCCACCGCTGGCACTCCGGTAAGCAGGTATCCGGCATCCGGACCATACGTATTGAAATCACGCCGCGCAATGCGCATGAGAAAATCTGGCTCGCCACCATCAACTGGCGCCGATGCAGGCTGCCCGGAGAACCATGTGTTCAGCACGAGCTGTACGCCTCTGCCCTCACGTACGGACAGCAACCGGGCCACTTCCGGTGCTGAAAGCGTCAGATGACGGTCGATGGCGATATGCCCGTAATACCTGTCCTGCTGCTCGGCCGCACGACGCACGGCCATCGCATCATCAAGGACGTCCAGCAGGGGGCGCGAATCATCATCGAGCATATCCGGCGTATGAATAAAGGCAAGCTTCTGCCCATAATCCGCATAGTCGCCGTTCGCCATGGCAAGCACAAATTGCGGAATCGATTTCAGCACATAGCTGGACCCATTGGAAGCCGAGCCGATCTTGAACTCCACGCTCCACACGCCGTCGATGAAACTCAATATCGGGACAAGCTGCACCTGCCCCAAGCCCACAGTCTCGCTGTCACCCTGATACCCGCCGCCTCGGGTGCCGGCACGAGAGCCGTATCCGCTTTTTGTACGCCGAGCATTTGCACCGTTTTTCCCTTGCGTGGCATCAAACCGACGCATAACCGCATTGCGACGACGAATTTTGGCTTGAGCGTCTTGCCTATCGGCGTGCTCCATATAGTCAATCAGCGTCCGAGACGGTCGTGCGGCCCCGGCACGGTAGCCTTCAAAACGCTGCGGATCATCGCAGAATATGAAGGCGAGCGCAATCATGTGCTTGCACATGCCATAGCCACGGCCGTAAGCCGGGCATGAGCACTTGCCACCGACGGCTTCTCCCGTATCGAGGTCGAATTGCACGCTGGTACGATACCTACTCGATGGGCTGGTGGTGCCACGTAGAATACCGTCAAGCTCGGCATACCCGGTTCGATGATTTTCGCTGTATACCGGATTGATAACCATGGTGGCCGCTTTGCGCGCAATGCTACGGGCACGAGCGAGCACGGCATTCGACGATGACGATTCCACATCGTTGCGTAACGCAAGGATAGGGACGGCATGGGCTTCGGCACGCTTCGCAGACCCGGCGAAATGGCCTTCGTCCTCATCGTCGAACCATACGGAACGTCCTTGCCTGAAACGATAGGGCATCACCGCATCGGCGGCGGACAAACTGTCCGTTCCACCAAACGTTACGTCTCTGCTGCCGGCCGCGCCTGAGCTACCAAGTATTCCACCCGTCTCACCAGAAATGCCGCCTACTCCGCCGCTTTTACCGGCATAGATGTCCCTGCCCCCATTAGTGTCATCAGTGTCATCTATGTCATACCGACCGTCGTCGTAATCGGCATCTTCGTCGTCTCCTCTTTTCCAAGGATTGCGACGACGCAACGCATGGCCCCAGGAAACGCCGGAATCATCATCCTCATAAGGCAGGAGGCCATCGTCATCCGCATTATCGGGAACATGGCCAAACACACCATACCCTTTGCTCATGGGCGAGCCTCCTTTCCAGCGAATGTATTTCAACCCAACGTTTCCATCCTAGACGAAGCGCGCGGTAGCCTTAATGTATGGATGCAGACAAGCCGGCGCAACGCAAATCCTATGCAGGGAACACCACCCTCGAAATCTTCGAGGTGCTGTGGCGTCACAGCTACTTTGGGCATGGCCTGACCGTGCGGCAAATACTCGATGAACTTGCCCGTAAACACCAGCTGGAAGATCCAAGCGAACTGCCGACCGAGAAGACCATACGAAATCAGCTCAAAAAGCTTACCGCCACGGAATTTCTCGGCAGACATATCGGGCATCTCGCCGAAAGTGATCTTGCCGGCATCGAATGCAAGAATCCACAACCCGGCTGGTATCTTGATGCATTCCTGTCCACCGCCGAAATGCGACTGCTGCTAGACAGTCTTACCCTATCTCGCATCAGCCTCGACACCATGGACGACCTCATCGGTAAAATCCGCGAGCTCGCAGGCGCCGCCGGGCAGGCAGTAGGCTACCTGGACCATGTGGCCACCTACACGCATATCAACGGTGAGTTCCTATCCACTATCGACCAGCTGAATCAAGCCATCGAAGAAGGCCACGGCGTAACCTTCCAATACCGTGATTACGGCCCGGATGGCACCTTGATACCACATAAAAGCCGTACGGGTGCAGGCCGAATTACCTACACCGCCGACCCGTACCAGATGGTGTACAAGAACGGACGCTATTACCTCATCTGCCACCTGCATGGCGAAGACAACCTCCGCATTTTCGTGGTCAACCGAATCGCCAACGTCAGCGCCAAAGGCAGGAACGGCACAGTGCCACTGGAAAAACCAGCACCAGCTGATTTTGACGCAGTGAACTTCATGCGCCACCGTCCATACCCCGTAGCCGATGCCCCGATTCGCATCCGCATGGCCGTACGAGACGAATCCATGCTCAACAACGTGTTCGAATGGTTCGACGACCCTCAAATCAAACATTCGCCGGACGGCACACAGTTCGAAGTCATTGTCGATGCTCCCGAACGCGCTGTGTTCTGGTGGGCATTGCAGTATTCCTGGGATGGCCGCGTAGTGATTCTTGAGCCCGATTCGCTCAAGCGCAAACTCTATGATGCCGGGCGTCGCATGGCCACAGCCTATGCTCCCGAATGATGCAACATCACATCGCACACCTCCTTGTCGAGTTGTTCACCAGCGAATTTCACCGGAGAACCTATCATCCCATCGCCAATCACACTCGGTAATTTTTTACCGGGAAATACGATTTCAAGCCATTTCGCGGGCATCGTCCCTCACCTAGGCGCACATAAGGCTAAGGTGGGAATCATTAATCGCATCGCGCGTCCACAAGCGTGCACTAGCGCGTACAACAATAAGGAGCAACTATGAGCGAAGAGCGTACCGCATGGGGCTGGGGTCTGGCCAGCGTAGACGCCGCCGGCACCACCCTGGACGTCTGGTACCCCGAACTGAATCTCGGTGAGGCACCGGCCGAGGCCGATCGCCCGAACCACAATTTCGGTACTTTGGCTCACGATGAGGCCGACGCCCGTGGCATTCGCCGCGTGCCGGTATTCGTCGTCAGCCAGTTGGACGAGCCGATCAGTAATGCCGCGGACGCTTACCTGAAGCTCCATTTGATGAGCATGCGCATGGCCAAGCCGAACACGCTGAACCTCGACGGCATCTTCGCCCAGCTCGCCAATGTGGTGTGGACCAACTACGGCCCCTTCGCCGTTGAAGACTTCACGCTGCGCAAGGCCGACGTCGAACGCGCCTCCACCGAAGCCGCTCTCGCTTTCGCCTCCCAGGCCGGACTGCCTGCCGCAGCTCCTGCCGCCACCGTCAACGTGTTCGGTGTGGATAAGTTCCCGCGTATGATCGATTACGTAGTGCCCACCGGCGTGCGTATCGGCGACGCCGACCGCGTGCGCCTCGGCGCTTACTTGTCTTCCGGCACCACCGTGATGCACGCCGGATTCGTGAACTTCAATGCCGGCACGCTCGGCGTCTCCATGGTCGAAGGCCGTGTTTCGCAAGGCGTGGTCGTGGGTGACGGTTCCGACATCGGCGGCGGTGCCTCCATCATGGGCACCTTGTCCGGTGGCGGCAAGCTGCGCAATTCCATCGGCGAGCACTCGCTGCTCGGCGCCAACGCCGGTATCGGCATCTCTCTGGGCGATAACTGCACCGTCGAAGCCGGTCTGTACATCACCGCCGGCACTAAGATCACCATCTGGGACAAGGCCAAGGCCGCCGCTGGCGAACCGCTGGAAGTGGTCAAGGGTGCTGAGCTCTCCGGCAAAGACAACATTCTGTTTATCCGCAACTCGGTGAACGGCCGCATCGAAGCCCGCTACCGCAAGGTGGGAATTGAGCTCAACGCCAAGCTGCACAAGAACTGAAATTGAAATAATGGAGCGTTATCTTCGTTGCCCCTCGGTCGACGTACCTTCGTACGCCTTCCCTCGGTGCGCCTCGATACCGCACACATTATTTCAATTTCAGAACTAGCCCTGCTAGTTCTTATGCAGCCGTCGCAGCATAGCTGGTTTGCGCTGTACATATAGAAAGCGCCTCACTGGAATCTCCAGCGAAGCGCTTTCTCAAACCAACAATCACCGCTCGTCCATCGGCACGAAATCGCGCTCGACCGGACCGGTGTAGACCTGGCGTGGACGGCCGATCTTGGTATTCGGGTCGGCCAACATCTCACGGTACTGCGCAATCCAACCGGGAATGCGGCCCAGCGCGAACAACGTGGTGAACATGGCCGGATCGAAGCCGATCGCCCGATAAATCAAGCCCGTGTAGAAGTCGACGTTCGGATACAGGTTGCGCGATACGAAATATTCGTCATTCAGCGCAATATCTTCAAGCTCGGTGGCCACGGCGAACAGCGCGTGCTCGTCAGACGGCAGCTTCTGCGTATCTTCGCGCTCCATGATCTTTTCCAGATACTTCCTGGCAATCGCCGCGCGCGGATCATACGACTTGTATACACGGTGGCCAAGGCCGGAAATCTTCTGGCCATTCTCCTTGGCATCACGCACGAACTCGGCCACAGACTTGCCGGAATCACGAATCGCCTTCAATTGGCGCAGTACGGCCTCATTCGCACCACCATGCAACGGACCGGACAGCGCATTGACGCCAGCGGCCACCGCCGAATACAGGTTAGCGTGGGCGGAACCGGCGATACGCACCACCGAGGTCGAGCAGTTCTGCTCATGGTCGGCATGAATAATCAACAAACGACCCAAAGCATGCACATACAGCGGGTCGGATTCAAACGGCTCGTACGGCACAGCGAAGCACATGCGCAGGAAGTCGTCCACATAGCCGCGCGCGTAATCGGGGTACAGCATCGGCTCATCGCGACGACGGCGGAAGATGTACGACACAATCGTACGGGCCTTGGCCATGATGATCTTGGCGGCCTCATCAAGCTGGTCGTTGTCAGAAATATCGGTGGTGTCCGGGTAGAACGTGGCCAGCGCATTGATGGCGGAGGCAAGCACGCTCATCGGGTGAGCGGAGCGCGGGAACGAACCCATGAAGGTACGGAAGTCTTCGCCAACCATCGTCTTGTGATTGATGTCCGCACAGAACTGCTCATACTCAGCCCTGCTCGGCAGCTCGCCGTGGCGCAGCAGCCACGCCACCTCCAGAAAATCGGAGTTCTCGCACAGTTGCTCGATGGGGTAACCGCAGTAGCGCAAAATCGAATGCTTGCCGTCGATGTAGGTGATTTTCGATTCGCACTGCGCGGTGGTGAGGAATCCGGGATCAAGCGTTACCCAGCCATCGTTGCGCAGTTTGGAAACGACGATGCCATCCGGCCCTGCACTAGCCTTAACCACGGGCAGGTTGAACTTGTTCGAATCGACATCAAGTTGTGCCGTTGCCATTCGCGCACCTTCCTCTTCATGAACCACTTACCCCAAACATTAACGTTCACGCGTTCGCGAACACTAGTGTTCGGTACTCTATGTCTTCTGTGTTACCGCTGGCGAATGCCGGTCGATACACGAAAGCCGAAGTGCGCTCATGCTATCAAAGCAAACGCACTTCGGCTTGTTACGTCTCGAATTCGCGGGAAAACCGCGAACAGACGGACGGCTAATGAGACGCTGATCGCCCATCACAGGCCAATCAGGCACCTACCATACGCCAAACGCCGATCAGAGGTTGGTGCGATCGGTGAAGACGATCGGGCCGTTCTCGGTGATGGCGATGGTGTGCTCGGAGTGGGCGCCGCGCGAGCCGTCGGAGGCACGCAGGGTCCAGCCGTCCTTCGGATCCTGGAAGATCTCGTCGGTGGTCTTGAGGAACCACGGTTCGATGGCGATGACCAGGCCTTCGCGCAGCTTGTAGCCGTGGTGGGCGCGGCCGTCGTTCGGCACGTGCGGGTCGCCGTGCATGATGTGGCCCACGCCGTGACCGCCGAACTCGAGGTTGATCGGGTAGCCGTATTCGCGCGCGACGTCGCCGATGGTGTTGGAGATGTCGCCGAGACGGTTGCCGGGCTTGGCCACGTCGATGGCGGCGGCGAGCGCTTCCTCAGTGCACTTGATGATGCGCAGGTCTTCGGGGTCCGGGTCTTTGCCGACCACGAAGCTGACGGCGGAATCGGCCACCCAGCCGTCCACAGAGATGGCGAGATCGAGGGAGACGAGGTCGCCGTCCTTCAGGCTGTAGTCGTACGGCACGCCGTGCAGCACGGCGTCGTTGACGGAGGTGCAGATGTAGTGGGCGAACGGGCCGGTGCCGAAGTCAGGAGCGTAGTCAACATAGCAGGATTCGGCGCCCTTGCGGTCCACGATCTTCTTGTGGACGAACTCGTCGATTTCGAGCAGGTTGGTACCAACTTTGGTGGTCTCCTGCAGTTCCTTCAGAATGCCGCCGACAAAACGACCAGCCGGCTTCATTTCCTCGATTTCACGAGGG
>ERZ824480.2294-NODE-2294-length-14690-cov-10.791254_pt1 | contig 14690 bp, 9 predicted proteins | sample MGYA00519861_ERZ824480 | MGnify/ENA primary metagenome ERZ824480 (study PRJEB31778, sample SAMEA3449152) | human gut metagenome | biome: human gut; feature: human-associated habitat; material: faeces | place: United Kingdom | collected 2010/2012 ... | reverse complement strand
GCATCGTGGCAAAGAACCGTCACGGCGAGACCAGCACCGTGCCGCTGGGCTGGGACGGTGCCCACACCCGCTTTATGGATGTGGACTTCAAGCGCTGATGGATACCTCGATTCTTGCCCGGGTGGAGGATTTCTGCACCCGGGAAGGGCTTTTGCAGCCCGGCGCACCGCAGCATTTGGCAGCAGCAGTCTCCGGTGGCGCGGACAGCATGGCGCTGCTGCTCTTGCTGCGGCAATTGCAGCCGAGGTTTGGCTATACGCTCTCTGCCTGCCATGTGAACCACGGTCTGCGCGGGCAGAGCGCCGACCGGGACGAGGCCTTTGTGCGGGCAGAATGCGCCCGCTTGGGCGTGCCACTGCGGGTGTTCCATGCGGCAGAGCTGGCCTCGCCCCCGGCACACGCCGGGGAGGACTGGGCGCGCCGTCTGCGCTACACGGCCTTTGCACAGCTGCAAGGGCAGGGGATAGATGCCATCGCTACAGCCCATACTGCAAATGACCAAGCCGAAACGCTGCTGCTGCGGCTGGCGCGCGGCACCGGGCTGCACGGGGCGGGCGGCATCCGGCCAAGGCGCGGGTGCTACCTGCGTCCGCTGCTCTGCCTGAGCCGCGCCGAGACCGAGGCTGTCTGTCGGGCAGCGGGGCAGACGTGGGTCACTGACGAGACCAACGACACCGATGCCTACGCCCGCAACCGGCTGCGCCACAACGCCCTGCCTGCGCTGGAAAGCACCAACGCAGCGGCGGTGCAGAATCTGGCACGATTCTGCGAAAAGGCCGCGCGGGTGGATGCTTACCTTGCCGCCGGGGCTGCAAAGCTTCTGGCGGCGGCACGCCTGCCCGGTGCAGAACCGGCGTGGCAGCTGCTGCCCTTGCAGGCGGCAGACCCGTTGCTGCTGGAAACTGCGCTGCACAGCCTTGTGGCTCCGGTGCGGGACGCAGAGGAAAAATATGTGCAGCTGCTGTGTGCCGTGGTGCGGCAGGGCAACGGCGCAGTACAGCTGACCGGACAGGTACGCTTTTGCGCCGGGAACGGCTGTCTGCGGCAGGAAACGCTGCCGCAAGCGCTGCCCGAGCAGCCGGAGAACCTGCCGCCGCAACTGCCCTTTTTGCCCCAAAAACAGCCGGAATTCCGGCTGCGCGGGGGCTGGAAAGGGAAAGCAGAGCTGTTAAAAGCCGATTTTGAAGAAAAAATACAAGTCGTTCATAAAAAAGACTTAAAAAATCGGGCGGATTATGCTAGAATAACTACGTTGTACACTAGTCTTGTTCTGCGTGCCCGACAGCCGGGAGACCGCTTCCGGCCTGCGGGGCGGGGCTTGAGCAAGCCGCTGCGTAAGTGGATGAACGAGGCCGGTGTCCCGAACGAACTGCGGGATACGCTGCCGCTGCTTGCCAGCGGAAGCGAGATTTTATGGGTGTGTGGAGAAGGCTTTGCCGATGGCCTTGCACCGGACACGGAAAGCAGATGGATCCTGCACTTGGATGCAGAGATCGAAACACAGGAGGAAAAACAAATGAGTATGCACGATGATATCAAGACCGTTCTGGTCAGCGAAGAGCAGCTGAAGGCCAAGGTGGCAGAGCTGGGCGCTCAGATCAGCCGGGATTATGCCGGTAAAAATCTGGTGCTGGTGTCCATCCTCAAGGGCTCGGTGGTCTTTATGGCCGACCTGATGCGGGCTGTGAGCATCCCCTGCAATATCGACTTTATGGTGGTCTCCAGCTACGGCGGCAGCAACACCACCTCCAGCGGTCTGGTCAAGATCATCAAAGATCTGGACGGTGATCTGTCCGGCAAGGATGTGCTGATCGTGGAGGACATTCTGGACACCGGCGTCACCCTGTCCAACCTTGTGCCCATGCTCAAGATGCGCAACCCGAACTCCGTTAAGATCTGCACGATCCTTGATAAGCCCAGCCGCCGCAAGGCCGACATCCAGCCGGATTACGAGGGTTTTCAGGTGCCGGACGAGTTCGTGGTGGGCTATGGCCTCGACTACGATGAAAAATACCGCAACCTGCCCTATGTCGGCGTGCTGAAGCCCGAGGTCTACACGAAGTAACCTGTCCATTATAAAAATCCAGAACTGGAGTTGATTTTTTTGCAACCGAAGAAACCCCGTTTCAATCCGCTGGTGATCGCCATTGTGCTGGCAGCCGTGCTGATGGTGTGGTCGGTGCTGGGCGGCACCGGCGGCAGCGCCAGCGGCTCCTCTATGGCATATTCCACGGTGGTACACTATTTTGAGAGCAATCAGGTCACCAAATTCTCGCTGGATCTGAACACCGGCGTGATCACCATGACCCTGAAGGAAGGCGCACAGGAGCTGCCCAACGCTGCCGAGCAGACCACCACCCAGTCCACGGGCGGGCTGCTTTCCGGCCTGCTGTCCTCTTCTTCCTCCGCCCCCACCGGGGTAAAGAAGAATGATGACGGCACCGAGACAGTCAGCTACAAGCTGCCCTACGCCCGGATGTTCGTGGACCATGTGTCGGACTACATCGCCCAGTACGATGCAGCCAACCCCGACGCGCCCATGGTGTACGACTATGTACCTGCCAAGGAGACCATCCCCTGGATGGAGATCCTGTTCTATCTGGCTATGCTGGGCTGCACCGGCTTTTTGCTGTTCTCTATGATGCGCGGCGGTGCTGGTGGCGGCGGCATCATGAACGTAGGCAAGGCCAAGGTAAAGGACGAGCACGAGAACAAAAAGACTGCCACCTTTGCCGATGTGGCCGGTGAGGACGAGGAAAAGGAGGAACTCAAGGAGGTTGTGGAGTTCCTCAAGAGCCCCGATAAGTTCAATACGCTGGGTGCCCGCATCCCGCATGGTGTGCTGCTGGTGGGCCCTCCGGGTACCGGTAAGACCCTGCTGGCGCGTGCCTGTGCTGGTGAGGCCGGGGTGCCCTTCTATTCCATCTCCGGCTCTGACTTTGTGGAAATGTACGTCGGCGTGGGCGCATCCCGTGTGCGTGACCTGTTTGATAAGGCCAAAAAGACCATGCCCTGCATCATCTTTATTGATGAGATCGATGCCGTGGGTCGTCAGCGCGGCGCAGGTCTGGGCGGCGGTCACGATGAACGCGAGCAGACTTTGAACCAGCTGCTGGTGGAGATGGACGGCTTTGAAGCCAACGACGGCATCATCGTCATGGCTGCCACCAACCGTGCTGATATTCTGGATAAGGCACTGCTGCGTCCCGGCCGCTTTGACCGTCAGGTCTATGTGGGTCTGCCGGATGTCAGGGGACGCGAGGAGATCCTGAAGGTGCATACCCGCAACAAGCCCCTTGCACCGGACGTCTCCCTGAAGGTCATTGCCCAGCGCACTGCCGGTTTTGCCGGTGCAGACCTTGAGAACCTTGTCAACGAGGCCGCGCTGCTGGCTGCCCGCCGCAACCGCAAGGCCATTACCATGGAGGATATCGAGGAAGCTTCCATGAAGGTGATGGCTGGCCCCGAGAAGAAGAGCCGCGTGGTCACCCCGGAGGAGAAAAAGCTCACCGCCTACCACGAGGCCGGTCATGCAGTGGCAGGCTTCTACTGCAAGCACCACCCCCGCGTGCACGAGATCACCATCATCCCGCGCGGTCAGGCCGGCGGCTACACCATGTATCTGCCCGAGAAGGACCGCAGCTATGTGACCAAGGGCGAAATGTTTGAGGACATCGTGTCCAGTCTGGGCGGTCGCGTGGCCGAGCAGCTGATCTTGGAGGATATCTCCACCGGCGCCTCCAACGACCTGCAGCAGGCCACCAACATCGCACGCCAGATGATCACCCGCTACGGCTTCTCCGAGCGTCTGGGCCCCGTGGTCTACGGCACCTCGCAGGAGGAGACCTTCCTTGGCCGCGACCTTGGTCAGGGCAAGGGTTACAGCGAGACCACCGCTGCCGAGATCGACAGCGAGACCCGTGATATCATCGATGAGGCCTACGAGACCTGCCGCCGCACCCTGACCGAGCACATCGACCAGCTCCATGCGCTGGCCAAGGCTCTGATGGAGCGCGAAAAGCTCAACGAGGAGCAGTTCAACACCATTATGGCCGGCGGCACCCTGCCCCCCTGCGAGGATGCAAAGCCTGAGCAGGCGCAGCCCGACCAGAACGTGCAGCCTGCCCCGGTGCAGCCCGCAGAGCCTGCGGAAACTGCTGAGCGCGCCGAACCCGCCGAGCAGGCCGAGCCTGTCCAGCCGGAAGCGCCGCAGCCAGACGCCCCGGAGCAGCAGGACTAAGCTTTTTTAAGAAAAGGAGCGAACATCGTGGAGGAAAATTTTAACCCGGTCGCCCAGACCCGCGCAAACTACTATACCCCCGGCAGCCCGGTGCAGTTCGTCTGCGTGGAGCTGCTCAAGGGGGACGTCAGCGGCGAGCACGCTGTCTGCCTGACCTTCAAGAATATTTCCCGCGTGACCCTGACCGCACTGGAGATCCACTTCAAATGCAAAGGCGTGGACGGTGTGATCCTGTGCGAGGATAAGTTCGAGTACCGGGATCTTCAGGTAAAGCCCGGCGAGCTGTTCGGGCAGGACGATGCCGTGTTCATCACGGCAAAGGCCATCACCAGCGTGGATGTTTCGCTGTGCAATGTGTACAACGGCAAGCGTGTGGTGCATCTGGACGGTATCAAGCGTGTGCGTCTGCCCGCACCCCGCCGTCTGGCTCCAGAGCTGCAAAAGACGCTGGAAGCCCGCATGAACCGCACCGGGCTCAAGTATCAGCCGCAGGTGTTTGAAAACGGCTGGTACTGCGCCTGCGGTGCCTTCCACCCCACTGAGGAGGATACCGTTTACTGCTCGGAGTGTGGCTGTGACCGCATTCTGCTGCAGAATGCGCTGAATACCCTGTTGCAGCCCGCCGCCCCGGCAGACGAGATGGAAATGCCCCTCAGCGCCCCGGCGGCGCCCGCAGCGTCCGCTGCGGTGGAGGAGCCTACCCGCATCGTGGGTGTGGCCCCTACCGCCCCGGCAGCGCCCGTAGAGGAGCCCACCCGGGTCATGGGCGCAGCGGCTTACCAGCCGAAGGCTGCCCCCATCCAGCCCATCTCGGAGCCTACCCGTGTGCTGGACGCCGCTGCCCGCGCACCGATTTCCGACGTTGCTGCGGCAGACGAGGGCACCCGCGTGATGCCCGCCGCTGCCCGCCGTCCGGCGCCGGCTCCGGTGCGTCAGCCCGCGCCTGTAGAGGACGATGACGAGGAGTACGAGGACAGCCGGGACAGCGTGGCAGAAGCGCTGATCCGCTGGGTGCCGCCCATTACGGCCATCCTGTGCGCAGCCATTGCGCTGTGCGGCTTTGTGTACTACCAGTTCGTGCTGTAAAATAAGATTCATCCCGGCGGAGGGGGCAGCGTGCCTTCTCCGCCTTTTGTGTGCATTGCACAGAAAGGAAATGCCATGCCGGAACAAGCTTTACAGGTGGCTTTTGAAATCAAGACCGCCTGCGATGAGATCAGCCGCCGCCTGCTGCGCTGGCACTGGGAGCACAAGCCCGGGGCGCACAGTCTGGACGCGCTGCTGGAGCATATTGCCGCCCGCAAGCAGGAAAGCCCGGATTATTATGACCGTATGCCGGATCTTACCGGCAAGACCAGCTGGCAGCAGCTGGACACTACCCTGTGTATGCGGGTGCTGCTGGACCCGGAGACCGATGCCGCCCGCCCGCTGGATTTGCTGGGCAACACGGCACACCCCTCTGCCGCCCGCCATGCCTGCAACGCCATCCGCACCGCCCGCAACGAAGCTGCCCACGCGGCAGTTGCAGCAGACGGCGCACAGGCGGCGCTGCTGTTCAACGAGGCCATCGAGGCGCTGGAAGAGGGCTACGCCGGTACCGCCTTTAAAGAAAACGAGTTGGCGCAGTATTACCGCGAAGCCGAGGACTACCTGAGCCGGTGCGGCGGGGGCAAACCCCTTAAAGCGCGCCAGAGCAGCCCGCAGAACACACAGCAGGGGAAGGCTGCTGCCCGCAGCAAGCCCCGCAGCGCACAGCAGACCCGCAGCACCAAAAACACTGCCGCCCGCAGCCGCAGCACCGGTACAAAGCAGAGCCGCGGCATAGCCTCCCGCAGCAAAAAGCAGCAGCCCGGCGGCGAGAGCAAGGCAGCGCTGGGCATTATTCTGGCGGCGCTGGTGCTGGGGCTTATCGCACGCGCCATCAGCATGAGTTTGCTGTAAACGCAACGTTTTTTGCAAATCTGAAGGTAAATTGGAAAGCGAAAACGGCTGTGTTGTACAAAACAACCAAAAAAGTAGCGGATAGCCACGCAGAAAAACGGTCATTGCACCTCTTGCGGGAAATATGAAACGGATTTATAATAAGCATGAAAACGTTTACACATTACCACCGGAGAGGGAACGGAGAAAAACCCCATGACCATCAGTGATATTGCAAAGCTGGCAGGCGTTTCCAGTGCTGCGGTCAGCCGCTATTTGAACGGCGGCCCTCTCAGCGAGCAGAAGCGCGCCGTGATACAAGCCGTAGTAGAGCAGACCGGCTACAGCCCGGACACTGCCGCCCAGACCCTGCGCACCGGCAAGGTGCGTCAGGTGGGGGTCATCGTGCCCAGCATCAGCTCCCAGTCGGTGGGGCAGATCACCAGCGGCATTGCGACCGAGCTGGGCGCAAGCCATTACCTGATGCTGCTGGCTGACACCGAGCTGGACGAGCAGATGGAACTGGAATATCTTACAGCATTGCAGCGCAACCACGTGGCCGGGATCATTCTGCTGGGCTACGATTCCAGCCCGCAGCTGTGCAAGGCGCTGAAAGACTGCCGTGTGCCCGTGGTAGTAACAGGGCAGCGCTTTGCAGACCTGCCCTGCGTTTATAACGACGACCGCTCTGCCGCCCGCGACCTGACCCGGAAGATGCTGGAGCATGGCCGAAAGAATATCGTATACATCGGCGGCAGCGAGCAGGACGCCGCCACCGGCATTGCCCGCCGTCAGGGTGTGCAGGATGCACTGCGGGAGGCCGGACTGAACGCAGATGGTCTGCCCCGCGCTTACTGCGCCGCCTTTTCCATGGAAGAAGGACAACGCTGCATGGAGGAGCTGTTGGCGCGCTGCCCGCAGCTGGACGGCGTGATCTGCGTGACCGACACAGTGGCCTTTGGCGCTTTGCAGGTGCTGCGCGCTGCCGGACGCAAGGTCGGGCAGGACGTAGGCCTTGCAGGCATCGGAGATAACTGGGCGAGCAAGGTAGTGCAGCCCGGCTTGACCACCATCCGCTTCTACCAAAAGCAGGTAGGGCAGGAGGCCGCCCGGATGCTGCTGCAAAGCCTGGAGCATACCGGGCCGGACGCTGCGCCGGTGCGCCAAACCACGCTGGGCTATACGCTGGTAGAGCGCGGCTCGCTGTAAAAAAAGAGGAACAAATGAAACAAAAACTGATCTTTTTAGATATCGATGGCACTCTGCTGCCCCCGGGCGAGATGCTGATCCCCCAAAGCACGGTGGAAGCGCTGCGCAAGGCACACGCCAACGGCCATAAACTGTTTCTGTGCACCGGGCGCAACCTGCGCATGACCCAGCCGCTGCTGCACTACGGCTTTGATGGCGCGGTATGCAGTGCCGGCGGTTATGTGTTTTGCGGGGACAAGGTGCTGGTAGATCTGCCTATGGAGCCGCAGCTGGCAAAGGACGTGCGCAGCGCCATGGAGCGCCACGGTGTGGAGTGTACGCTGGAAGCGCGGGACGCCACCTACGGCAGCCTGAAGATGATAGAGCGCTGGAGCTTCACCCACCGGGATGCAGGCCCTCTGAACAGCGAGGCCGCCCGCTGGCGCAAGGCCATGGAGGACGGCATGACCATGAGCCCGCTGGCCGAGTACAAGGGCGAACCGTTGTATAAGATCGTGTATATTGCGGAGCACAGCAAGGACTTGGACGAGGCCAAGCGTCTGTACGAGGATCGCTTTGTGTTCTGCGAGAGCAAGCTGGACGGTCTGGACGGCGGCTATGTGAACGGCGAACTTATCAACCGTAAATTTGACAAAGGACGCGGCATCAAGGCTGTCTGCGACTATTTGGGCGTGCCCCTGCAGGACAGCATCGGCTTTGGCGACAGCGACAACGATCTGCAAATGACCGATGTGGTCGGCATCAGCGTCTGTATGGCCAACGGCTCTGCAAGCCTGAAGCAGCGCTGCGACCGCATTGCTCCCTCGGTGTATGAGGACGGCATTGCTAAGGAGTTTGCAGCCTTGGGGCTGATTTGATCGTTTTAGATATAGAGGCCATTTCCAATTGAAACCCTTTTCCTGTGAAAGAACAATCCCGAAAAGTCCGCAGACTTTCCGGGATTGTTCTTTAATAATAAAATTCCTATTGACATGGCCAGAGCGGAAGCGGAGGCCATTCAAAATCGTTTTGCAATGAAAAGGAGCACCGCACAAAAAACTGTGCGGTGCTCCTTTTGGTTCATAAATCAGTAGTGCAGATCCTCTGCGGTCAGCGCTTCCAGCACGGGCAGCATAGCAGCGGCCTCGGCCTTGGCAGTGGGCAGATCCATATCGCGGTAGTTGCCGCACTCCACCTCGCTGGCACCGGGCACAGCGCCCTCAAAATCGGCCATAAAGCGGTAGGCGTCCACCGTCAGCTGCAATGCCTGCGCCGGGGTCAGCCCCCGGGTCAGCAGGTAAAAACCGGTGCGGCAGCCCATGGGGCCAACATAGATCACCCCGTCCTTCACGGCGCTGTTGCGCGCGTAGGTTGCAAACAGGTGCTCCAGCGTATGGGCAGCGGCAGTGGTCAGGTAATCGCCCTGATTGGGCTTTTTCATGCGGATGTCCCAGGTGAGCACATCGCCGTCCTGACGGCTCAGATACATTCCGCGCTCCAGCCGGGTGTGATCCACGCAAAAGCTTGCGATACGTTCCATACTACGGTTCTCCTTTTATGTCTTAGCCCTGCAGGCGCTGCACACTGCCGTGTGCGCAGTCCACAGCCACCATCAGACCATCGCGGATGTGGCTGGTAGCACCGGCGGCACCCACAACGGTGGGCTTCAGCAGTGCCTTGCCGGCAATAGCGGCGTGACTGTTCAGGCCGGGCTCCTCTACCACCAGAGCGGCAGCATCGCGTACAAAGCTCAGCATCTCGTTGCTGGTGGAGGGCACCACCAGCACCATGCCGGGCTTGAACTTAGCGCGCACCTCGTCCATGGTGCGGCAGACGCAGGCCTTGCCGCTGGCAACATCGTTGTTCTCGGGGCCGACACCCACGCCGGTAGCCAGACAGTTGCCCACCATGTGGATCTTGATCATGTTGGTGGTGCCGGAAACGCCAACGGGCACGCCTGCGGTCACAACAGCCAGCTCGCCGTTGTGCAGGTAGCCGTTCTCCTTGGCCAGAGCGGTGGACATCTCGATCAGCTCATCGGTGCTGTGTGCCAGAGACATCATCAGCGGGGTGATGCCCCAGCTCAGGGACAGCTGACGCTGCACCTGCTCGCGCATGACGCAGGCAATAATGGGCTGCTGCGGGCGGTACTTGCTCAGCAGGCGGGCGGTGGTGCCGGACTCAGACACGGTAACGATGGCGGCGGCGTTCACATCCCGTGCGGTCAGGCAGGCGGCATGGGCGGTAGCGTCAGAGACGCTGATCTTGCCGGGGTTGGAATCCATCGTGCGGCCGCGCAGATGGAAACCCTCCTGCTCGGTGCGCTCGGCGATGGCAGACATGGTCTTGAGCGCCTCCACGGGGTAGGCACCGGCAGCGGTCTCACCGGACAGCATAATGGCAGAGGTGCCGTCGTAGATGGCGTTTGCCACGTCCGAGATCTCGGCGCGGGTGGGGCGGGGGTTCACGATCATGCTGTCCAGCATCTGGGTAGCGGTGACGATGGGCTTGCCGAAGGAGAAGGAGCGGTCGATAATAGTCTTCTGGATGCCGGGCAGTTCGGTGAAGTCGATCTCCACGCCCAGATCGCCACGGGCCACCATCACGGCATCGGCAGCAGCCAGAATGCTGTCGATGTTGTTCACGCCCTCGCGGTTCTCGATCTTTGCAATGATGCGGATGTTGGAATCGTACTGGTTCAGCAGGTTGCGGATATCGTACACGTCCTGTGCGGTGCGCACAAAGGAGGCAGCGATGAAATCGTAACCCTGCTGGATGCCGAAGATGATGTCATCCTTATCGCGCTGGCTCATATACGGCATGGACAGGTGCACGCCGGGCACGTTGACGCCCTTCTTGTTCTTGATCTTGCCGCTATTCAGTACGGTGCAGACGATGTCGGTGTCGTTCACGGTCTGGATCTGCAGCTTGATCAGGCCGTCGTCCAGCATGATGGTGCCGTTCGGCTCCACGTCCATGGGCAGATCCTTGTAGGTGATGGAGCAGATCTCGTTGGTGCCCTCCACATCGCGGGTGGTCAGGGTAAAGGTCTGGCCGGCAACCAGATTCTCAACACCGTTCTTGAAGTCCTTCAGGCGGATCTCGGGACCCTTGGTGTCCAGCAGTGCGGCCACGGGCTTACCCAGCTCCTCGCGCAGAGCCTTCAGCTTTTCAAGGCGACCCAGATGCTCCTCGTGGGAACCGTGGGAAAAATTGAAGCGGGCCACGTTCATGCCGTTGGCGATCAGATCGCGCAGCACGCCTTCCTTATCGGTGGAAGGGCCAAGGGTGCAAATAATTTTCGTCTTTCTCATGCAATATACCTCCGTCAACTCTCTCTTACCTATATCCGGCACAGCATCCCTGCAGGCTGCTGTGTATGACCAATGGGAGCAAAAGCTCCCGGTACAGCGGGTCGGTTTATATGGCAGAGCGGAAAAACCCAAAACTCTACCACCTATTATTATAATCATTCCGGTGCAAGAGAGCAAGAGGAATTTTTGCTTGAATACAAGTTTTTGCGTCTGCTGATGCCCAAAGAAAAGATTGCAAAACTTTTAACGATGTGGCACGACTTTCTGCGTGCTGTCTGACAGGGAAAACTGCTGCAAAACGCAAAAACGGATAAGACCACACAAGGCTGCTTCCTCTTGCATCCGAAGGGCTTTTTGCTTATAATAAGGGTAATAAAGTAGTACTGTTCCGGGGGTGCGCCCCGGAGAAATGGAGTGACCATTATGGAAAAACGCGTTTTTCTGATCGTGCTGGACAGCTTTGGTATCGGCGCAGAGCCGGACGCCGCTGCTTTTGGCGATGCAGGTACCAACACCCTAGGTGCCATTGCGAACCACCCCAATTTCAATTGCCCCAATCTGCGCAAGCTGGGCTTGTTCAACATTGACGGTGTGACCGCAGGGGAGAGAACGGATGCCCCGGCGGCTGCCTTTGCCCGCCTGCAGGAGCAGAGCATGGGCAAGGATACCACCATCGGCCACTGGGAGATCGCCGGTGTAGTCAGCCCGGAGCCGCTGCCCACCTTCCCCGAGGGCTTCCCGGAGGAGCTGATCCGGGAGTACGAGCAAAAGACCGGCCACAAGGTGCTGTGCAACAAGCCCTATTCCGGCACGCAGGTACTGAAGGACTACGGCGAGCAGGCCATGCGGGAAAACGCCCTCATCGTCTACACCAGCGCCGACAGCGTTTTTCAGGTGGCCGCCAACGAAGAACTGGTGCCGGTGCACGAGCTGTACCGCTACTGTGAGATTGCCCGGGAAATGCTCAAGGGCAAGTACGGCGTGGGCCGCGTGATCGCCCGCCCCTTCCTGGGCAATAGTGCCGACACCTTCTATCGCACCACCAACCGTCACGACCTGAGCCTGAAGCCGCCCCGCGCCACCATGCTGGATCTGCTGAAAGACGCCGGTAAGGACGTGATTGCTGTGGGCAAGATCTACGATATCTTTGACGGCGAGGGCGTGACCGAAAAGATCAAGACCACCGGCAACACCAACGGCATCGCCTTTACCAAGGCTTTGCAGACCCGGGATTTTGAGGGTCTGGCTTTCGTGAATCTGGTGGACTTTGATATGCTCTACGGCCACCGCCGCGATGTGGCAGGCTACGCTGCCGCCGCCACCGAGTTCGACCGTTTTCTGGCCGACTTCCTGCCGGGGATGCGGGAGGGTGATCTGCTTATGATCACCGCCGACCACGGCTGCGACCCCTCCTACACCAAGACCACCGACCATACCCGCGAGTATGTGCCGTATCTGGTCTGCGGCAAGGGCGTAAAGGCGGGTATGGATCTGGGCACCAAGCTGTGCTTCGGCACCATCGCCAAGACCATCTGCGAATATCTGGAAGTGGACGCTTCCACGCTGGACGGCAAGAGCGTATGGCAGGAGATCCGGGCATAAAACGCCCCCAAAAACAGTAAGAACAGGAGCGTGAAACGATGCGTATTTATGATCTGATCGCAAAAAAGCGGGATGGCGGCACCCACACCCGGGAAGAGCTGGAGGCCATCGTCAACGGCTTTGTCTGCGGGGAAGTGGCCGACTACCAGATGGCTGCATGGATGATGGCGGTGTATCTGCGCGGCATGACCAATGAGGAGACCGCCGAACTGACTGATGTGATGGCGCACAGCGGTGTGATGGTAGATCTTTCGCCCATTCCGGGCATCAAGGTGGACAAGCACTCCACCGGCGGTGTGGGCGACAAGACCACGCTGGTCATCGCACCCATCGTGGCAGCCTGCGGGGTGAAGATCGCCAAAATGAGCGGCCGGGGCTTAGGCCACACCGGCGGCACCATCGACAAGATGGAGAGCGTGCCCGGCACAAAGACCGCCCTCTCGCAGGAGGAATTTTTTGCACAGGTGAACCAGATCGGTCTGTCGGTCATCGGCCAGAGCGAGGGCATTGCCGTGGCGGATAAAAAGATGTACGCCCTGCGGGACGTTACCGCTACTGTCAGCTGCATCCCGTTGATTGCGTCCAGCATCATGTCCAAAAAGCTGGCCTCCGGTTCGGACGCCATCCTGCTGGATGTCACCACCGGCACGGGTGCCTTTATGAAGACCGTAGATCAAAGCATTGAACTGGCGCAGCTGATGGTCGCCATCGGCACCCACCATGGCCGCCGGGTAGCCGCCATGATCACCGATATGGACACCCCGCTGGGGCACAACATCGGCAACAGTCTGGAAGTCATGGAGAGTATGGACGTGCTCAAGGGCCACGGCCCGGCAGACCTGACCGAGGTGTGCCTGCAATTGGCGGCCAACATGCTGGTACTGGCAGGCAAGGGCGATGCCGCCCACTGCCGCGCTATGGCCGAGGCGGTCATTGCGGACGGCTCTGCCTTTGAAAAGTGCAAGGAAATGTTTGCCGCGCAGGGCGGCGACATCCGGGTGCTGGACGATTACAGTCTGTTTGCACAGCCCGCCGCCAGCTATGAACTGCTGGCTGAACAGGACGGCTACATTGTGGCCAACGATGCCGAAAAGATCGGTTCTGCCAGTGTGCTGCTGGGCGCAGGCCGCCAGAAAAAGGGCGACCCGCTGGATTTTGCCGCCGGCATCACTCTGCACAAAAAGCGCGGTGACTATGTGCATAAGGGCGAGAGCCTTGCCACCTTCTACGGCGCAGCGGACAAGTTTGAAGTTGCTGCCGCCGAGTACCGCAGCGGCCTTGTGTACGGCGCGGAAAAGCCGGAGGAAGCCCCGCTGGTGTACGCCCTTGTCACCAAGGACGGCGTAGAGCGGTACTGAATCTTATAGAACCTCCAAGGGGACTGCTGCACAAAGCTGTGCGGCAGCCCCTTTTTGTGTTTTCACACTGCAATTGGCCTTTTGCACAAAAGAACTGTCGCTTTTTAAGCAATTCGCTGTATTTGCGGGGCAAACGGTAGAACTTTGCATCGGGATATGGTATACTATGCTGTACTTGTATGCCCCGGGAAAAGGGGCTGCCAAAGGAGAAAGGACTTGTTATGAAGATCATTCTGGTGGGCGGCGGCAAGGTCGGCACGGCTCTGGCGCGCCAGCTCAGCGAGGAAGGCCACAACGTGACTGTGGTGGACACCAACAAAGCGCGCGTGGAGCACCTGACCGAAAGCTACGACGTGCTGGGCATCGTGGGCAATGGCTCGTCCATCACCACCCTGTCTGAGGCGGGCATTGAGGATGCGGATGTGTTCATTGCGGTCACCGGCTCGGACGAACTGAACCTGCTTTGCTGCATGTTTGCCAAAAAGGCGGGTCACTGCCACGGTATTGCCCGTGTGCGCAACCCGTCTTACAGCCACGAGTTGGACTTTATCAAAAAGCAGATCGGCATTTCCGCCATCATCAACCCGGAAATGGCAGCGGCAAAGGAGATCTCCCATCTGCTGCGGTTCCCCGGTGCCAGCAAGATCGATACCTTTGCGGACGGCCGTGTGCGGCTGATCAAGTTTGCGCTGCCCGATGCACTGGACGGCGTAGCCATTCGCGAGATCCCTACCCGGCTCAAGAGCGATATTCTGGTGTGCGCGGTGGAGCGTGAGGGAGGGGTCATCATCCCCAACGGTAACTTTGTGCTGCAAAAGGGCGATCAGGTCACCTTCCTTGCTACGCAGGAAAAGGCCCACGCCTTCTTCCAGCAGCTGCATCTGCCGGTGCAGCCGGTGCGCAACGCCCTCATCGTTGGCGGCGGTGCCATTGCCTACTACCTCAGTCAGGAACTGCTGGAAAACCATGTGCGGGTGCGCATCGTGGAGCGGGACGCCGCCCGCTGCGTGGAACTGGCCGAGCAGCTGCCCGGCGCACAGATCTTGAACGAGGACGGCTCCAACCGCG
>ERZ824480.2292-NODE-2292-length-14695-cov-3.497746_pt1 | contig 14695 bp, 11 predicted proteins | sample MGYA00519861_ERZ824480 | MGnify/ENA primary metagenome ERZ824480 (study PRJEB31778, sample SAMEA3449152) | human gut metagenome | biome: human gut; feature: human-associated habitat; material: faeces | place: United Kingdom | collected 2010/2012 ... | reverse complement strand
CCAACAAACATAACGCCGATGTTCTAGCAACGTCAGCGAAAACGTCCCTAAGCGAGCAAGGTGCCTTGAAAGAGGAGCGACGCGTACTTCGGTACGCGAGCGACGATTGAAAGGCAGATTGCCGCTTAGGGGCGTTTGCAGCGTCGACTCGTTACGCGGTTTGGTAAAACCGCGTAACCTAGAGCTCCGTGCCCCCAAGGCGGTGCGCGATGCTATCGCAGGCCAAGGCGCCCACGACAGTCTTGGCGTCTTCGATCTTGCCGTCGAGTACGGCGTCGATCAGCTCGTGCAGCGGCACCAGGTCCACGTTGACAAACTCGTCATCATCGGGGTTGGGCGCATCAAACTCGAGCTTGGTAGCCAAGTAGATGTGGATAATCTCATCGCAAAAACCGCAGGACGTGACAATCGACGTCAAAAAGCGAATACGACCAGCCCTAAAGCCGGTCTCCTCATGCAGTTCGCGCTTGGCGCAATCGAGCGGGTCCTCGCCTGGATCGAGCTTGCCGGCGGGAATCTCGACCGTCACGCGGTCGATGGCGGTGCGGTACTGACGCACCAGTCCGATCTTGCCGCTCTCGGTCAGTGCCACAACAGCCGCCGCACCCGGATGGCGAACGATATCGCGGGCGCTACGGCGACCGTTGGGCAGCTCAACCTCAAGACGGTGGACGTCGAGGATCTTGCCCTTCCAGGCGCACTCCTCCGAAAGAATCTTCTCGTGCAGCTCGGCATCGTGCGGGTCGTCATCGCCCAGCACCAGCGCCGGCTCGTCAGCGACCTCGCCACCAGGCTCGCCCTCGGCGTGCCCATACACGCGGCTGTCCTCTTCGACGATCTGCGCGTCCACGAGCTCTTCGTTCTTCTCGTCCATCCGTCTCATTCCTCTCGGATTTTAGGCATCCCAGGCGTCGCGGCCGCGCAGCGCGCGCAGGCCGATGTCGTGACGCAGGGTCTTGCCCTCAAAATCAATCTTCTCGCAGGCCTCGTAGGCAAGGTTGCGGGCGTTCTCAAACGTATCGCCCAGCGCGGTCACGGCAAGCACACGGCCGCCATTGGTCACGAGCCGGCCGTCCACCACGGCGGTGCCGGCATGGTACACGGTCACGTTCTCCATGGCCTCGGCGTCGGCGATGCCGGTGATGACTTTGCCCTTCTCGTAGCTGCCGGGATAGCCCACGCTCGTCAGAACAACAGCCACGGCCCACTCGTCACGCCAGTCGAGCTCAATCTGATCAAGCTCGCAGTTGGCGCAGGCGAGCATAACCTCGACCAGGTCGTTCTTGAGGCGCGGCAGCACGACCTGCGTCTCGGGGTCGCCAAAGCGGGCGTTGAACTCCAGCACCTTGGGGCCGGCGGGGGTGAGCATAAAGCCGCCATACAGGCAGCCGCGGTAGTCGATGCCCTCGGCAGCGAGCTCGGCCACGGTCTGCTCCATGACTTTCACCATGGTGGCGTGCTCCTCGTCGGTCACGATGGGTACCGGGCTGTAAACGCCCATGCCACCGGTGTTGGGACCCTTGTCGCCCTCGAGCGCACGCTTGTGGTCCTGCGAGGTGGCCATGGGGCGCACGGTCTTGCCGTCGGTAAAGGCCAGCAGCGAGCACTCGGGACCAACGAGCATCTCCTCGATGACCACGGTATTGCCGGCATCGCCAAAGGTGCCGCCAAAGCACTCGCGCACGGCCTCCTCGGCCTGCTCAAGTTCGGTCGCCACGATAACGCCCTTGCCCGCGGCAAGGCCGTCGGCCTTCACGACCAGCGGGGCGCCCTGCTCGCGCACGTAGGCGAGAGCCGAAGCCTCGTCGGTAAACGAACCATAGGCTGCCGTCGGAATGCCCGCACGCTCCATGAGCTGCTTGGAGAACAGCTTGGAGCCCTCCATCTGGGCGCCCTCGGCACCCGGGCCAAAGCAGGGAATACCCGCCGCGCGCACGGCGTCGGCCACGCCCGCCACGAGCGGAGCCTCGGGGCCAATTACCACGAGTCCGCATCCGTGGCTCTGCGCAAACGCCGCCACGGCCGCAGGATCGCAGTCGTCGAGAACAACGTTCTCGCCGCAGCTCGCGGTGCCGCCGTTACCCGGCGCGATGTAGAGCTTGCCGGCGCGCGGTGATGCTGCGAGCTTAGCTGCCAAAGCATGCTCGCGGCCGCCGCTGCCCAACAACAGGATGTCGATGGTTTGAGTGTCCGCCTTCAAGGGTGCCTCCTCTATGGATGAACGGCCCGCTCCGCGCGAGCCCTTTGCAAGCAAATATACCCCTCGGCCGCCCGTCCGGGCTGCAAAGGGGTATATCGCAATAACCAAATAGTCCCGATTACTTCCAGAATCGGTTGATGATCTGCTCGCGACCAGCGCCAACGCCAATGAACGTCACGCGGGTGTGTGCCAGATCCTCGATAAACGCCACGTAGTCCTGAGCCTCTTGCGGCAGCTCCTCAAAGCTGCGGCAGCCGGTGATATCGCACTTCCAGCCAGGAAGCTCCTCGTAGATGGGCTTGGCGTGCTCAAAGCGAACCTGATGCTCGGGCACGCTGGTATAGCGCTCACCATCGACGTCGTAGGCCACGCACACCTTGATGGTGTCGAAAGCCGAAAGCACGTCGAGCTTGGTCATGGCGATATCGGTGAGGCCGTTGACGCGCGAGGCGTAGTTGGCGATGGGGCCGTCGAACCAGCCGCAACGACGACGGCGACCGGTGGTCACGCCGTACTCGTAGCCCTCCTCGGTCAGCGTGTGACCGGCCTCGGACTCATAGGAAAGCTCGGTGGGCATGGGGCCCGAACCGACGCGGGTGATATAGGCCTTCATGACGCCCAGCACGCGGTCGACGTTCTTCATACCGACGCCGGAGCCGGTGATGGCGCCGCCGGCGGTGCAGTTGGAAGACGTCACGTACGGATAGGTGCCGTGGTCGATGTCGAGCAGCGTCGCCTGGGCGCCCTCAAACAGCAGGTCCTTGCCCTCGTCGATCATGTTGTTGAGCAGCAGGCTCGTCTCGGTGATGTAGGGACGCAGGCGCTCGGCCATCGGCAGGTACTCGTCGCAAATCTGATCCACGGTGTAGGTGGGCAGGTTGTAGATGAGCTCGAGCTCGGGGTTCACGCGGGCGAGAGCGGTCTCCAGCTTGTCGCGGAACAGCGTCTCGTCCAGCATGTCCTGCATGCGCAGGCCAATGCGGGCCATCTTGTCCTGATAGCACGGACCAATGCCGCGCTTGGTGGTACCGATGTTCTTCTTGCCGAGCTTCTGCTCAAAGGCGCCATCCAGATCAATGTGGTACGGCATGATGACATGCGCGTTGCCGCTAATCTTGAGGTTCTTGGTGGTGATGCCGTCGGCCTCGAACATGTCGATCTCCTCAAGGACAACCTTGGGGTTGACGACGCAGCCGTTACCGATCACCGACACGTGGTCGGAATACATGATGCCGGAAGGCACCTGGTGCAGGCCGTACTTCTTGCCGTTGACGACGATGGTGTGACCGGCGTTGTTGCCGCCCGAGTAGCGCACGACGGCATCGAAGTCGCCGGCGACCAGGTCGCAAATCTTACCCTTGCCCTCATCGCCCCACTGGGCACCGACCAAAACGGTTGACGGCATGTTTACTCCTTACATTCATGGCCTGTCTACGCGCCATGCCGGCACGCAGAAGCACAAAACATTCCCAGTATACCCGTGCAACGGGCGCCTGTCCTACTCCTCGGCATGTGCCCCATCAAGCTCATAGAACTTGGTGGATGCCGGCAGGAACATCAGGTCGACGTCGCCAATCGGGCCCGAACGGTTCTTGGCCACGACGATACGCGTAACGCCCTCGTCGGGTCGATCGTCGCGCGAGGCCTCGGCCTCGTCGGCGGAGCGGTCCAAGAACATAACGATATCGGCGTCCTGCTCGATGGAGCCCGATTCACGAAGGTCGGAAAGCTGCGGGCGCTTGCCGGTACGGGATTCGACCTGACGCGAGAGCTGTGACAGCGCGATGAGCGGGATCTTGAGCTCCTTGGCCATGATCTTCAAACCACGCGACATCTCCGAGACCTCGACGGTACGGCTCTCGGAGCGGCGTCCCGGCGGAGGACTCACCAGCTGCAGGTAGTCCAGGATGATGATTGCCTTCTCCTTGTTATGGAGCATACGGCGGCTCTTGGCGCGAATCTCGGTCACTGTGGTGCCGGGCGTATCGTCAATCAGAATATCGAGCTTGGACAAGGTCTGCGTAGCCTCGTTGATATTGGCCCACTGCTCGGGGCTAATGCGGCCCATGCGGAAGTCGCTGATCGAAATCATGGCGTAGGCGCAAATCAGACGCTGGGCAATTTCCTTGCCCGACATCTCCAGCGAGAAAAAGCCGACGGTATAACCGGCAGCGGCAGCGTTAAGTGCCAGGTTCAGAGCGAACGACGTCTTACCTACAGCAGGACGGGCGCCGATGATGATGAGCTGGCCCTCGCGAAAACCCATGAGCATGCGGTCGAGCGACGGGAAGCCCGTGGGCACGCCCGCAGCCTGGCCACCGGCCTGGCACACTTCCTCGGCCTCGTTATAGGCCTCGACCATAAACTCGGTCAGCGTCTTGTAGCTCGACTTGACCTCGCGCGCTGTAACCTTGAGCAGCTTGCTCTCGGCCAGCTCGACAACCTCTTTGGTGTCGGTGGGGGCGTTATATGCCAGCGCGTTGATCTCGTTGGTGGCGCCGATCAGCTCACGCAGCATCGAATCACGGCGAACGATGGCGGCATGGTGCTGCCAGTTGACGAGCGACAGGGTCTGACCCATCAACTCCAAAATGTACGCTTCGCCGCCCACGGCATCGAGTTTGTTGATGCTTCGCAGGTAATCGATCAGCGAAATGGAGTCGATGGGAATGCGGCTGTTGTACATATCGACCATCGCGGTGTAGATGGTCTTATGAATGGGCCGGTAGAAGTCATCGGGCTGCAGCTCGACCTGGGCCTCTTCGACCACCTCGGGCGATAGCAGCATAGCGGCCAGTACATTGGCCTCTGCATCTTGGTTTTGGGGAAGACCCAACTTTGAGCCGCGGTCCTCAACCGTCAGCCCGGTCTCCCTATCGTCATATGCCATGAGCATCCTCATTCATATCGCTTGCGAGCATCCATAGTATCAGCCACGGTCCCAAAACGCGCCGCGCGCCGCCAATCATCACCGAACCAAACGGATGAACGGTCCTGTATATAGGACTTCGACGCAACGTTCACCATGACGCTCGCTCAGCGCAAAAAACAAAAGGGCGCCCTGGTTTCCCAGAGCGCCCTTCTTAGAACAAGATTGTTGCGTTGCAGCAAATGCTACTCGGCAGCAGCCTCAGTCTCGACCTCGGCGGTCTCGGCCTCGGCGACCTCAGCGGCCTCCTCGACCTCAGCCTCGGCAGCGAGCTCCTCGGCGGTAACGCCGACGAGAACGACAACCTCGGCCTTGATCTCGCGGTACAGCGAGATGGCAACGGTGTGGGCACCGGCAACCTTGATGGGCTTACCGAGCTCGACGCGCTTGCGGTCGATGTCCATACCGAGCTGAGCCTTGATGGCGTCAGCGATCATAGCGGCGGTAACGGAGCCAAAGAGGATGCCCTCGTCGCCGACCTTGACGTCAACGGTAACCGTCTTGCCCTCGAAGGCAGCCTTGGTCTCGTTGGCGGTAGCCAGACGGACGGCCTCGCGCTTGGCGATGTTGTTGCGACGCTCGTCAAGCTGCTTGAGGTTGCCCTTGGTGGCGGCAACAGCGAGCTTCTTGGGGAACAGGAAGTTCTCAGCGTAACCCTGAGCGACCTCTACGACGTCACCCTCGCCGCCCTTGCCCTTGATCTCATCGAGAAGAATAACCTTCATGATGCGTCTCCCTTCTTAGCCGCGGTCGCGGTTGCCACGAGAGGAAACCACGGGGACGGTGTACGGCAGGAGAGCCATCTCGCGGGCGCGCTTGATGGCGTTGGCGATGTCATGCTGATGCTGCGTGCAAGCGCCAGTGACGCGACGGGGCTTGATCTTGCCACGGTCGGTCATGTACTTACGGAGAAGCTGAGTGTCCTTATAGTCGATGAACTCAGTGTTCTCCTTGCAGAACTGGCAGTACTTACGACGCGGCTGACGTGCAGAAAAATCATTAGCCATGTCAAAATACCTTTCATTTGGCAACTTCGGCGAACCGAAGCCGCCTCTCACTCAAAAATAGGTGAACAACCCTTAGAACGGAATGTCCTCATCGTAGACGTCGACCGCGGGCGGCGTAGCCACCGGCGCGGCAGGACGTGCTGCAGGCGCGGGAGCTGCGGGGGCGTAACCGCCCTGGTCGTAGCCACCCTGGCCACCACGGGAGCTCATAAACTCGATCTCATCGACGATGACCTCAAGTTTGCTCCGGCGCTGGCCGTCGCGCTCCCAAGAGCTGTAGCGCAGCTTGCCCTCGATCGCGACCTTGTTTCCCTTTGCCAGGAAACGGCTCACGGCCTCGGCGCGGGTGCCGAACATGGTGCAGTCGACAAAGTTGGGATAGTCCTCCCACTCGCCAGTCTGCGCGTTGCGGCGACGATCGTTCACGGCGACGCCAAAGGACAGAACCTGGGTTCCGCCGGCTGTGGCGCGCAGCTCGGGATCGCGGGTGAGGTTACCGGTGATGTTCACTCGATTGATGCTCATAACTCACTACTTCCTCTTGGGGCACAAGCCCAGTCCAAAACGACAGTCTTACTCCTGGTCGTCGCGACGGACGATCATGTGGCGGACCACAGCGTCGGTGATGCGCAGGACGCGATCAAGCTCGGCGATCTGGGTAGGATCTGCGTGGAAGTTGATGAGGGTGTAGTCACCATCGGTGAGGTCGTTGATCTCGTAGGCGAGCTTGCGCTTGCCCCACTCGTCAACGGAGTCGACCTTGCCAGCGCCCTCAGCGATCGTGGTATCGATACGCTTCATAACAGCGAGACGAGTCTCGGGGTCGAGCGACGGGTCAACAAAGAACAGCAGTTCATAAGCCTTCATATTGTCACCTCCTCTGGGCAAATGTGGCTTCAGGTCGTGAAGGTGCGCCTGAAGCAGGAAAAGACTTGGTAATAATATCTTTCAACCTCCTAGGCTGCAAGAATATGCAGCTACAACCTCATGACCTCCACATATGCCCATACTCGCACGACGTTTCATGCGCATTCCAACCAAATGCTGACCAAAAGCTTGACGGATCTGTGGACAAGATACGGTGCCGTGAGGACAAGCTGAGCCAAGTCGCAGGTCAACGGGCGCATGGTTGTGGTCACAAAATGCATACCAGTGGCCCACAGCACCACCCAAAGATTTTTAAATTCATTGCCAAATCGCTTATAAATACCCCTTTTGAACAATTGAGTTGATCAACTACGCTGGTCGGAAGCCGTTTTTTGGCATCTCAAACCCCGCTGCAACGCCAAACGCGGCCAAGCGTTTTAAAAAATGCCAACTTTTCTGTTTGCACTTTGCGATTCCTCGTGTATACTGACTTTCGCATTTAACGGAGAGTTGTCCGAGTGGCCGAAGGAGCACGATTGGAAATCGTGTAGGCGTCAAAAGCGTCTCCAGGGTTCAAATCCCTGACTCTCCGCCAGTTAATTCCAAAGCAGGCCTTTGAGCCTGCTTTGTTTTTACCCCACGCGGAGGGGTGGCAGAGTGGTTGAATGCGGCGGTCTCGAAAACCGTTTGGCCTGTATAAGGTCACGAGGGTTCGAATCCCTCCTCCTCCGCCATTTTGGTTGAGAAAGCTCCCAGCAACGGGAGCTTTTTTCTTTTGAGTCCCTTACAAACAGATACGGCGGAGGAGGAGGGATTCGAACCCGCCAGGGCGCGGAGCGTAAAGAAAACGCGCCCGTGGCGCGTTTTTAGTGCCGCGCGGTCGGCGTAAGCCGACCGGATAAATTTTGAGCTCCGCTCAAAATTTGGACATCCCTCCTATTCGACCACGCCCTCATCGCGTTCAGCATCAACCCAGTCCCGACCGTTTGCCGAGCAATAGGGTCGCAATCGGCGCCGAACATGTACTATGTACGGGCATTGTCTAAACCCGTAAATCAAAGGACCCCATCTTGCCCGTTGCCGCCGCTATGATCGTTACCGCACACGCCTCGGATGCCATGGTTGCCATCCCGTTTTGGCTCGAGATGTTCGCCGTCGTCGCGGCATCGATCTCGGGCGTGTTGGTCGCACGCGAGCACAAACTCGACCTGGTGGGCGCCGTCGCGCTCGCCGTGGTCTGTGGACTGGGCGGCGGTCTTTTGCGTGATATGACGCTGCAGGTGGGCAACGTCTACATCCTCAACCAACCGATGGCGCTCCCGCTCTCCATCGCCACCGCGGCCATCATCTACATCTTCCCGGCAATCGTCGACAAGCCCGAAAAGCTCATTCCCCTGCTCGATATCATCTCGGTGGGTATTTATGCGGCAACCGGCGCAGACAAGGCGCTGGTCTACGGCTTTGCGCCGGCGGTGTGCATCATGATGGGCTTTTTTACCGCGGTGGGCGGCGGCATGCTGCGAGATGGTTTTATGGGTGTGGTGCCGGGTATCTTCCAGCGCACCAACTTCTATGCCATCGCGGCCATCGCCGGATCGGCAAGCTATGTTTGCCTTGTCATGAGCGGCTTGGTCAGCAATGTCGTCGCACTGGTCGTTTGCGTCGTGGTGACCATGGGACTACGCTGGCTGTCGCTGCGCTTTGATATCAAAAGCCCCACCGAGGATGACATCGCACGCTTTTTGCACCGCACAAAGTAGGTGGCGCGGGCTCATCCTTCGAAATGCAACCGAGAGGTTCTTTTAGAGCGCCCACGCGTTGGGTACCCTGTTAGGTGCATGTCGAGCATCTGACGAAGGATTCACTATGCCCTGTAATCAATTCCCGTCGACCCAGCGCCGTAAAGCGTGGGGCCGCATCACAATCTTATTCGCGCTCATCGCGCTGGCGATCACCGCGCTTCCCACGGCGTCGTTCGCCGGCACGGACACCGCAGGCAACGTACTTGCGACCGACAATGACGCCAATCCGTCCGGCGTCGAGGGTGACCTGTACTGGGCCGGTCAGGCCCTCAACTTGGATGATGCGTCCATCGACCACGATATCATCGCTGCGGGCGATACCCTCTCAATTCGCGACTGCACGGTGGGCGGCGCCGTTCGTCTTGCGGCGCGCACGATTGATATCGCCCAGACCACGGTTGATGGCAGCGTGACCGTCGCTGGCCAGCACGTTGTTCTCAACGCCGGCAGCACCGCCAACTGTTTCTACGCGATAGGCAAGACGGTTGCCCTGCGCGGCTCTACCAAGTCGGCAGCGCTTGCGGGCGATACGGTGACTATCGATGGCACCGTCGAGGGCGATGTCGAGGTTTGGGCCGACAAGCTCGTCCTGGGCAAAAACGCCCACATCACCGGCACCGTGAACGCGCACGTCTCCGAGGACCCCGAGCGCGCCGCGGGAGCCGAGGTCGGCGCGCTCAAGATCGACCGCACCGAGAACGAGGATACTTCCACCGTTAACGACGTCATCGGCGGCATCGTCGCCGCGGCACTCTCGACCTGCTTTGTCGCCCTGCTGCTCGAGCTCGTCTTTCCGCGTGCGACCGCCAGTGCCGCCGGCATGCTCCACCAGCGCCCCATGCCCCTGTGGGTGAGCGGTCTTCTGGGCACGATTGCTATCGTCCCCGCCGTCCTACTGCTGATTATCTCTATCGCCGGTCTGTCGCTTGCCGGAGCCCTCATGTGCGGTGTCATTGGCATCGCGCTGGTGTCGAATGCCTTTGCAGGGTGCGCGATTGCACGCATGGTCGGACACAGCCAGAACCGCTACGCCATGGCAGCCGTTGGTGGCGTAATCGCAGGCGCCCTCACGGGGCTTCCCCTCGTAGGCGGCTTCATCAGCGGCGTGGCCTTTGTCTTTATGCTCGGCTACATCATCCAAATCATCTGGCACAACGCCCGCCTCAAGCCGCAGCAGCCGGCTAACACGCCGGGACTCCCCACCGCTTAAGCTGGCAAAACCACCACAAAGGGGCCAGGCACCTTTGTGGTGGTGCAAAGGAGCCAGGTTTCTTTGCACCACCAAACGAAGCGGGGCACCCGATCGAATGCGATCGGGTGCCCCGCTTTTTCATGTCTCGTGTTGACGGTCGAGACGAACGGCTACTCCTCAGAGCCCTCGTCGCGCTTACGGCTACGGATAAGATGTGCCACGCCAATGCACAGTACCGCACCACCAGCGATCCAGGTAAAGGTCACACCGTTGAAACCGGTGAGCGGGAGGTTGGAACCCTTCTTGTCGACAATGGTGAAGCTAAGTTTGCCGACCTCAGTCGTTGTGGTAGCATCCTTGGTAACCTCTAGACCATCAACAATGGTAGAACCACTAGGCGCCACATCCTGACCGACCTGATTGAGCGTACGTCTGATGGTAAAGGTGACGCCATCCTTGGCGGAATTGTTGTACCCAGGTGCCGGGGTTACCTCTTTGAGGATGTAGGTGCCTTCATCAAGACCCACGACGCTAATCTTACCATCCTGGTCCGTCTTGAGCAGGGCATCCTTAGCATCGATGTGCTTCACGCCCTTAGCATCGATGTATTGCTCTTGAGCACTGCCACCAACAACCTCCTGAAGAGTGAACTCGACGTTTCCGAGAGCGGGATACTTATCATTTTCATCCTTATCGCTACCCACCTTGGTGACATCAATGCCGTAGGTGTAGTCGTAGGCGGGATGAACGACCGTGTCGCCAGTACCCTCGACGTGCGGGTTGTTGGAATAAGTCAGCTTAACCGTATTAGTCTGGGCTTTACCAACCAATCCATCAAAGATTCCCTTGATTTTACCGTCATTATCAAAGATCTTTGTAGAGTCGAGCTTTGCCTTGTACTCGACGGTCACCTTAGAGTCAGCGTTGACGGTAATGTGGTTATCTTTAACGTCAACGCAATCCTTAAGATTCTTGAAGCCAACGGTAAGCACGTTGTCCACCGAGAAGCTCTTAGTGTAGCCATGCTCGGCATCTTTCTTAACGATCTGGTTATCGATCTTAACCGTGACATCCGGAACATTATTCCCGCTGCCATCAACGAACTTGGGCGTCATGGAATTGGGCAGTTTGTCCGTGAAGACGTATTTATAGTCGCTATAGGTGTCGATATTACTCGCAACCGTACCGACGAGCTTATAATCGACCCAATCGTCCATAGCGGAGTCAGCGGCCTTATTGGGAGAAGTAAGGATGTCGCCGCCGTTAGACATCCAGTTCTTATCACCATCGTCGTAGACAGCCTTGCTGACGGTAGGGATGCTGGTCTTCTCGTCGACCGTAACGCCTCCAGCGCCCACAATGGCGAAAATCGGCGAGGTGGCCGTACTAGTATCCTTCGTATCGTCCCTGGTAATCGAAGTCATATCGGTCACAATAAGATAATAGCCCTGCAGAGCGTTACCCTCATTATTCGTGGGCTGGAAAGTATCACGAGCGCCAAAAGAACCCGCCTGAGTCACGCTCGTTTCAATCTTCTTTGCCAACTCATTGAACAAATTGTCATTTTTGATGGCAGTCGTGCTACCAGTGCCGGAGGAGTTGCCGGTCAGGTAATTTATGACATCCTGCTCTGTAGAATCTTCAGTGATGTCGGACCCGGTCACTGTTTTAAGGTAGCCAAGAACAGCTTGCTTTGCCTCCGGACTTGCCCAAGCAACATTCGAAACGACCTTACCATTATCTCCATCAATAACATCGGCCGTAAAAATCTGGTATGCCTTGTACTGGTTGTTCTCATTGCCCTTGGAAGGGTTAATTTTGATGCTATCAGCAGCGGTTGCCGTATCCTCGGCAAACGCCATAGTCACCGGCGCCATGACTCCGCCAAAACTCAGAGCTGCCGTGAGGCCTGCCGTTACTGCCAAGCGGGCGATGTTCTTGGTTGTCTTCATGTTTGGTCCTCTTTCTTGGAGGTTACTTTAAAACTTGTCGATGCCAAAAGTCGGCAGGTAATATCCCTGCGCCTAAATCGCTACGGAGGCAGTACACCACTGAGCAAGGGGGGGGGACAATTATTTATCACGGCGACCTCCTCCCCGCTTGATGACGAGCGCGACGACAATAGCCGCTACTCCAATGACAGCCAAAGCCGCCACCAGCACCAACGTTCTATCTCCCGTCGAGGGCATAAAGCCTCGACTTGCTTCTTTGCTTGGGGTGTTGAGCACCGACAGCTCGATCGAGCCCGTCCCGGCATCGGCAGCATCAACCCGCAGGGGGCTTTCGGCCGATACGGTCACCTTGGGCTTCGCGGCGGCTACCTGTTTGACGTCCAGGCCATCGGCCGCAATCGTCACTGTTCGCTTGCCCTCAAAGGCGGTGTAGCCCTTGGGTGCCGCGACCTCCTCGACGGTATAGACGCCCGCGTCCACGCCGTTCAGCTCCACGCGTCCGTCTTCGCCAGACACGACATACCCGTCGGCATCCGTCGTCCACGCACCGTCGGCCGCCAGCGTGCGGCCGCGGTCATCAGTGATGCGCAGCTTGGCGTCCGCAAGAGGCTTGTCATCGGAGCTTGAGCGTTTGATAAGATTGAGTCCCCAGGTGTAGGCCGTCGCGTCATCGCTTGGCGTGCGGGTGAAGCCAGCGTCGCCGGACTGGTCGGCGAGAGGAGAGCGCGGGTAGCGCAGATAGACCTCGTTGGGGTTGCCCTTTGTGACCCCTCGATTGCAGTTGGCCCCCAAGGGTGCGCTGTAGACCGCGACCACACGGGCGCCCGCGGCGAAAGCGTCGGCCCCGCCGAGTGCGGCGATGAGGTCGCCGGTGCGCACGGTGAAGGAGTTCCCCTCGACCGAGACCTTGCACTGGGCCGTGATGTCGGTCCAGCCCTTGGCGGGCTCGGTGCCGGCGCGGCCGCCCTCACATGCGACGGCGTCGAAGCCGCCGTCCGCGCCCGCCGCCACGTACACGCGCATGCTCGCGGCGACCTCGGAGGGGTCGAGCCCCGCGCTCATGGTGTCGACGAACTGCACCGCGTAGGCGTCGTAGGCGGCAAGGCCCGCCGGGACCGTGGCCGAGAGACGCCAGTACAGGTCGTCGCCGACCGTTGCGTCGGCGGCCTTCTGCCATGCGGCGGTGCCGTCCTCCAGCACGTGCTTGGCGACCTTGGGCGTCGCGGCCTTGGGCTTGACGGCGACGGCGCTGCCGCCGACCAGGACCATGATCGGCGCGGTGCCGACCTCGTTCTGGGCGATGGCGTCGTCGTCGGCGACGATGAGCCAGTATCCACAGGGCAGCTCGGCCGTCGTGCCCGCGTTAAGGGCCACGGGCACGACGCCTGCTTTGACAATCGCGCGAGCAAGCTTTGCCGTCAGCGCGGTCGTCATGTGCCCGTCGGCATTTATCCACTCGGCAGCCTCTTGCGCCGTCGATGCCGAGCTATCAAGTCCCGCATCATGAAGCACAGGGAGAACAGCTTGGCGAACGGCGTCATTTGCCCACGTTATGTCAGTTGCGACCTTTTGGTCGGCATCGGCGTCGTCAATAACGGTCGCCGAAAAGAGCTGATACGCGTCATATCGCGTCGCAACTTTACCGTCCACCGTAATGGATCCGGCGTCGGTGGCACGGGCCGTCCCGGGGGCAATCGCGAAAGAGAAGGCAGAAACCATGGTCATCACCACACCGGCCAACGTATGGCGGAGCGACTTACTCACGACGACCACCTCGATCCAGATCGCGATGGCGGCGAGCATGCATCCACGTCGCCGCGAAGCACAGCATCGAAGCGCCAGCCAGATACGTCATAGTCAAGCCAGCGCCGCCCGCCTCGGGAAGTGTGGTCGAGTACTTGTTGGTAAAGGTCGGCGGATCCTGAGAGTCATCGCCATAGGTAACTACGGCGTCGAGCCGGTTCGTGCCATTAGTTACCTTAACCGTAACGTTGCGCGGGGTCGTGTCATAGGTGATGTGGTCCTTCACGTTATCCTTGGCGCCATCGGGGACGACCTCAGAGATGGTGTAGTGGTACTCTTTGGCCTCGTTGTAATCAACACTGAAGGACACGCTGCCATCGGCGTCGTTCGTCTCCGTTTGGAGTACCCTGCCTTCGCCATCCTTAAGTTCAAACGAGAACTGCCCCGCCTTGAAGGTGCCACCTTCAAGTACCTTCCTAGCCCGGATTGTCGCGGATCCCTCTAGGCGATTATCGTAGACCCAGATCTCGTCCTTTTTGTCATCGCCGATAATCTTCGCGTTGCCGACGATAACCTTCGCCTTTTCGAGCGCGGCTTGATACACCTCATTACTTGCTTCACCCTTAAGCATGATCCACGTGGGACTTGTTGTGTCGTACCCCTCAGGCGCCTTCGACTCCACAAGCTTGTAGAGCACGCAATTAGCCATCTTTTTGGTGCTCGTGCCGAACGAGATTTTTCCGCTGCCATCGGTCTTGGCAGTCTGGAATTTCTTCTCAGTCCCACCGGCGCCATCCATGGCCACACTGTAGAGCGTAAACTCAGCACCCTCGAGCGGTGTGCCGACCTGCTGGGCGTCGTACTTGGTCATCGTGATGCCGTAGCCGTTGCCGCCCGCGGTTGCAGAAGTACTCTGGACAGTCCATGTTTGATCATCAGTCGCAGAACCGTCCTTCACCCCCGTAAGCGTGGCGGTGTTGGAAAGAGGAACCTTGTCGCTAGG
>ERZ824480.2287-NODE-2287-length-14738-cov-3.074780_pt1 | contig 14738 bp, 13 predicted proteins | sample MGYA00519861_ERZ824480 | MGnify/ENA primary metagenome ERZ824480 (study PRJEB31778, sample SAMEA3449152) | human gut metagenome | biome: human gut; feature: human-associated habitat; material: faeces | place: United Kingdom | collected 2010/2012 ... | reverse complement strand
TAAATCTTTTAAAATTTCAAAATTTAAACCATTCTCATTATAAATATATCCACTAGAATCACTCATTGCAATAACAGTAGCACCTAGTTCTTGAGCCTTTTGCATAGCATATAAAGCGACATTACCAGAACCCGAAATAATAACTTTTTTGTTTGCAAAAGAGGTATGATTCATTACTTGTAACATTTTATTGGTATAATAGCATAAGCCATAACCTGTAGCTTCAGTTCTGCCTAAACTACCACCATAACTTAAGCCTTTGCCTGTTAAAACACCAGTAAATTCATTTTTTAATCTCTTATATTGACCAAACATATAGCCAATTTCTCTAGCACCGGTTCCTATATCGCCTGCGGGAACATCTGTATTCGGACCAATATGGCGATATAATTCATTCATAAAACTTTGACAAAAATGCATAATTTCGGTATCGCTTTTTCCTTTCGGATCAAAATCACTACCTCCTTTGCCTCCACCCATTGGAAGACCTGTAAGAGCATTTTTAAGGGTTTGTTCAAAGCCTAAAAATTTAACAATACTTTGGTTAACGGTTGGGTGCAATCTAATTCCTCCCTTATAAGGACCAATTGCTGAGGAAAATTCAACTCTAAAACCTCTATTTACATGAACGAATCCTTTATCATCTATCCATGGAACACGGAAAGTAATTATTCTTTCGGCTTCTACAAACCGTTCTACGATTCCATTTTTTTCAATTGCATCATTTTCATTAACAAATGGTTCAATTGAATCAAGTACTTCATAGACTGCCTGTAAAAATTCTGGTTCATTAGCATTCTTTTCTTTTACTTTTGCTAATACTTCGTCTACATATGACATTTTGTAGCCCTCCTTAAATATATTTTTCTTAATCACAACTTGCGCGAACCTCTATATTTCTCCTAAAAAGGCCGCACTTCAACAAGTGCACTAACACTTTAATACACTAAAGAAATTATATAGTATCTTCTTAATTTTATCAACCTTTAGTAGTGTTATTCTTAATTTTGTAATGATAAAGCTGTTTTTACTTAATTATATTAAGTTTGGGCTGAATTTTTAAAACATAGTTAATTTTGACTATTCCATTTTTGATTTAAAAATTAATGCAGACAAATATCCGAATATTAAAGCTCCTGAAATTCCCACGGCACTTGCCGTAAAACCACCTTTAAACAATCCCAAAAAACCTGACTCATCTATGGCTTCTTTCATTCCCTTCCAAAGATTGTTGCCAAAGCCAAGCAAAGGCACTGTTGCGCCACAACCTGCCCACTTAGTCAAAGGCTCATAAATTCCAATCGCACCAAGAACAACCCCAATGCAAACAAGACTTACCATAATTCTTGCAGGCGTTACCTTGGTCTTGTCTATTACAATTTGAACAAGAGCACAGATTATTCCCCCAACAATAAACGCTTTTAAAAAAATCATCTTAAATTCCTTTCTTTAATTGCAATCATTAATTCTTTTCAATCACCACGCAGTGAGCTATTCCCGGCACGCTATTTCCTTCATTAAAACTTACCGGGGACATTAATGCTCCCGTTGGAATAAAAAGAATCTTCTTAAATGCCCCTTTTTTTAGCTGTTTAAAAATATAGCCTGCAAGAACCGTGGCACTACAGCCACAGCCACTTCCACCTGCGTGAGTGTCCTGTTCACTGGCATCAAACATTTCCACGCCGCAATCCATATGAACCGACGAAATGTCGTAGCCTTTTTCCTTAAGTAGTTCAAACAAAATACTTTTTCCTATTAATCCCAAGTCACCCGTTATGATTTTGTCATAATCTGCCGGTGTGCTGTTAAAATCCTTAAAATGCTGATAAATAACATCTGCCGCAGCCGGTGCCATACAGGCACCCATATTTTGAGCATCCTTTACTCCAAAATCAACGATTTTTCCCGTGGTAATTCCTGTTATTTTTGCAAAACCTTTTTTTGTGCTAATTATTACTGCCCCACAACCGGTTACAGTCCAGGTTGCCGCATAAGGTCTTTGATTTCCGTAAGCCAAAGGAAATCTAAACTGTCTTTCTGCGCTGGCAAAATGACTTGATGCCATTGCAATGACATTGTCTGCATTTCCTGCTTCAACCATTACTGCCCCAAGACTTAACGCTTCACCCATTGTTGAACAGGCTCCGTACAATCCGAAAAAGGGAACCTCGAACTCCAAAATTCCAAAAGTTGTGGCAATTAACTGTCCAAGTAAATCCCCACCAAAAATATACCTGATTTCTTCCTTGCTCATCCCTGCTTTAAATAGAAGTTTCTGAATTGCCTCTTTTTGCAACAAACTTTCTGCCTCTTCCCACGTTTCCTGTCCAAGCATAGGATCCTGTTCCACAACATCAAACAATTTTCCTAAAGGTCCGTCACCTTCTTTTTGACCTACAATTGAAGCTCCTTCAATAATAAACGGTGGCTTATCAAATGAAATACTGCTACTACCAATCATTCGTCCCATAAAAATCCTCCTTTTTTCTTAGTTTTTACTTTTTTGTTATAAATATGTATACGTTTTTACTTGCCTATTTGACATATTTTTTATACAATAGGAAGGAAATTCAAAAATTACATATAATAAGAAGGGAAAAAAAATGACTACATCAGAAATTGGAATTTTAATTGCCATCATTGTTTATATGGTTGGCGTTGTTGGTATTGGTGTATATTTTGCCAAAAAAAACAGTACCACAAATGATTTTTACCTTGGTGGACGAAAGCTTGGTCCTCTTGTTACTGCTATGAGTGCTGAAGCATCAGATATGAGTAGCTGGTTATTAATGGGACTTCCGGGTGTTGCTTATGTTACAGGTGTTTGTGATGCATTCTGGACAGCTGCCGGACTTGCTGTTGGAACATACGTTAACTGGCTTATTGTTGCCAAAAGACTTAGAACTTACAGTGACGTTTGCAGTGCAATCACTATACCTGACTTTTTTGCTAACAGATATAGAGATCCTAAAATGTTAAAGTGTGTATCTGCTATAATTATTATTATTTTCTTTGTGCCATATACAGCTTCAGGATTTGCTGCATGTGGTAAACTTTTTAATTCTTTATTTGGAGTTGATTATTTAACAGCAATGATTATTAGTGCAATTGTTATTGTTGCATATACTACTCTTGGTGGTTTCCTTGCCGCAAGTACTTCTGACTTTATTCAGAGTATTATTATGTCAATTGCCTTAGTTATAGTTTTAAGTTATGGAATTATTTCCGTTGGTGGATTTGACGGAGTCGTAGCTCACGTTGGCGACCTTAAGGGATTCCTTTCAATAACTTCAACACATGATGGTGCAACTAATACAGCAACGCCTTACAGTGTTCTTTCAATTGCCTCAACACTTGCTTGGGGACTTGGATACTTCGGCATGCCACATATTCTTTTAAGATTTATGGCTATTGAAGACACAAAGAAATTAAAACTTTCAAGACGTGTTGCCAGTGTTTGGGTTGTTATTTCAATGTCTGTTGCAGTTTCAATTGGTATAATCGGTTATGCCATGTCAGCAGAAGGAGTTATTCCTAACCTAAAGGATTCTGAAACAATCATCGTTCAGATAGCCCACGTATTAAGTACACACGGCATTATTTTTGCCATAATTGCAGGTGTTATCCTTGCAGGTATACTTGCCTCAACAATGTCAACTTCAGATTCACAGCTTCTTGCTGCATCTTCAAGTGTTTCAGAAAACTTACTTGAAGGCGTGTTAAATTTAAACCTTTCAGCAGGAGTAAAAATCGTAGTTGCCAGAGGTTCAGTAATTATCATTTCAATAATTGCTATGTTTCTTGCCAGCAATCCTAACAGCTCAGTATTCCAGATAGTATCATTTGCCTGGGCAGGCTTCGGTGCCACATTCGGCCCTGTAATGCTCTTTGCATTATTCTGGAAGCGCTCAAACAAATACGGTGCAATCAGCGGAATGGTAGCTGGTGGAATCATGGTATTCGTATGGAAATTCTTAGTTCGTCCAATGGGTGGCGTACTTGGAATCTATGAACTTTTACCTGCATTCATTGTAGCTTCAATCTTCATCGTAATAGTAAGCTTACTTACACCTGCACCTGAAAAAGAAATCGTAGACGAATTTGAATCAATAAAAAATTATTAATCAAATAAAAACAAAGCACTTTTTCATTCCGCTCACGCAGAAATTTCTAAAGTAAACACGTTGAGTTTATTATTTTGCTCCGCCGCCTATTGTAAAGCGAAAACCTAAACTCGCCTAAAGGCTCGAACAGTAGGTTTATCGCTTTACACTATGCTCGCAAAATTTCAAAACTCTGCCTATTGTTTCCTTTTAGAAATTTCTGCGTGAGCGGAGTCTGAAAAGGTAATTAATTTTTACAAAGGAGACAGAAATGAATTTTTTAGAAGAACGTATTCAAAAAGATGGTATCGTTAAAGAAGGAAATGTTTTAAAAGTAGACAGCTTTTTAAACCACCAGATGGACATTTCACTTTTCGAAAAAATGGGCGAAGAATTTAAGCGTCGTTTCGCTAATGCCCCAATCAACAAAATTCTTACAATAGAAGCATCAGGTATCGGCATTGCCTGCATCGTTGCAAAATACTTCGATGCACCAGTTGTTTTTGCAAAGAAATCAAAAAGTATAAACATTGATGGTGAAATGTATGTTGCTGAAGTTGAATCATTTACGCATAAATGCAAAAACCAGGTAATCGTATCAAAGAAATTTTTAGGTCCTGATGACCACGTTCTTATTATAGACGATTTTCTTGCTAACGGTTGTGCTCTTCAGGGATTAATCTCCATCGTATCAAATGCAGGCGGTACTGTAGAAGGAATCGGCATTGCAATTGAAAAAGGATTTCAGTCAGGCGGACGTACAATCCGTAACCTTGGATATCACTTGGAATCACTTGCTATCGTTGATAGCATGGATGCAGAAAACGGAACAATCACATTCCGTGAACAGTAAAAAATCATAAACTATGAGAAACACCACGTTTTTCATAGTTTATATTTTTAATCGCAAAACAAAATTTATATATCATCTTATATTCCACAGAATTGTATGAAAACAAACAATAGGCAGATTTTCGAAATTTTGCGAGCATAGTGCAAGTCGAAAAGTGACTGTCTGAGCCGTAGGCGAGTTTCACTTTTCGATTTGCCATAGACGGCGGAGCAAAATAAGAAAATCAACGTGTTTGCGTTATACAATTCTGTGGAATAGAAGGAAGAAAATTTTGTTTTGCGATTACACAATATATTTAAATTATGAAAGGACATTTACTAATGAGTAGCTCAAATTCATCAATTGAAAACATTTACAAACTTAACGGAAAAGTTCCCGTTGGAAAAGCCATTCCTTTTGGCTTGCAGCATATTTTAGCTATGTTTGTTGCCAATATTGCTCCTATTATTATTGTTGGCGGTGCCAGCGGTCTTTCATCTGCACAGACTGCACGTCTTATCCAGAGTGCAATGATTATTGCAGGTATTGGTACTTTAATTCAGTTATTCCCATTATGGAAAATCGGTTCAGGTCTTCCAATTGTTATGGGTATTAGTTTTACTTTTGTTTCTATTTTTTGTTATATCGGACCAACTTACGGATATAATGCCATTGTAGGTGCTGTTCTTGTTGGCGGTATTGTAGAAGGTGTTCTTGGTCTTTTTGCGAAATACTGGATTAAACTTATATCTCCTATCGTTGCAGCCAGCGTTGTTACTTCCATTGGTTTTTCTCTTCTCTCTGTTGGAGCAAGCTCTTTCGGTGGAGGAAGCGGAAGCGAAAACTTTGGTTCAGCTACAAACTGGATTCTCGGAACTATAACATTGCTTTCATGTATTATTTTTAATATTTTGGCAAAATCATATTTCAAACAGCTTTCTGTTTTGTTTGGACTTATTGTTGGATATATTGTTGCTGTAATTATGGGAGTTGTTGATTTTTCTTCACTTTCAGGAACTTCTATTGTTGCAGTACCTTCATTAATGCCTTTTAAACCTGAATTTAATGCTAACGCAATTTTCTCTGTTATTTTAATTTTCTTAGTTTCTGCTACTGAAACTATCGGAGATACTTCTGCTCTTGCAGCTTCAGGCTTAAATAGGGACGTAACAACAAAAGAAACTTCAGGTTCTATTGCCTGTGACGGTTTCATTAGTGCTTTATCTTCTGTTTTCGGATGTTTACCAATTACATCTTTCAGCCAGAATGTAGGTCTTGTTGCCATGACTAAAGTAGTTAACAGATTTGCTATTGCAACAGGTGCAATTATTATGATTATTGCAGGTATCTTCCCACGCTTTGGTGCTTTACTTGCAACACTTCCTGACGCAGTACTTGGCGGATGTACACTTATGATGTTTGGTACAATCGTAATCAGCGGTCTTCAGATGATTAGCAACTGCGGTTACTCACAGCGTAATATTACAATTGCCGCACTTTCACTTAGTATTGGTATCGGCTTCACACAGGTTCCTGAAATCTTTAGCATTTTCCCTAAGATTATCGAAAACGTATTTGCAGAAAACTGTGTTGCTGTAGTATTTATCGTATCAATTATTTTAAATCTTGTTCTTCCAAAAAATATGGAAACAGTTGTTCCTAAGGAAGATAATGAAAATAAATAATATTTAATATTAAAAGCCCCTGAGATGGGGCTTTTCCTTTTAGGCTTGGACTCCAAAATATTGTTTGTCCGACATCTGCCCCCACTGAAAGATGTATTATGTATTGCAATTAGAATTTTTCTCTTAAATTTCTTAGTTATGCATCTATATTTTTTGTTTTAAGCATTGCTATTCTGTTATTAAATTTTCTTTTCTGTTTTTTATAAACGCAAATACATTATTAAATACATGGTCAAACAAAACTGTATATAATGAAGCAAAAATATTTGCACCAATTCTTAACAATACTGCTGTTTTTACACCGAAAATTCCAGCGGCAATATACAACGCTCCAAATGTATTGTAAACTGTCTGCCATGAATAGCCGGCTGAATAACCAACACCAATTCCACCTATAATTCCTATATATGGATGCACCCACTTAGGGAGGGTATAGTAAAGGGCAACAAATATTAAGCTGCCCACAATGTTAAATGGTGCTCTTTTCTTTGCCTTTGGTGCAATGTCACTGGAAAATGGAACACATACTGACATGCAGGCAATTCCTACCCACATTGCCCTTGGTATATTTAAAAGATTAATAATTAACATTGCTGTTGAAACTGTAAGTGTTAATTTTAAATACCAGTTATTTCTAGCAGAGTGTATATTGAATTCTCTAAAAATATCCATAAAACCTCTTTTATGAGGTCTGTTTTTCTGATTTTTATAAAAAACCCCCATACAAATTAGCATACCTACAACAAGGCTGACTACACGTAACTGATAACTTTTTCCTGCCACATCGTAACCTTGAAGTAATAAATATCCCAGTACAAAAGTTGAATGATTGTACATTATTACATTATGGCATCCAAACATCATTAGTAAAAATATGCAAACAATGTTAATAAGAAATGCTGTTAAAGGATCAACCATGTTGCTTAACCTTGGGCCTACTATTAAAATTGCAAATATCCCGGCTATTGAGATTAGACCGTGGGTTGTTTTTATGCCAAAATCTGCCTGTCGCAACACAAGTATTGCAAGCAGTACCACAACTCCCGGCACGCTATTGTCATTTCCAAAAATCATACTAAATGCTGTTACTACCAAAAAACAAAATGCCACAACTAAATATACTTTGAAATTGTAAATTAAAATGTGTCTTGTTTTTTCTTTTTTGTCTGTTGTGTTTTTTATTAATTGTTTTGAGCCTGTTGAGCTTAACTGTAATTCCTGATAAAACGTCATCTTCTTTTCCTTTCATTTATATTTTTGATTATATATTGTTGACAGTTTTATTTTGCCAATATCTTGTTTGCCTGCCTTATTAATTTAAATAGTTGTTCAAAATCTTCCTCTGTCATATTTTCCTTTAACGTATATAGAGGGTTTAAATAGTAGTAATACATATCATCAATTTCTTTTTTCCCTTTTTCAGTTATTATCAATGTATAACTTCTTTTATCCTCATTTGTGCGGATTTTTTCTATGAGCTGCTTGTTTTCCAGTTGTTCTATTAATCTGCTTATAATTGTTTTGCTTATGCCCATTGCGTCTTTTAAGTAACCGGGTGTTACTTTTTCTTTGGACAAGGCGACTCTAAACAGCATGTCCAATTCCTGTGCAGATGTACCCTGACCTTTGTGTGATTTCTTTATTGCCATGCTACTAAAGAATCTAAGCTCGCCATGTTTTTCTATCATGTCTTTCCATTTTTTATCTTTCATTTTTCTTCTCCTTTTGATAGTTGATTTTTCATTTCGGAATGTTGCTGATGCTGTTAGTCCTTACGGCATTATAACGCAAACGGCGTTGCTTTTCAAGCGTGCTACGAAAATTTATCCGGTGTGTATTTGCGGAGTGTAATGTGATGCAATGTGAATAGAGACACTTTTAGTGCAGAGCTGCTTGACAACTGCGGTGATGTGTGTTATAATAGTTCAAATTTGAAATATTCAAAAATGAACCGAGCGGAGGTGCGGGATGAACGCGGGCATTGAATTTACGAAAAAAACGGCACTTGCCTACGATGCGATATGCAAGCCGCTGTGCCGGGAGCTCGGGCTGCCGCAGACGGCATTTGATATACTGATGTTTCTTGCCAACAATTCCGAATACACGACGGCGGGGGATATCGTGAACATCAGAAGGATAAAGCCGAATCTTGTCTCGGTCAACGTCGATCGTCTCGTGCGCAGCGGATATCTTGAGCGCAGGAGTGTTTCCGGCGACCGCAGAAAGACCTCGCTTCTGCTGACCGAGCGAGCGGAGCCGATAGTACGGCGGGGACGCGAGGTTCAGGAGCGCTTTTCGGAGCTGATGTTTCGCGGGCTTACTGAGGCGGAGAGGGAGAGCTTTCTTTACACGCTTGCCGCGATAGGTCGGAATCTCGATTCGGTATTGGAGGAGAATAGCTGATATGAAGCTGCTTATAACGGTTATAGTTACTTTTTTTGCCGGAATGGGTGCGGGACTCGGCACCGGCTTTGCCGGTATGAGCGCCGCAGCGGTGATAAGTCCGATGCTCATCACCTTTCTCGGTATGGATCCGTATGCGGCGGTGGGCATAGCACTTGCCTCCGATGTGCTTGCCAGTGCCGTTTCGGCATATACATACGGCAAGAGCAAGAACCTCGATATCCGCAACGGCATAATAATGATGGCGACGGTGCTTGCCTTTACCGTCGTCGGCAGCTATGCGGCAAGCCTGCTGCCGTCGGCAACTATGGGCAGCTTCTCGGTCATTATGACCTTCCTGCTCGGAGTAAAATTTATCGTTCGCCCCGTCATGACCACCAAGGAGGCAATGGCGGGCGTATCGGCAAAAAAGCGCGCGATACAGTCGGTCGTCTGCGGCGCGGTCATCGGGCTTATCTGCGGCTTTGTAGGCGCGGGCGGCGGTATGATGATGCTGCTTATCCTGACCTCTGTGCTCGGCTATGAGCTTAAGACCGCCGTGGGTACGAGCGTGCTTATCATGACCTTTACCGCGCTTACCGGCGCTGTATCTCATTTCGTTATCGGCGGTGCACCCGATATTACCGTTCTTGTGCTCTGCGTTGTGTTTACGCTGATATGGGCGAGGATAGCGGCGTTGTTTGCAAACCGCGCCGAGCCGCGCACGCTCAACCGCGCTACCGGTATCGTTCTTGTCGTGCTCGGAGCGGCGATATTCGCTTTTTCAATGCTCGGAAGGTGATTCGATATAGGCGGCGATCCGCTCATATTGCTGCAGTACAGGACGCAATAAGGGCGATATCGCCGTATGCTTGTGTGCAGATTATTATGAAATTACCGCAGAATGTCGAAAAGCCCGGTGCTTTATACATTATTTATCCTAAATGTGTAAAAAGCCCTTGAAAACCGCACGTATATCGTATATAATCAGGGACAGAAAAATGCTGTGATATGTGATGCTGCAACGCACAATGAGGGCAGGACGGCAGTCGGCGATCAGCTGACTGCTTTTTTGGCGGCAGGCAGCAGATGCGCGAGCAGGACGGAGCTATATCCGGCTCGTATGATCCGGCTGCCTTGATGCGCGCCGGCTCATATAACCGGGGTGTTCGTATGTGCGCCGATTGTTATGGTGAAAGCCGTCGGACAATATGTCCGGTTCGTATGTCTAAGCGCCTCTGCGCAGGCATCAACTTTTATATATTGTTTCTGAGAGGGTACTATGGATAAAAGAAAGCTGCTTATTGCAGACGATTCCGAGCTGAATCGTGCTATACTCGCAAATATGCTTGAGCAGGACTATGATATCATCGAGGTAACGGGCGGAGAGGAGACCCTTGCCGCTTTGCAGACCTATCGCGGAGAGATATCCGCACTGCTGCTTGATATCGTGATGCCGGGCATGGGCGGCTTTGAGGTGCTTGAGGAGATGCGCAGTCGTCATTGGCTCGATGATGTTCCCACCATCATGATCTCTGCGGAGACGGGCAATGCATACATAGACCGTGCATTTAGTCTCGGTGCCTCCGACTATATCAGTCGGCCGTTTGCACCGGTGGTGGTGCGCCATCGAATAATAAATACCATACTTTTGCACACGAAAAAGCAGCAGCTGATGGATGTCGCCGAGGGCTGGTTTCGCCGACAGGAAAAGAACAGCGAGGTGCTGGTGTCGGTGCTTTGCTACGGGATGGAACGCCGCGTGGGAGAGACCGGACTGCATATGAATGGCGTAGGCAGACTGACGGCGCTGCTGCTTCGTCAGCTGCTCAAGCGCACCGACCGATACCGCCTTTCTGCCGATGATATCGAGATGATTGCAATGGCGGCGAGATTGCATGATATCGGAAAGCTGCTCGTGCCGTCGGAGGTGCTGAAAAAGCCGACGCCGCTGACCGATGAGGAGATGGCGCAGGTTCGTCAGCATACGCGGCTCGGCGTACAGATACTTACGGGGCTGCCGCTGTATCAGAATGAGACGCTGATAAAATACGCCGTCGCCATCTGCCGCTCGCACCATGAGCGGTGGAGGGGAGAAGGATATCCGGACGGGCTTGTCGGAGATGCTATACCGATAGTTGCACAGGTTGTATCGCTTGCCGACTCGTATGACGCATTGACGAGCGAACGCAGCTATAAGCCCGCCTATCCGCATGAAAAAGCGATGCAGATGATACATGCAGGCGAGTGCGGCAGCTTTAATCCGCTGCTGCTCGATTGCCTTGATGATATCTCCGAGCTTGTAAGGCAGGGAGTCGCAGAGCGAAATAACGCGCAGAACAGCGAGGTTCATCGCGCGGTCGAGGAGCTGTACGGCGGTCAGGACATTATGGCGGCTCGCATGACGCATCAAATTGAGGAGGCGAGCGCAAAGCAGGAGTATTTTTCCTCGCTGACCGATGAACTGTGGTTTGAGTACACCGTTCAGCCCTCCGCCATCAGCCTGTCGCACGGGGCATGTGATCAGACCGGGTTGCCTGCGGTCATCGTCGACCCGCAGAGCAATTCGGATTTTATAGATGCGGTGGGCGGAGAAACGGTGCGTGCGTTACGCGACCGGCTCGACTCGCTGTCGTCGGATGAGACGCACATCGAATTGATGGCGGATATAATGCTCGGCGGACGGCTGCGCCGCTGTCGGATAACGGTGCTCGTTATTCGCTCTCTCTCTTCTGCCGGAGTCGGATGCAGCTGCCTTGTCGGAAAGGTCGACGATATCAACGACAGTTATGCAAGGCTTGAGGAATATGACAGAGAATCGGAGAACGAGGTAACCGAGCAGGTGCTGCTTCCGGTCACTGTGGGTGCGGGGGATGTGCTGCGCATAGCACACGATCAGGTAGGTGCTGTCATGCAGTGCTATCGAAAGATGTTTGCCATCGTTCGCCTTGTCGACCCGGGAATATGCATGCAGGTGTCAGCCGGTGCGGGCGTTCACCATATCGAGCACAGTGAACACTGCTATTCGGTATGGAACAAGTTCCATCGGTGCGAGAACTGCATCTCTCAGGAGGCCATCCGCACGAGTAAAACGCAGAGCAAGGTCGAGACCGACGGAGGGGAGGTTTACTATGTTCTCGCATCACGCGTCGAGATAGACGGTATACCGTATTCGCTCGAGTGCGTCAATCCCATCAGGTCTGCGGCAGTGGAAGCGGAAAGTGATGAAAGCCTTTTAGGTCAGCTGCTCATACGCAACCGTCAGGTATACATAGACTCTATGACTCAGGTATTTAACCGCCGCTATTACGACGAGCGTATACGCAATCTCACCGGCGAGCAGGCGATCGCCATGATAGACATAGATAATTTCAAGCATATAAACGACACCTTCGGACATCCGGCGGGAGACGAGGCGCTGCGCAGTGTTGCGCAGACCGTCCGCTTTATGCTGCGCAGCAGAGACGAGCTGATACGCTACGGCGGAGATGAGTTTTTTCTGTTGTTCCACGGTCTGCCGGAATATAATCTCCCGAGTAAGCTGAATCAGATATGCGAGGCAGTCCGTGAGATAAGGCTGCCGAAGTACCCGGATCTGCATCTCAGTATCAGCATAGGCGGAGTCTATGCAGCCGGAAGAATATCCGAGCTGATTCGCAAGGCGGATATCGCACTGTATGAGGCAAAGATTAAGCGCGACAGGACTGTTGTGTTCGGTATCTCCGATAGCAGTGCTGCGAGTGGTAATAATGATTAAGGAAGCGACGTAATGATAGGAGCGGAGAACGCAAGAGACCGTATCTCAGAGACGGCTTTAATGCTTCGCTGTCGTTCCGATAGTCGCCATGTCCGCAAATGGCTTTCGCTACGATACACGCAGGGCTGATCGGCAGGGAATCATCTGCTGAAGCGGCAAGCACCGAAAAGCTGCCGCAAATCGCAGCATATTATGCAGATAGATGAAACGCAGCCGATCTGAATATACAGACAGGTGATAAAAGAATAAAAGCGGGCTGTTAAAAAAACAAGTTTTTTTTAACAGCCCGCTTTTTGTAATACTGATAATATGTTCGGAGCGGGTAGCTTTGTCCCGTCAGGCGTATGAGTGTACATTATGGGCAAATTTTCTGCAGGGAAGTGAATTATGCTCCATATAGGATTATCCGACAGATCGGCTCCGAAGCGTATCAATCGTTCTCCGAGTCGTCGGACAGCTCTTCGATAAGCCCCATTTTTTCGACATTGCCGAGGTAACGCCTGCATGCATCTGCATTTTTCGGTGCTCCGGCGATGTATCTGCGCATCTGAATGGAAAAGTCTCGCCAACAGTCCTCGCTGCGGCTCGGTATAGTTATCCGCTCTTTTTTGAATGTAACGGAGCAGTTCAGCATTCTGCATGCCGCAAGAAACGGAAACAGTTCCGTTATTCCCTGCTCGAATGTGACCAGAACGGACGGGATGACGATCCTTTTTCCGGGGCGGATCAGCTCGAAATGCGGTGCGCCGGAAAACGCCTCTATGTCGTTTATATGCCTTTCTTTCGGTATATTTATTCTCGGGCGCTTAGCCATCGGGGCGGTGTGTCCGTCGAGACTGTCGTCGTGCTTACTTTTCATTGTGGATCTCGTTATCATTTTTTGCTCTTATAATATGCTCTTCGCTTTACTATTCTTTTTGCGAATTTTCGTGTATATAACTATCGTACGGCGGTATTATGACACAAATTATACGATTTGTCAATAGTTGTTTTATAAAAATACAAAAAGAGGGAGACGAACGCGCAATGCTTTTCGGACAGGACGGCGCATCCGCCTCACTTTACGGCGATTTGTCCCGATGTACGCTTTGCCGCCGCACGGTGCTTTGTTTTAGCATGACCGAAAACCGTACCGTAATATTCGACCGTGACATAAACCGATACGCGCGTTATTCGACCGTGACCGATTTTGCAAGGTTGCGGGGATGATCGACATCGCAGCCGCGCAGCTGTGCCGTGCGCAGCGCGATAAGCTGTACGGCTGTTACCGCCGAAATGCAGGCGAGCTCCGGCGGGAGCGGCGGAAGCGTGAATACGGTATCTGCCGTATCCGAGGCATTTTCAAAGTCGGGAGTACAAAAGAGAACCGTGTAACCGCCCCGCGCACGAACCTCGGCAATGTTTCCCGCGGTCTTTGCGTGGTAAAGCGGGTCGGTGGCGAGCGCCGCAAGGATAGTTCCGCGCTCGATGAGCGACAGTGTTCCGTGCTTCAGCTCTCCTGCGGCATATGCCTCGCTGTGAATATAGGATATTTCTTTCAGCTTCAGCGAGCATTCGGTGCAGGCGGGAAAATCCGGTCCTCTGCCGATAAAGTATGCATCGTCTTGATCACGGAGCAGCCGTGCTATCTCGGACAGCTCGCTGTCGCGCGAGAGGATGCTCTCTATTGCATGAGGCAGATCGGAGACGAGTGCGGAGGCCAGCGCTCTGCCGCGCTCTGTGCCGAGCCGTCCTCGCAGCACACCGAGCTTTATCGCCGTCATTGCGAGCAGCACTGCCTGAGTGGTATAGCCCTTGGTTGTGGCAACAGCTATCTCCGGTCCCGCGCACTGATAGAGTACATAGTCCGCCTCGACTGCCGCGGTAGAGCCTACCGCGTTGACTATGGCGAGCGTTCGCTTGCCGTTTTTCTTTGCCAGTCTCAGTGCGGCGAGTGTGTCGGCGGTCTCGCCTGACTGAGAGATAGGTATAACGAG
>ERZ824480.2284-NODE-2284-length-14744-cov-2.980462_pt1 | contig 14744 bp, 16 predicted proteins | sample MGYA00519861_ERZ824480 | MGnify/ENA primary metagenome ERZ824480 (study PRJEB31778, sample SAMEA3449152) | human gut metagenome | biome: human gut; feature: human-associated habitat; material: faeces | place: United Kingdom | collected 2010/2012 ... | reverse complement strand
AGAACATGGATTGAAGCGCGGTGACAAGATCGCCATGTCTGCATTTGGCGCAGGACTCACATACGGCGCAGTTGTCATGGAGTGGTAGGTCAGCAGCTATACTGCCTCAATTCCTTGCGCAGCTCCTTGTAGTTGGGGAGAGCCCTCTCCACCTCAGCCCAGAACAATGGCGAGTGGTTCATCTGCTTTCTGTGGCATAGCTCGTGGACCACAACATAGTCGATGAGCTCGGGGGTGGTAGTCATGAGCATGCAGTTGAAATTCAGGTTGCCTGATGAACTGCAGCTTCCCCACCTTGTCTTCTGATGGCGGATGGTTATGCGACCGTATGTCACGCCGATGATAGGCGCGAAGTGTTTTACACGTTCTGGTATGACGATGGAGGCCTTTTGCGCAAGCGCGGCAATTTCCGAGACTGAAAGAGGTTTGCGAGATGTGTCCGCTGCCTGACTTTCTAGCCGTTCCTGCATTATGGCGAGGTGGTCAGTTATCCATTTATCTTTAGATGCCACAAATGCCCGAATCTGTGAATCGAGCATTTTTTGCGGTGCCCGGACCTTTATCTGCAGGTCTGGGCTTATCTCTATGCATATTGATTTTCTGTTGCTCCGGATCACTGTATATTCAAGATGATCGAAGCTCTGTGTATGGCTGTTATCCATGATAAATTCCTATTTATAGAAATATTTTGCAAGCTTTATGATTTATATCAGGGCTATAAGACCGATTTTACCTCTCGTCTATAGGCACATAAGACTTTGGCTCTACAAGGCTTGGATAAGCAGGTCGCATGATCTTGTAGCTGTTGACAAGTTCTTCCATGCGGTGAGCACTCCAGCCAACCACACGTCCGATGGCGAACAGCGGTGTGTACAGCGCGTAAGGAATCTTGAGCATCTTGTAGAGGAGACCACAGTAATAGTCGATATTTATACATACACCCTTGTATATCTTGCGCTCCTCGGCTATAACTTCAGGGGCGACTCTTTCGATGAGTTCATAGAGCTTAAATTCATCCTTTTCGTGTTTTTCCTCGGCGAGCTTTTCAACGTATTCCTTTATGATTAAGGCGCGCGGATCTGAGAGTGAGTAGATAGGCTGTCCCATTCCGTATACAACACCAGACCTGTCAAATGCTTCTCCTCTGACGATCTTTCTGATATATTCCTTAACCTGTGTTTCATCTGTCACATCCTCAACATTGTTGTGGATATTCTTCATCATCTCCATAACCTTGAGGTCTCCGCCTCCGTTAAGAGGCCCCTTGAGGGAGCAGAGAGCGGCAGCGACCGTCGCATATGTATCTGATCCAGAGGATGTCACAACTCTTGTCGTAAATGTTGAATTGCTTCCACCGCCGTGCTCCATGTGGAGAACAAGCGCAAGGTCGAGAACCCTGGCCTCAAGCTGGGTATATTTTCTATCTGAACGGAGCATGCTCAGTATGTTCTCAGCAAATGAAAGCTTAGGGTCAGGCTTGTGTATGTAGCAGCTTTTTCCGAGTTCGTAATGTCTGTATCCCTGGAATGAATACACGGCAAGACGAGGAAATACACTTATGATCATAAGGCACTGCTGGAGAACGTTGTCCAGAGAGATGTCCGTCTCTGATTTGTCATATGATCCAAGGGCAAGGATGCTCTTGGTCATATTTGAGATGATATCCTTTGTTGGGTTCTTCATGATGACATCCTGAATAAAGTTGTGAGGAAGATCGTATGCCAGATTGAGTACCTGCTTAAACTGGGAAAGCTCGTCTGCGTCTGGAAGTTTGCCAAATAGCAAAAGGTATGTGCATTCCTCGAATCCATATCTGTTTTCCGACATAAAGCCATCTATGAGCTGACGTATCTCGTATCCTCTATAGTAAAGTTCACCGTCGATTGGTATGAGTTTATCGCTGTCCGGCTTGTAGGCGCGGCTCAATGAAATATTGGTAATTCCAGCGTTGATCCCAATGCCGTTTAGGTCGCGAAGACCGCGCTTTACGCCGTATTCTTCGTAGAGATTATTGTCTATTGAATCACTCTCTACGCATAGTCCTACGCGGGCTTTTGTAAATGAACTAAGGTTATTGATTGACATAAAAATGCTCCTTTCGAGTAAACTTACTGTAAATTATCGCACTTATTTGCTTCTATTGCAACTTATTTGCTGTCATTGCAATGTGAAATGATTGTATGCATGGGAATTATTATGTATAATGGATAAATAAATGTGTTGCGGTACGTGGGAGCCGCGGAGGAGGCATAAATTGGCAGATAAAGAAAGTAAAGTTGATAATAGTAAAGAGCGTGACAGTAAAGTGCGTGATAGAGAAATACGTGTAGATAGATCGACAATGAACAGATCAGATACGACAGGAAACAGACAGCGTAGCCGATCAGCAAGCTCAAGACCTCAAAGTGCAACTGCTGTTCAGAGAACAAGAACCAGTACAGGAAGACCGCTGGACAAGGAGAAGACACGGGGAGACCATCCTGCGAAGGGCACACAGAGCAGGACGGTGCGCCCATCCAATGCGGTCCATACATCCGGTGCGAAGAGTAATAGCGGTGTCAAAAGGAGTGATTCAAAGACTCGTTCAAAGACTTATAAAAAAACCAATAAAAAGAAAAACACTGTAAGATTAAATCCTAAGACAGTTATTCCGGCAGCGATCATATTGGGAATTCTTCTAGCCCTGGTGATAACGCTTATAATGAGAGCAAGCTTGCTCAAAGTTCATCAGATTTCACAGGATTACAATATGGGGGATACATTTGATATAAAGAACTTTTTTGAAGCGTCAAGTGTAGATACTTATATCGAGTGCGATTCAAATGATTTTGTACCAGATAAGCTGGGAAAGTATAAAGTAAAATTCACAGTCAGAAGAGGAAAGCTGTCCAGCAGGAAAACAGCAAAGATAAATGTGGTGGATGAGGTTAATCCTTACATATCTGGTCCGGATGAAATAGAAGTTAAGGTGGGACAGGATATAAATTGGAGTGATTATTATACTGTTACAGATGCTGATCCTGATATTCAGAGCAAGCTCACTTCGGTGAAAGACTTGGACACAGGAAAGGCAAGAGCCGTAAATGCGACACTGACGGTCACAGATTGGGCAGGCAATACTGCATCAAAGAATATAACCGTAGTGGTTACTGATGGAGACGTAGCTAATTAAATACAAAAAGTGCATTGCACATCGGTTCCGATATATTGGGATTATTCCAAATGCCGTATAGATGTGCAATGCACTTTTTTATGCTTTTATATTTCTTATTGTTCTGTATTTATGAAAGAGGCGGCTTTCTGAGCTCGTCGTCAAGCTCAGAATTGTCGACCACAGTTGTTTTTGTTTTTTTGACCTTATCTTTTTTCTTACTCTTGGTTCTTTTGCGAATATTCTTAAAGAAAGATACGATAAGTAAGAGTATGACACCGACGCTTATCAAAACGACGGAGAGGCCATATCTGTCAAGTATCATGTCTAAAAAGTTGTAACTGGACTTTTCCCATAATCCATCAGCTTCGAGATCCTGTTGAACCTTCGTGAGACAATATTCTGTGCCGTTGCAGGATGGAATTCCAGGGACTCTGTCTGGGATGGCAGTCAGGTTAGAAGCCTGCGAATCCGTAATGTTGAAGTACTTGTATGACAGTGCCTCTTTGCCAGTGGTGGTAACAGGATCGTCAAGACCAAGGTTTATGAGATACCATTCCCCGCCGAGATATACTGCATTCCATGCACAGTTGTTAATGTAGTTCTCATCTTTTAATTTCTTTTGTGTTTCTGCTGAATCATCGAGAAGATCAGAATTCTGTCCCTCAATATATATGCAAGGTACATCAATATAATCCATTACAGCTTTAAATGCTTTGGCGTAGCCGTATGTAACTGCTTTCAGGTATTGCGAACTGAAAACACCATCTGCTGTGTATGCATATATGTTATCATTGTTCCTGCTTGTGATATTGTCTGCATAATAGACTTTGTTGATGATGGCGTTGTGGATCAGATATACCTTTTCATAATCCTTTGCGTTTTCACTTAGTGTAGCTGCGTAAGTTTTTACTGCAAGGTCGAAATTGTTGACATACACTATTCGCGAGTCACCATTGGCATACAGTGAATAACATTCAACTGTCAGCAACTGGAATTTTAATTCTCCGGATGAAGATGCCTTACATTCGTAGCTGTCAGACATCCAAAAATATTCCGGATGATCGGCCAAAACCGCGTTCATAACCTGGCGAAGACCATCGTTGCCGATAACTTCCCAGTCTTTATTGCTTATCGACAGTGTAAATGCTGTGTAATACCCACCATCCTGATATTGTGCGGTCTGGTTTGACGAGTTAAATGCAGCAGCGGCTTCGTTGATCTGATTATATACAGTTCTGTATGCGCTGTTGTCAAACTGATCATAATAATAAGTCTTGCCGTTTATCTTGCCAGATCCAGAACTGCTATTTGTCGTATCTCCCTTATCAGCAGCGTATGCTGTATTGACAAATGGCAGAATCATGATGAGGGTGAGCAGAAATGCTACTAACTTCTTTTTCATAACTGGAAACACACTCCTTCTTTTTCTTGAGGAAATCCCTTAATATACTTCTTTCAATAATATCACATTATGACAGTTATTACCAGTTAGAAACTTGGTTAATTAAGTGAAACTGATAGATTTTTAGACCGGGCACGTGTATAATAAAAATACTTTTGCGGATAACATGAGAAAAGTGCTTTTGAGAGCAATTCTCATAGAAGATTAAGGAGGATTGAAATGGCTTCCAGTTGTGATATGTGTGCTCACTATGTATATGATGAAGAAGATGATTTCTCTGAGTGCCTGGTGAATATGGATGAGGATGACTTTGCCAGATTTATTGCCAGAGGATATGATAACTGTCCTTATTTTCAGTTGGATGATGAGTATAAGATAGTGAGACATCAGATGTGATGATATATAATTCAGAAGTGAGATACCCCGGAATGTGAACGGTGATTTTCTGTGTACATTCCGGGGTGTTTTATGTTGATTGCAGATTTGCAGTTATCGGTCAAATGATTCAGCTAGTTCTGTGAGATAAATATATCTGTCCAGGAGATGATCAAGCTCTTCCTCAAGCTTTGCCCTTTTCTCAGTCAGCTCGTTCAGTTTAATGAAGTCTGATACGGAGCCGTTGATGTCTGCCTCTATCTGGGTGATCTCCGCCTCCTTTGCGGCAATATCATCCTCTATAGTGTCGTATTCCCGCTGTTCGTTGAAGGAGAATTTTTTCTTGATCGCCGGTTCTCGTCCCTTCTTTTTGTTCTGATCCGCTGCTGGATCGTCCTCCAAACTGATGGTTTCCTGAGCCTTTGACGAAGATGATCGCGTCGTATCGTTTGTGGTGCCTGCGGCACTGTTGGCAAATGCCCCGTGGGTTATGTAGTAATCTGTGTATCCACCCTCAAACTGGGATATACCACCGCGGCCATCAAACACCAACAGTTTGCGTATAACTCTGTCCAGAAAGTATCTGTCGTGGGATACAACTATGAGTATGCCCTGGAAAGAGTCAAGGTAATCTTCAAGTATACATAGCGTTGATATGTCCAGGTCGTTTGTAGGCTCATCCAGGATGAGTACATTTGGTGATGATACAAGGACCTTCAGAAGGTACAGCCTTCTCTTTTCACCACCGGACAGCTTCTCTATGCGTTGGTGTTGCAGTGTTCCGTCAAACAGGAAGCGTTCACACATGGTGGATGCAGACATGAGCCCCTCAGTGGTCTGTATATATTCAGCGGTCTCTTTGACATAGTCCAGAACCTTCATATTTGGATCAAGGGATTCGTTTTCCTGGGAAAAATATCCAATACGGACAGTTTCGCCTATGTCTATATATCCTTTGTCAGGCTTGATGTTGCCTGTTATAAGTTTCATAAGCGTGGTTTTGCCGCATCCGTTAGGTCCGACAACTCCAATTCTGTCGGTGCGAAGGAAGTTGTATGAGAAATCCTGTATAATGGGATTTTCGCGTCCAGGCCAGGTCTTGGATATATTGTTTATCTCTATGGTTTTGTTGCCCAGTCTGCTGGCGATGGAACTCATGGTGACGGACTGCGTTTCCTTTATGAGTTCTTCGCTTGCAAGTTTTTCGTATCTCTGTATGTGAGCCTTCTGTTTTGTGCTTCTGGCGCGGGCACCTCTCTGCATCCATGCAATCTCCTTGCGCAGGATATTTTGGTGTTTGCCCTGCGTCGCCAGGGCAATGTTTTCGCGTTCGGCCTTGAGCTGGAGATATCCCTCGTAGTTGGCGTTGTAGCTGTAAGTCTTGCCTTTGTCGATCTCAACTATCCTGTTGCATACCTTGTCCAAAAAATATCTGTCGTGGGTTACCATGACCAACGCCCCCTTATAATTGTTCAGGTAGTCCTCCAGATACTCGGTCATGTCGTTGTCCAGATGGTTTGTAGGCTCGTCAAGTACCAATATGTCACAGCTTGAGAGCAGTGCTGCGGCCAGTGCGACCTTCTTACGCTGTCCTCCGGAGAGTGTGTTTACCATGATGCTGGTATCGTCAAACCCCAACCTGTGAAGAAATGCTTTGGCATCGCCCTCTATGCTCCACTGGTTCTCCTCATTGGAGTTGGCGGTTATAACATAGTCGTAGATGCTCACAGCCTCGGTGAAATCCGGAGTCTGTGGAAGATATCTGATCACGACGTTATTACCTTTTGAGAACTGCCCTGAGTCGCAGGTATCGATACCTGCGATTATCTTCAAAAGAGTTGATTTTCCGGTTCCATTTACACCGATGACGCCGATCTTTTCCTTTGTGTTTATGGAGAAATCAGCGTTGTTAAACAGAACCTTGTCTGTATATGATTTGGAAAAATTCTTGATGGTTAATAAATTCATAGTCATACCGGAGCTCCGGCTTTCCTTTCATCAGATTATAAAAATGTCGTAAATGTAAGTGCAGTATATTCCCTATCCACAATATTGTAAATGCGTGGAAATGTAACGTCAATAAGCATATTGTATATTGAACGGTCGTAAAATGACATGTTCCGCTAAAAAAGTTAATTGAAAATTAAACAAAAATTTGTTGAGCGTTGTTTTGACGGAGAGGGAGATTTGTAAAAAAATATTCTGCAAATTAGGCAATATGCCCAAAAAGAAATAAAAATTATAAGCTTTGCTTAAGAAAAACAAGAAAAAAACACGAAACACTTTACGATTTTCTACTTTCTGGAATATTTTGCAAATTACAAAAACAGGAAACACTTTACGATTTCCTGTTTTTGTAATTTGCAAAATATTCCAGAAAGTAGTATAAATGGAACATTGATGGCGGGAGACCATACATGGAACCGTTGCATCCAGTCATATCACGGATGCTGCCGACTAAAGAATGGAGGTAATTATGATGATGGAATCAACAGATATTAAAGTAAAGCTCAATTCGGTTGAGCAGGTCAGACAGTTTGTGGAGACAATAAGAAAATACGACGGAGATGTTGACGTATATTCAACAAACCGTAACTACCTTGTGGATGGCAAGTCATTTCTTGGTGTGTTCAGTCTGGGGCTTGATCAGGAGCTCACAGTTAAATTTTATAATGGAGCTACAGAATCATTTATAAGCACATTACAGCCGTTTATGCTCGCGGCATAAAGTGACAAAATTATAACTATTTCTATAATTATTCGTGGACAGTATGCATTGACACACTTCATACGAGAGTGTTAGAATGTTCTTGTAGGCGAGTTGGTATGGGAAGCCCGTATCGTACCGCAACAATAACATATTAAGATATATTAGGGGGCGCAGCCAATGCAGATTACAGAGATGAAAGCTAAAGTGAACACAATGGATGACATCAAGAAGTTTGTATCATACCTTAATCAGTTTCCAAATGATGTTGACGTTTCATCAGCTCAGTATGTTGTAGATGGAAAGTCGATCTTAGGTGTGTTCAGCTTAGATCTTGAAAGACCACTTACTGTAAAGTTCCATGGAGAAGTAGCACCGGAGCTTCAGGCAAAGCTTGATGAGTTCAAGTGCTAATCTCATAAGATACATATGAAAGTATATTGATGGAGATCATAAAGTAGATCATTAAAAAGCAGGCTGCAGAGTTTTTTCTGCAAGCCTGCTTTTTACGTATGCTAAAGACAGGAGGGATTGTTATGGTATATGAGTCAGAACAGGGGCTGGAGTATCATATAAAGGTGAATGAATACTTGATTGGGCGGTATGTTATCATGCCGGGAGATCCGAAACGGTGCAGTGCGATAGCAAAATATCTTGAAGATGCCGAGCTTGTTGCAGATAGCCGGGAATTTGTCACATATACGGGATATCTTGGCGGTGAGAAGGTTAGTGTTACATCCACTGGAATAGGGGGTCCTTCGGCGGCGATAGCGCTTGAGGAACTGGTTCATTCCGGTGCACACACATTTATCCGCGTGGGCACATGTGGGGGCATGCAGACGGATATAATAGGAGGAGACATCGTTGTTGCCACAGGCTCGGTGCGAATGGAAGGTACGTCTAGGGAGTACGCGCCGATAGAGTATCCGGCCGTTGCAGATATAGATGTGGTGAATGCCCTCGTCAGATCGGCAAAGGTCTTGGCGGTTCCGGTACATGCCGGTGTTGTCCAGAGCAAGGACTCGTTTTATGGACAACATTCCCCTCAGATAATGCCTGTGAGTTACGAACTCTCAGACAAATGGGAGGCCTGGAAACGCATGGGCTGTAAGGCGTCCGAGATGGAGTCCGCGGCGCTGTTTATAGTAGGGGCATTTCTGAAAGTGAGAGTCGGAGCCTGTTTTTTGGTCGTTGCAAACCAGGAGAGAGCGGCAGCAGGACTTCCAAATCCGGAGGTCCATGATACTGACAGGGCCATCCGTGTGGCGGTAAACGCCATAAAAGAGCTCATAGAAGAGGATAAAAGAAAAAATTGAGATTATAAGAATGTCTGTAGAGATTACAGAAAAAAATCCGTACATAGTGAAATGTATCATAAAATACAACACACCATGTACGGAATTTTTTAGAATTTGAATACTTTGCCTATATCGGTTTTGTAGCTTTCAAGGTAGTCTAAGATGGCGTCTGCGTCATCCATGACTGCGTATATTTCGTTGGTGGCGTCCGTCATAAAGCCTTTGACTGCGGTCTCGCTCATCATGGTGAGCAGTGGCTCGAAAAAGCCGTTCTGGTTGTACACCACGATAGCCTTGCCATGACGGCCAAGCTGTTTTAGAGTGAGTATCTCGAAGAACTCCTCAAGAGTACCGATACCCCCCGGAGTCATGATAAAAGCATCTGCCCGGTCTTCCATGATCTGTTTTCTCTCTCTCATGGTCTCAGTAGTTATCAGTTCGGTAATATTCTCGTAGAGAATGCCATCAACATTAAAGAAAGAAGGCGCCACGCCGATGATTTTTCCGTGTTCTTCATGAGCACCTCTGGCTACAGCACCCATGAGCCCGTTGGCACCTGCACCGTAGACCAGAGAGTGACCGCGCTTTGCCATCTGTCTGCCGAGATATTCCGTCTGTTCTATATAAGAGCTGTCAATGGTGTTACTTGACGCTCCGTATACGCATATGTTCATAAAAATCCTCCAAATTAAATGTATTACAATATAAATATTCTTCTCGCAACAATTTAGTATCTAGTATAAATAAAAAGAGGATATTATTAAAGCTGAAATTTGTAAAAACGGGTAAAATTATGTGAAATATAAAAGTAAAAGACTGTGCGACTGGTGTGTGGAACATCAGTCGCGCAGTCTTTAAAAAGATATATAAATATCTGACTTTGATATAGCTTATAACATCTCGACAACCTGCTTGAGAACGGCTGTCTCCTTCTCTTTTGCGCTCATCAGATACTTTTCAAATCTGTCCATACAGTCAACCTTGCCTGTGATGGATGTCTTGATCAGAAGATTTCTTGCTGTGAGCATGAGGTTTTCAACTTCCATATATGCATCGAGAATTTCTCCGTTGAACTCCAAATATCCGTTGTCCATCATATACTTAAGCCTCTCCATCATCAGGACCTTATGGTCGTATAGGATATGGAGTGCACGTATATCGAAATCCGGATCCTCGGCTGACAACTGCTTGCCGATCTGCTTCAGGACTGCGTCGTAAACGTTCACACCGAATACTGTGTCGTTGAAACGGTTTCTCATCATACGGAAGTGGTTCTTGCTGTCCTTAGACTCAAGATACTCGATGAGAGTATCCTTTATGTACTTGGTATCCAACTCGTAGTATGTCTCAGCCAGATTCTTCTGGATAACGTATATACCACGGCGTCCCTTGTAGTCATCCTTGAAGATGTGATCCTCTGCAGCGGTGATGGTGTTGTAACCATTTCTTACATCGGAGTATGAAACTGTGGAATATGAGTAGTGCTCGCCAAATGTGAAATCACCTACGTTAAATTCCTGCTTCTCATCGTCATATCCATAGATAAATAATTCGTGAGGGAACTTGTAGTCCGCTCCTGAATCACAGAGGATCTTTGCCTCGTCAAATACACCGTATATATATCCGCCGAGGTTAATGGTTTTCTTGATAAATGTGAGAATGTCTCCACAGTAGCTTTCAACCTGCTCCTTTGTCATAAGTGAGAAGAGAAGGTAAGGGCATTCTTTGAGGGAACTGCTTCCAGGCATCATGTCCGCAAGAAGCATCTCGTCTCCTGTGAATATCTCTTCAATGTTGTAACATCTTAACTGTATATAATTACTGAATATCCAATTTTTGGCTTTCTCATCATCCCCAATGATAGAGAAAAGTGTGGCATGCCACTGCCATGAAGTGATCATTGGATAGCTTGTTGGCAAAATCTTTTTGCTCATATGTTTATTACCTCCATTTCGCGTCTGGTTGTAAGACCTGTCGATGTAAGCTAAGTTAGCTGACTTTGGCCTCGACAGCCTTGATCATATCATTCATGTCATAGTATAAGCCGAGGGCAAGCTCAGAATCGTCAAATTCTATATTGAGCTCATTCTCAAGTCCTACGATGAACTGTATGATAGACACTGAATTAACCCCATAAGCTGTTGTAAGAGGCGCCGTCATATCCAGATTTCCCGCATCTATCTCTGGAAGAACATTAGAAAATACCTCCAATACCTTTGCTGTTAATATCTTTTTGTCCATTTCAAACCTCCCATTCGTTATGATTTGTTACCAATGCACGTTATCTTTATTTTAATGTGTTTGCACATATTTTTCAATAAAATTATTCAAGTCGTACAGAAATATTTGTGCATTTTTGCGTTAAATGGTAAAATGATCGTTATAAAACGTGTGAATTATATGGTATAGTTGAATAAAATAAATGTATCGTTTTAATAAAAATGACGTTATGCCATGGGATGTGCTCTCTGAAACAAGGAGAGATATGTGAAATAAAATGATATTATATGTAGATAAGCTAAAAATATAAGGCAGGGTGATCAGATATGAAAATAGTAGTTCTCGATGGATGTGCTGCAAATTCCGGTGATATCAGTTGGGAAAGTCTGGAAAAGTATGGTGAGCTCACAGTGTATGACAGGACAGAATATGAGGATGTGGTTTCTAGAATAGGGGATGCTGAGCTCGTAACGACGAACAAGACAGTTATTGACAGAAGGGTGATAGAGTCGTGTCCGAATCTCAGATATGTGGGCGTTCTCGCAACGGGATACAATGTTGTGGATCTGGATGCGGCAAAGGAGCATGGTATAGTTGTGACAAATGTTCCGGCGTACAGCACTGAAGCTGTTGCCCAGTTTACATTTGCACTGCTTCTTGAGCTTGCAAATCATGTTGGCGTCCACAGCGATTCAGTTCTGGCTGGGGGCTGGGTGAGAAGCAAAGATTTCTCATACAGTGTGATGCCGACCATGGAGATCTCGGGAAAAACATTGGGCGTTATCGGGTATGGAAGCATAGGACAGAGAGTGGCGGAGATAGCTCATGCATTTGGCATGAAAGTCCTTGTGAGCAGCAGAACTGAGAAGGAATTACCTGAGGGCGGCTGGATAAGATGGGTCAGCCGGGAAGAACTTTTTGCGCAGGCGGATGTGATCAGCATACACTGCCCGCTGTTTCCTGAGACGAAGGGCATGGTAAACAGGGAAACAATAGAACTTATGAAGAAAACTGCATTTGTGATAAACACGGCAAGAGGAGGCTGCATCGTGGAACAGGATCTCGCGGCTGCACTCAATTCAGGACGGATCGCCGGAGCTGCGGTGGATGTGGTATCTCAGGAACCGATGAAGGAGGATAATCCACTGCTCACTGCAAAGAACATCATCATAACGCCTCATATTGCCTGGGCCCCGAGAGAGGTTAGACAGAGATTGCTGCAGATAGCAGGTGACAATATGGGCGCATTTTTGGAAGGGCATCCCATAAATGTGGTCAACAGATAGACTTTAAATGCAGGGAAATAAAAAGGCGCTCTTATAACATTTTGGAAAGGGGATATGTGTGGATGGAGAGCAGCTCATTTGAAGAAGTGAACAGACTTGTCAGGGATGAGTTATATGAACATATGGATCTGGAATTTGGCAAATATCTTGCCATGAACCTGCCTGGATGCGGCAATGTGATCGGAGTCAGACTTGATGACCTGAAAGAGATTGCGCAGCAGATCGCGGAGATCAACTGGAAGGAATATCTGAAGCATGCGCCGGACGACACATTGGAGGACGTGGTGCTGCAGGGGCTTGTTCTTGGGTATGCACAGGGGAAGCTTGAGGAGATACTTGCGTATGCGGATGAATTTGTGCCAAAGATAGACAACTGGTGGGTGTGCGATTCGTTTTGTGCCAATTTTAAGGCGGCGTCCATGTATCAGGAGATAGTGTGGGAGTTTATCATGAAATATATGGGGGACTCAGAACTGAATCCTGAATGGAGGAAGAAACAACAGGAGGTTGAGGTTTCGATAGGTCAGGGAGGGATAGCCGTTGGAACGTGGCAGGATATGTCTGACGACTTCAGACTCAGGTTTGTGGCGATCATGCTTAAGTGTTATTACGTCAACGACAGATACATAGATAAATGTCTGTATGCATTTGAACACATGCAGGATGGCGGTTATTATGCAAAGGATGGAGTGGCGTTTGGACTTGCAGAGAGTTATTTTGTATTCCCTGATAAAACCATCGATTACATAAAAAATGCAAAGTTTGAGGATCGTATATTGGAGATGGCGAGAGAAAAGATCGAGAAGATCTACAGACTTCCCAAAGAGGATGTGGAGAGATTTGCGGAGGCGCTGACAGCTGCTGGATAATAAAATAAGATCTTCATGGAGTCTTCGGCTGTCGTGGGAAGCATGAATATATTAATATAAAAAAGGACATTATATGTGCAGGAGGAATTCTTATGGAGAATTGGAATGCGTATATGGATGTCCTTTTTAATTTACAGGAAATCCAGCAGATAGGAGACTCATTCTGGTTGTACGCAACAGTATTGCTGTTGCTGACAGCTGCGGTGATACTCGTTGCTACATGTATTAGGAAAAGGCGTGAAAATGATGACGAAGCCTCTTGTGAGGATGGGGAGACAGACAATAGCGATAGGAATGCGGGTGACCGAAATGTGAATGAAACGGGAAACCTGGCAGTTATCATAGATGCCCTCGGGGGAATGGACAATATATATAATCTGGCATGCAGTGATACAAGACTCAGGGTTACTGTTAATGATGGAACACTGGTGAACCGTATGAGGCTCAAGTCGTCCGGTGCGCTTGGGGTTCTGGCAAAGGGGAGACAGGTTCAGGTGTTTTATGAAAATCAGGTGGAGAACATTTGCAGGGAACTCAAGAGATGCATTGAGAGTAACAAATATATGGAATCAGAGAAGGAGGATGCGGATTATGAAAGAGTGCTTAAGAAAGTGTATGTGCCTGTTGAAGGTGATATTGTGTGCGTATCTGATATTCATTGCTTACAGGACGTGGGAGACGGGAGTATCGGCGTGTGTGCGATTCGAGCCACACGGGGAGAGATCAGAGCGCCGTTTGACTGCAAGGCTGGATATAGTAAAGCCAGAGCAGGGCAGATAGAATGCGTGTCCAAAGAAGGGTATGTCGTTGGGATACATCTGATCGCTGATGGGCAGCGTGACTGGAATAACGTATGCCAGCCGGTAAATATAAGGCTGATGTGCAATGAAGGGGAACGCGTGAGAAAAGGGAAACTTCTTGCAGAATATCCTTATGAGACATTTGCAGGGATGGGCGATAAGGTATATGTGGTGCTGGAGGCATATGCATCTGAATCCATTACATCTGAGGGCGAAAGATCTGACGAAGATATGGATAGAAGATATCACCTCGTGATCAATAACGGTAAGAGGGTAGACTATGAGCACGTCGCGTGCGAGATAGTTGAATAATGCTATTCACGCACAGCGCGCTCGATTATTCCAGCAAGGGTATCGATAACTTTGGCAACATCCTGATCTTTGTACTTCAGAAGCGTGTAAGCGCAGCCCTGTACGAACATTGAGACTTCGACATTCTTGGACAGGTCGTCGCGAAATTCAGGACGTTCATCATAGATCTTTTCTTTTATGAGTGCATCCAGCTTGTTTGTGAGAACGCCGTAACTTCTGCTGTCATCTGGAAACAGTATGGAAAAGAGATGCCCTTGATTTATAAATGCATTGCACAACTGACGGCTTGCTTCGGCCGGGTTGGTGAGCATATATTCAGGG
>ERZ824480.2283-NODE-2283-length-14756-cov-4.257942_pt1 | contig 14756 bp, 15 predicted proteins | sample MGYA00519861_ERZ824480 | MGnify/ENA primary metagenome ERZ824480 (study PRJEB31778, sample SAMEA3449152) | human gut metagenome | biome: human gut; feature: human-associated habitat; material: faeces | place: United Kingdom | collected 2010/2012 ... | reverse complement strand
GATTTCGGTGGCTCTCAAGTGTGAGAACGGTGGCTCCCAAGCGTGATAATAATCAGGATGGTGGAGTCCGCCCGTATTTCTGTATCGGTTAATCTTTAATCTGCCCCCTGTATGGGGGCAGATGACCGGAAGGAGGAAATAGGTTGAGCGTTCTGAAGAACAAAAGAAGTGTATCCAGTTTGGAGTTCTATCATAATGCCATAATGCTCCGGAGAGAAATCACAATGCTGCTCCTCCGGGACTTTGGCATCAAGGACAAGGTGAGGAGTGTCAAGTCATTGTATGGGGTGCCGGGAATGGAGCCGGAGGATGAGCAGAAGTTTCGGGAAATAGTGGAGAAGTATGAAATGAAAGCCACGATAATAGAGGAATATCCGGCATGGCTCATAGACAAGATGAGGAATAACATAATGAATATCCTCCACAACATGATAATGAACATCACACAGGCAAATACGATATATCCAGTATGTGAGAGTGAGTTCTATGACCGGAGAAACTTCCAAAATCATGCCATAGGAAACTGTGAGCAGCTCCTTCAGGAGATGCAATACATTATATCCATCATCCCGGTGGATGCACAGAAGTATATCCGATATGTGGAAATGATTGAGAAGGAGATAGCCCTCCTGAAGGGATGGAGAAAGAGTGACAACAAAATCCTGAAGAAAATCAGGGAGAATGAAGCAGCCAAAGCACAGAAAGAAGGTGCTTCCCAAAAGGCTGAAAAACAAGTATAATTATCCGGGGCAAGCTTTGTATCAAGAGACTTTTCCACCGTTGAGTGCTGTGGTGTCGGCGGCGGCGTTTGCTAATTGTAACAATAATGGTAATAGTAATAATAACAACGCCGCCGGGGATGGTGGAGTCCGCCCGATTTCGTGTATGTATACTAAGTGTAGGCTATGTGCCGATATACGATACAGGAAAGGAAAGCTTGTCCTTCCGAAAGGTAAAGAAGCTCATCTTCTGATAGAGGGAGGATGGGGGAACATCTTGATGCACCCTGATACGTCAGTTGGTGCTAGAAACGAGGTGAAGCTCTATGAATGATATGGAGTCTGTATATGATGCCAACTCCCTACTTGATGCCTTTAACAAGTCAAAGAAGGGAACAGCGTGGAAAGAGTCAGTACAGCGGTATGAAATGAACCTTTTGAGGAATATCAACCAAACTCAAAAGGAGATGAAGGATGGAACCTATGAGCAGAAGGACTTCTATGAGTTCAAGCTGCATGAGAGGGGAAAAACAAGGCATATTAAGTCAATGCACATCTCTGACCGTGTGGTACAGAGGTCAGTCTGTGACAATGTGCTTGTCCCGGAGCTCTCCAAGTACCTGACCTATGACAATGGTGCTTCCATGGAGGGCAAGGGTATCCATTTTGCAAGGAAACGGTTGAGCACACATCTTCACAAGTTCTACAGGAAACACAAGAGCAATGAAGGGTATGTATTACTGATTGATTTTAGCAAATTCTTTGACAATATAGTCCATGATGGTCTGATAAAGGAAATGCGGAAAAAGATTGGTGATAAGGAGACGATGAGCTTTATTGAGAAGCTCATAGATACCTTCAGGGTGGATGTTTCCTACATGACTGATGAAGAATATGCTAACTGTATGAAAACGCTGTATAACGCCTTGGAACATGCTCAAATTGATAAGGCAAAGCTGACAGGCGAAAAGTACATGAGAAAGTCCGTGGGTATTGGAAGCCAAATATCTCAAATATCCGGAGTATACTATCCCACAAGGATAGACAACTACTGCAAGATTGTAAAAGGCATGAAATACTATGGGCGGTACATGGATGACATCTACATCATCCATGAAGACAAGGAGTACCTGAAGGGGCTCCTGAATGACATACAAGGGATATGTGATGAGCTTGGACTCTTTATCAATCCAAAGAAAACACAGATAGTAAAGCTGTCACATGGCTTCACATTCCTTAAAATCAAATATAACCTAACAGAGACAGGAAAGGTACAGGAACGTATCAGCAAGGACTCCGTCACAAGGATGCGGAGAAAGCTGAAGAAGTTCCGGAAGCTCATGGATGCCGGGGAGATGTCCTTTGATGATGTGAGATGTGCCTATGCCTCATGGAAGGGCGGTGTGAGCCACTATGACTCATACAATGTAGTTAAGAGTATGGATAAGCTCTTTGATGAGCTTTTTATCCATCCATTTATTGGAGGAGGACACAGAGATGAGCAAAACAACAATGAGCAAAAATGAGATAGAACAGAAAATAAGAGACCTGAAGACCAAGCTCTCATGTCAGGAGTCTGATATTGGGGACTGGAAGATTGCCAAGTGTATTGAGTATTCTACCCTTGGGATGGAGTCACCTTATGACCTTCAGGAACTCCACAAACAGAGACAGGTCATCCGTGATGAGATTGGAGCCTTGGAAGAGGAACTTGCCAAGTGTGAAGATGAGGATGAAGCCGCTTCTGAAAAGTAGGCGTTATTCACAAAATTATTGTCAAAAAAAGCGGAGGGTTTTTCCCTCCGTTTCGTGCTTATAAATACCGGAAATATTTCCCGAAAAGTTTTGTCAAAAGTTTTGAGAAGTTTTGACAAAAATTTTGAGCGGCTACAATTATTACAAAGATATGCTGGTGCTTGAAAGGGCAGGAAAAATAGGAGAAAAAACTATATTTAATAAAGAAGAGGCATATATTGCAGCAATTATTGCCACCAGAGGAATTGCAGAAGTTTATTTTTTGTTGGAGAAAAGTAATGCTGTAATTTGCTTTTGGGATTTGCACGGCTGTATTATTTTTGATTCTGATAAATATATAGATGATATTGTTGATTGTGCTCAAAGATATGGCATAAATCTTGAAAAAACAAAGAAAAAATATTTTGAGACAATAGAACAGGTTTATCAGTGGCTAGAGGATGGCGGATGTGTATATTTTTTATATAAAAATAAACATTACTCTATATATTCATTTGACAATTGTATAGAATTTTCTGAATATTACTTACGTGATGGATATATTCCGTGTTATGAAAAAAGAAAAATATATATAAATGTATATGATGTAGGAAATTTTATTGTAGATGGCGATAGATTTGAAGATATGTTTGATAAGATTGATATTTTGGATGTAGATAAAGTTGAGTAGACAGTAAAATATGGAAGATTATCAATGTGGCTGTAATTGATGATGTCAGGAGAGTGTATTATGAAGAATAATATTATATCTTATGATGAGATTGGTAGAGCAACGATAACAGACAGGAACACAATAACTGATGTTAAAGTGTCTAATGTTACACAGAATAGTTATAAAGTAACATGTAAAATACCAACTGGAACATCGTATGTCTGGTTCCCTACATGGACATCGAACAATGGTCAAGATGATATTATATGGTATGATGCAAAGCTTAGTGCTGAAACGGCATATCTTACAATAAACAAAGCAAATCATAACAATGAAAGTGGTGTATATAATACTCATATTTATGCGTTCAATTCAAAGGGCGAAATCATTAGCTCGGCGACGACATCAGTAGGTATGTAAGTAGAATATATATCGCTGCCCACAGAAAATAGGAGGAAAATATTATGATGTATAAAAAAAGATTTTTGAAAATGTTGTGTGTTGTATTAATAATTATATTATTTGCTGTAGATGTATGTCCAATTTGTACTAGTGCCAATACTGTTAAATTGAAAAAGATTAGCCTTAATGAAGGTGAGACATATAAAATAAAGTGTGGTAAAAAGAGTAGTTTTGTCAGTACAAATTCAAAGATAGCAACTGTTTCAAAAAAGGGAAAAATTAAGGCAAAAAAGAAAGGAAAATGTATTATAAAAGCAAAAAACGGAAAAAAGGTATTGAAATATAGGGTCACTGTAAAGTCAGTTGACAAAGTAGAAAAGAAAAATAATTCTGATAATAACGAAATTATGCAGGAGTCTAATAATATTGAAAGTAATAGTAGTGGAGAAAGCAAACAAAAAACAGTATCTGATGGTGGCGTGATGATGATTAACGGATTAAAAATAATAAGTATTGAGCCAATAGATAATAATTTTTCAAAAGTCCGCATGCAAATAATTAGTTCGGAGTCAGTTCTTCGCCCTTCTTCTCCGGAAATACGTTTTGTTGAGATTGAAGCAAGTATTTCACATTTGTCAGAATTATCCGTTGGAGATAATGTAAAGATAGGTTATTCATCTGGTTATAATTATTTTCAAGAAAAAGGAGATACTTATTATATTGCTAACCATCCTTATATAGGTAAAAGCTGAGTGAACATTATAAAACATTGAATATTAAGAGCACAGATTGATTTTTCTGAATAATCCGGCTTCCGTGTCCCTGCTGTCCGGAGTTTGGAAACCGCAAATCCGTTTTTTAGGAAACCATCATTCCGGTGGTGGAAACCATTGATATAATACCTTAGAATGTAATCATGCACCATTCGGTGTAAATACATTTTAAGGAGGTCGTTATCATGACCAAGTATCGAGAGATTCTGAGATTATCAAATCTCGGTCTCAGTCAACAGAACATTGCCGACAGCTGCGGTGTTTCTAAGAATACGGTAAATCGTGTACTCAAGAAGATATCTCAATGAGAGATGTCTACGGATTAGATAAATCATTACGCGAGTAAACTCGCACTTAGCGGTTTCCGTCACTCTGGAAATGCGTTTTCACCTCACAAGAATATTCATTGATGTAACTATATTTGAGAATTATATATTGCGGATTGACTGTCTGGAAGTTTGATAATAGGTAGTAAGAATTAAGATATAATAAAGTAAAGGTAGAATTGAAGCTGAAAAATAAAAGACAACTTCAATTCTATTTTTTAATTTTGGAGACGATAATCATGTGGGGTTACATGATACTTTTTTTAAAAAGCTTGGAAAAATAGCTGTTGTCGTCAAAACCACAGCCTCCGGCGATTTCTTGTATGTTTTTTTCAGTATTAATAAGCAAATGTGCAGCTCTTTGTAACCGATAACTATTAAGATAACTAATAGGAGACCGTCCCATTATCGCTTTAAAGCAACGAAGCACTTCTGTTTTACTGATTGATGCAGTTTTTGCGAGTTCTTCAATTGTTATTTTGTCTTTATAATGAGTATGGATATAATCAAGTAAAACTTGCACTCGTTTTTCTGGCAGATAATTTGGCATTTTGGGGGAAATTGTTTCTTTTATATTTTTCTGAAATTGATTTAAAATGCAAAACAGGGTGGAAAGCTCGTTTCGGACTTTGATTTCATAATCAGAAGCTTCGGAATATATTAGGTTCCATACTTTTGAAAGGATATCCAGCATACTTTGGTAAGAGTTGCTATCCTTAGTAATGATGCATTCTCTAAAATTGCTGTTGGACAATATTGGAAGAAGATACTTGGTATAAAATACGCTATTTATGCTTTCGCTGATAATGGAACTGTGGAATGCTATGGATTTGAATACTGCCTGTTTGGAAGTATTGTTATTATGCATAGAGTGTAATACATTGGAGTTGACGAAAAAAATATCGCCACATTCCATTTGATATTTTCTATTTCCGCAACCTAAAACAACAGAACCTTCGGTGACGAATCCAATTTCAAATTCCTCATGCCAATGCCAATTTACATATTCATGTGATACATCATCCAGATAAACAGCAGCAGGAAACTCCGGAGTGCCATGATGTCCGGTTTCATTGATGTGAAGAACAGAATCCGAAAAGTATTTTTCTATTTTGTTTTCAACAGATAATGAAATGCATTTTGAGATTGCCATAAAAATCCTTCTTTGGGTGTATTATTATATAATTTGGGTGTATTGTTCTATAAATATAAGATTGAATGGTGCTATAATTATAAAATAAAAGTATTAATAATACAAGTAGGAAAAATATACAGGAGGTAATTATGAATTATAAGGAGAATTTTTATTGGATTAATGAAGGGAAAATAGTAATTGAAGAGGGGCGCATCACAATGACTGCACCGGCACTTACAGATTTTTTCTGCGGCGGAGAAACGATAAGTGAAGAGGGGATTTTGCCAGAGTCTTTGTGCAATGCACCATATTATTACACTGAAATTGAGGGCGATTTTGTACTTAAGGTAAAGGTTTCGCATAAATTTAAAGAAACCTATGATTCTGCATCCATTATGGTTATGCAGGATATGAAGAACTGGGCGAAATGCTGTTTTGAACTTACAGATTTTCGGAACCCATGCAGCGGTTAGTGTTGTCACAAAGAACGGAGAATCGGATGATGCAAATGGATGTAATATTGAAGGACAAAATCACCTGTGGCTAAAAGTATGTCGCGTTGGAAGAGCATTCTCTTTTCATTATTCGTTAGATGGAGAGAAATTCCATATGACTAGATATTTTCTTATGCCTGAAAGCAAAGTAGTCAAAGTAGGTTTATTGGCGCAGGCACCGACAGGAAGTGGTGGTGACAGAATTTATGAGCATTTATCCATTGAGCCAAGTACGGTGAAAAATATACGATTCGGAGAGTAGTATGCAACTAAAGAAAAAATATAGGAAAACATTATTAGCATGTTATCTAGGTTTTGTTACACAAGCAATTTGTGCCAATTTTGTTCCGTTACTGTTTATGGTATTTCATGAAAACTTCAGAATATCCTTTGGAAATTTAGCATTCATTTCGACGACGTTCTTTTTTACGCAGCTAGTGGTGGACTTTATTTGTGCAAAGGTAGTGGATAAAATAGGTTATCGATCTTGTATTGTTGCTGCAGAAATAACTTGCGGAGTAGGACTTGCATCTCTGGCAATACTACCGGACATTATACCCTCTCCATTTGTTGGAATTCTTATCTGTGTCATCATATATGCTATAGGAAGCGGTTTGACAGAGGTGTTAGCAAGCCCAATTATTGAAGCGTGTCCGTTTGAGAATAAAGATGCCATGATGAGCCTGCTTCATTCATTTTATTGTTGGGGTTCTGTAGGCGTTATTCTTGGTTCAACATTATTCTTTACATGCTTTGGATTGGGGAACTGGAAAATACTTGCACTACTTTGGGCTTTGATACCACTCTATAATATTTACAATTTTGTAACATGTCCGATTGAAAATCTCTTGGATGAAGGAGAAAGCATGACTATAGGTCAGTTGTTAAAATCAAAGGGGTTTTGGTTATTTATCGTGTTAATGGTTTGTGCAGGTTCCTCTGAAATAGCAATGGCGCAGTGGGCTTCGGCATTTGCAGAATCCGCATTAAATGTATCAAAAACGGTAGGCGATTTGGCAGGACCGTGTGGATTTGCTGTATGTATGGGTATTAGCCGAACACTGTATGGGAAATTTGGAGAGAAGGTTGATTTGTCAATCTTTATGATTGCTTCCGGTATACTTTGCTTGGGCTGCTATCTGTTGGCAGGTTTAGCAAATATTCCTATCATGGGTTTGATTGGATGTGCTGTTTGTGGATTTTCCGTCGGTATTATGTGGCCGGGCTCTATTAGTATATCTTCAAAAGTAATCCCAAGAGGCGGCACTGCTATGTTTGCACTACTTGCATTAGCCGGAGATTTGGGTGGTGCTGTTGGTCCTGCGATTATAGGAAATGTATCTCAGGGGGCAGGAGATAACTTACAGGCAGGTGTCCTTGCGGGAATCGGATTTCCAATTGGTTTAGTAGTGTGCGTGTTAGCGATAAGAAAGAGATATAAAAAATAGTAGAACTTGTTAGCATAATTAGAGAGTCAAAAATAACAAATTCATTTAAATAATGGAGGTAACTACAATGAAGCAGTTTGTGAAAGAAAACTTATACTGGATAAGAGAACCGGAAAATTACGAGATAACGGATGATAAAGTTACAATTATCTCAGAACCATGCACAGACCTTTGGCAAAGAACATACTACGGATTCCAAAATGATAATGCACCTTGCCTTCAAATGAAAACAAGCGAAAAGTATTTTTCATTTACTGTAAAAACAAGTTTTAACAGTTCAAATCTGTTTGATCAGTGCGGTATCGTAATTTATCTTGACAGCGAAAACTGGATGAAATCATCCATTGAGTATGAGAATAATGAATACCAAAGACTTGGTAGTGTAGTAACTAACAATGGGTATTCTGATTGGGCTACAACAGATATTTCATCATCTGTGAAGGAAATGTGGTATCGTCTAAGTCGAAGAGAAAGTGATTACTATATTGAAACAAGTATGGATGGCATCAATTTTAAACAAATGAGAGCATTCCATCTTTTTAATGGTAATGGAGAAATATCTTTCGGAATATATGCTGCAAGTCCGGTAGAATCATCTTTTACGGCTACATTTACAAATATGGAAGTATCTGAATGCAAGTGGGAAGCATGGTCCGGCGCAGATACTGGATTTAATCAGTGTGATTAGGATATATGTTTGTATAATTTTTGCAGGAAGGCACTAACGGCTGGGATTATTTATCACAACCAATTAAAGAAGAATGTTATCCGGAAATCACAAAAGTATTATATGAAATGAAAATGAGTGAGGAAAAGAATGTTGCTATTGCAAGTGAAATTTTGGCTGCATATACCAAATAAATAATTATTGTTATTCTAACCAAGCGAAACTTTTAATTTTGTAAACTAAGAAAAGAAATCGAATAATAAGGAATAGTAATACGGTGACCGTTCATCGTTCATCAATGTGTATGAAATAATTACATATCATTTGCAAAAAATAACTTCCCCAACCCGTGCAAAGATTTTTCTATGAGCTTATGATATAGTTGTTTTCAGAAAGGGGGAAGCGTAATGCAGGAATGGCAAAATGCAGTGCAGAAGCTGATAGATCATATCGAAGAACACGCCTGTGAAAACCCGACTCTTTCGGAAATATCTGCACACATCGGATATTCACCTTATTACTGCTCCGAGCAGTTTCGCCGATTTGCAGGTATCACCATACGCGAATATATGCTGAAAAGGCGGCTTTCAATGGCTGCGGCAGAACTGCGGGATACCGGTGTCCCGATTATTAACATTGCGCTGAAATACGGTTTTTCCGATCAATCGACTTTTACGCGGGCTTTTAAAAACGTTTACGGCTGCGCACCGTTGGCGTACAGAAAAGATCCAAAGCCATTGCCGCTTGTCTGCAAAAAAATGATTCTTAAGCCTTTCGAGAATAATTTAGGAGGAATTGGTATGAGCAATATTTCAGATCCGTATTTGCGGGTGGAATATATTCCCGCGCATAAATATCTAGGGGTTTACAAGGAGTCTGTAACTAAGGACGGAAAAGTATTTCCGGGACATGATTGTGACCTTGTAAGCGGTATCATTTCCAGCTTTAAGGACGCTGATCTTGACCTTGTGGTAACACGTTATACTGCCGGTTGGGTGCACGAGAATGGTGAGAAAAAATATTTCTTCGGCGCAGGAGTTAAGTCTGATTATGACGGAGAAATTCCCGAGGGATTTGAACTGCGTGGAGAATTTCCCGGAAGCTATTACATCGTATTCTGTCACCGGCCCTTTGACTATCTTTCGGAAAACAGTGAGGTCATGAAGCGAGTGGAAGACATGGCTTGGAATTTCGACCCAAAAGTCCTTGGCTTTGAGTGGAATGAAGAAGTGTGTCAGGATTATCAGCGGCACTATCCCGAGGGCTTAGGATATCAGGTGCTGAGACCTGTAAAAAAGCTCGGATAAATATTTTGCGGAATTTTATCATATATAACCATAACAGCAGCCGTTTTTAATAAGCGGCTGCCTTATGTTGTCCTAAAACTGTCTTTTTCTGTGTCTTGTAATTTTGCAGTAAAATTTATTCTGCTTTTTGAAAAAATAAGTCCTCTCAGAATTCAAGTTTAGTTCTCTATGACAGTCCTAACAAGTTGCCATGCAATACTTCCTTCGCGCAGCAATGATAACGCATTTTCATATTTAACCCATTTTGCAGAATCAACTTCACAAGATAATTTAAAATCTTGCTTTTTAACAGTAGCCTTATATCCCAGCATTAGCATTTCATGTTTTTCATAAAAATAGCTTTTAATAAATTCCAGTTTTTCAACATCTTGTCCTATTTCTTCTTTTATTTCCCGAGTTACGGTTTCCTCAGCAGATTCGCCAATTTTAATAATTCCGGCAACACATACATATTTTGTTTTAGAAACATAATTTTGTCGCAATAACGCTACTTCATTGTATTCGTTTACAACAGCAACAATAATACTTGTAGTAAACGTATCCCATAATGGAATATTACACTTGTTGCAATAAGGAATCATTCCTTCATCGCCAATTTCCTTGCTAATAAGTTTTGTTCCACAATGAGGACAATATGTAAATCGCATACATTTACCTCCATAAATGATGATTTATTTCTATAAACTATTTCAGTATAGCACACCGCTGCGCTGATTACTATAGTTAAATCAATGTCTTATCATGCTATCAGAATGAAGATGGTGGATGTGGTCATATGATAGAGGCTGACTGTTGAAATTAGTATATATGGTATCTTTATAAATGTTTGCTAAATATAAATTATAATGTGTTTTCTCTTCTTGAGTATAAATATTTGCATTAATAAATAATTAGTTTAATAAAAAATAATAATATTTTATTATTTTTATCATTGAAATATTTATAATATACATGTTATTTTAGAAAGGTATTTTATTTATATTCTTAAGGAGGAGAATCATGGGGTTTAATTTCAAAAAAGTTTCACGTAGGTTTCTTGCAGTCGCACTTGCTTTAGCGCTACTTATTGGTATGTGTCCACAGACTGCACAGAAAGCACAGGCAGCATCAGATGCGGTAATCAATCTTAATAACACTCATCAGGAGATCATGGGATTTGGGGGCATGAATCATCCGACATGGGCTGGTGATTTGACATCATCACAAAGGGAAACTGCATTTGGAAATGGTACTAACCAGCTGGGATTTCAGGTCCTTCGTATATGGGTGGATTCTGACAGAAACAACTGGTACAAGGAGCTTGCTACTGCAAAAGCAGCTCTTGCAAAGGGTGCGATTGTATTTGCAACACCTTGGAATCCGCCGTCAAATTTATGCGAAACATTTTACAAAAACGGCAGCGCAAATGCAAAGCGTCTTAAACATGACAAATACGCTGCTTATGCGCAACATCTTAACGATTTTGTTACATATATGAGGAATAATGGCGTTGAGCTTTATGGAATTTCCGTGTGCAATGAGCCTGATTATGGACATGACTGGACATGGTGGACAGAAAGTGAAGTCGTGACTTTTCTTAAGTATTATGCAGGTTCAATTAATTGCCGTATTATAGCGCCTGAGTCATTTTCATATCAAAAATCATATTATGATGCAATAATTAATGATTCACAGGCTCTTGCACAGGTAGATATAATTGGCACACATCTTTATGGCACAAGCTATAATAATTTTTCATATCCTCTTTATCATCAGAAAGCTTCTTCAAAGCAGCTTTGGATGACTGAGGTATATACTCCGAACAGTACAAGCTCTGCAGATAAATGGCCTGAAGCAATTAATGTTGCTGAACATATACATAAAGCTATGGTCAATGATTTCCAGACATATGTATGGTGGTATATAAGAAGAAGTTACGGACCAATGAAAGAAGACGGAACACTCAGTAAACGAGGCTATTGTATGGCTCAGTTTTCTAAATTTATCCGTCGTGGCTATAAACGTGTTGATGCAACTGAGAATCCAAATAACGGTGTATATGTTTCTGCATATACAGGTGACGGAAAAGCTGTTATAGTTGCTGTCAACAGTGGGTCGTCTGACTGTAGCCAGAGCTTTACAATTAAAGGCAAGACACTTAAAAATGTTGACCGTTATCGTACATCAGGGTCTGAAAATCTTGCTAAGACGTCTAATCTTGAACTTTCAGGTAATGGTTTTTGGGCGTATCTTCCTGCAAATAGTGTATCAACATTTGTATGTACTGTAGAAAATTCATCTTCTAATCCGACGGTTAGTCCAAGTAATATAGGCGATGGATGGTATTACATTAAGAATACACAAACAGGCAAATATCTTCAGGTAACCGGTAATAACGGAACAGCAGGAGCAAATGTTGAAGCCGGAACAGGAACAGGTGCAGCGGGTCAGAAATGGTATGTTACCAATCTGTCGAATGGATATGTTACTATAAAAAATGGTCTTGGTAACTTTAATCTTGACGTTGCCAACGGTGCTACAGCTGATAATACTAATATGATTATATATAATAATCATGGTGGAGAAGCCCAGCAATTTAAGCTTTCTGTAACAAATAATCCGACGCAGTTTGGTATTCTTACGAGAGTAAGCAAAGATAAAAGCTGTGTACATCTTAGGCAGTATGATAACACTAATGTTGTAGAGAACGCTTACTGGCAGGGTACAAATCAGATATGGCAGTTTGAAAAGGCACAGTAAGCAGTATATAATTTTATAAATAAAAGCTGCCGCATAACGAATAAGCAATCACTTCAAATTCGTTATGCGGCAGTTTTTTAGATTAACGATAATTTGCTGATTTATTCTACTGTAACTGACTTTGCAAGATTTCTTGGCTGGTCAACATTAAGATTGCGTCTTACCGCAGTATAATATGCAAGATACTGCAATATTACTGCTGTGCAGAAAGGAGTGAATTCTTCATCCATCCTCGGCAGTATAATATGATGGTCGCATAAGGTTGTATCTACATGTTTTCCTGCAGACGTTACAAGGATTACGTATGCTCCGCGAGAGCGTACTTCTACGACATTTGATATAACTTTCTGATATATATGCTCCTGTGTTGCAAATGCAATAACCGGAACATTGTCTGTTATAAGTGATATCGTACCATGCTTTAATTCACCGGCAGCATAAGCCTCAGCATGAATATAGCTTATCTCTTTCAGCTTAAGAGAACCTTCACATGCAATAGCATAATCAAGTCCGCGTCCAAGGTAGAAAATATCCTCTGCCTTTGACAGTTTATTTGTTATAAGATAAAGTTCTTCGTCCATATTAAGAACTTTTTTCATATTATCAATAGCAGTAAAAAGGCCTTTTACTTTATTCGCTGCGGCTTCATCCGATAACATTCCATTAACCATAGCAATTCTATATGCAATAAGATACATAAGTGAAAGCTGTACAACATAAGCCTTTGTGCTTGCAACTGATATTTCAGGTCCGGCATGGGTATATAATACATAGTCGCTTTCATTTGCTATTATAGAACCTTTGACATTGACAACAGATAAAGTTTTTGCGCCGCAGCTTTTAGCAAGCCGGACTGCGGCAAGAGTATCAGCAGTTTCTCCTGACTGTGATATGGCTATTACAAGCGTGTCGTCCGCAAGTATAGGATTGGAATATCTGAATTCGGAAGCAATCTCTACAGATACAGGTATTCTTGAATATTTTTCAATCATAATCCGCCCAAACATTCCGGCATGCATTGCAGTACCGCATGCGGTAATTACTATACGTCTTATATTTTTAAACAACTCATCAGGTATATTGTCATCAGAAAAATCAGGAAGTCCGTTAATTATTCTTGGTGAGATTGTATTGGTGAGCGCATCAGGCTGTTCATGTATTTCTTTAAGCATAAAATGCTCATAACCACCCTTTTTTGCAGCTGCAATATCCCAGTTGACATGCATGACTTCAGGAATTATTTCTTCACCACATAAATTATATATTTTAAATGAGTTTTGTGTCAGTTTTGCTATATGATTTTCAGGAAGGATAAAATAATCCTTTGTGTAATCAATTATGGCTACAACATCAGAAGCAACAAATGCACCTGATTCACATATAGCTCCGATAAGAGGGCTGTTCTTTCTTATTGAATATATAACACCCGGCTGGTCAGCAAACATTATGCAGAATGCATAAGAACCTTCAAGAATGCCGCACGCTTTATTTATTGCGTCACATGCGTCGCCCGTATAATAATAGTCTATTACCATAGCGGCAATTTCCGTATCTGTCTGCGAAACCGGAAATTTGCCATATTCGCTAAGCATATTGGCAAGCGAATGGTAATTTTCTATAATTCCGTTATGTATTAAAGTTACGTTTCCGAAAGTATGCGGATGTGAGTTAATCTCTGATACTCCGCCATGCGTAGCCCATCTTGTATGTCCTATTCCACATACGGGAGTACCTTTTATATCGCTGCTTTTAAGTTTTTCTGCAAGATTATTAACCTTGCCCGTAGTTTTTATAGTCATAATGCCTGAATTATCATCAGCAAAAAAAGAAATTCCGGCACTGTCATATCCTCTGTATTCAAGAGCTAAAAGACCATTAATAATAACCGGTCTGGCGTCAAGTTTCCCTGTATAACCTATTATTCCACACATAAACAGTCCTCCATTCATATCGTTACTATTCACGGTACCGCCACGTCCTATTCGCATTCGTCGCCTTGTCAGGTTCCAGTTCCGTGCTGCGCACTAAGACTGCTCATATGGGTGGCGGTTCCTGCTTCACATGCTCAACCGTTTTAGACAAAATCTCATTATGCTTGCATGAATAAGGCTTTGTTTAAAACGGTTGAACGCTGTGAATAGTAACTTTATATCTACTATGTTAGTATATACTTATACAAGTTTCATTGCAATAAAAATATGTCCGTGATAATATAAAATACAACAGTTCAGCCATAACCTGTCTTGTGGGCGAATCATGCTTGCATGAATGAGCACACAAGACAGGTTATGAGCTGAGCGCCCGATTATGAGCAATCCGCTTGCGAAAGCAAGCTATGA
>ERZ824480.2280-NODE-2280-length-14776-cov-3.374567_pt1 | contig 14776 bp, 9 predicted proteins | sample MGYA00519861_ERZ824480 | MGnify/ENA primary metagenome ERZ824480 (study PRJEB31778, sample SAMEA3449152) | human gut metagenome | biome: human gut; feature: human-associated habitat; material: faeces | place: United Kingdom | collected 2010/2012 ... | reverse complement strand
TTTCTGCAAAACAATTAGCAATCTCTTCTCTTTCGAGAACGAACCGGATCTCTTTCTCTACAGAAGCTGCTCTTCCCATAACATCTTCTTCCACTGCTTTCTTAAACAGCGCAAACCGGTTTCTCGTATCATGGAACTTTTCTATCGTCTCATGCAATGTCTCCGCCGGATAGTCAGACAGCAGACTCTGGAAATTCCCGAATGCCACCGCACTTTCATAAAACTGCTCCGGCTTCTCTACCAGATCATAGGTACTTGCATCGGTAATAAATTTATAAGATCTCCAGTAATCTCCCGTAGAATCTATGTAATATGGTTTCCCATCAACCGCCGGGATCACATTCAATGTCTCACGTTCCGGATCTCCGCCATTTTCTATAATCTTCTTTTTCAGAAATGACGTTACTCCTGTGATATTCTCCATGACTTCTATCGGTTTTGGAAATGCCGTAGAATTCATTCTCTGAAGAATGACTTTGATTCTTCCCATCTCGGCAATCTCGAATATCAGAAGAAATGTATCATTGATGTGTCCGCTTCCGTATGGACAGTCCTTTACTAATGTTCCTTCATATTTGAAATGTGCAATCGCTTCATCTCTTTGTTCCCGTGTTACAGGATTCATTTATTTTCCCTCCCAAAGATGCTGCGGGTACAGTCCTTCGTCTTTCATTCTCTGAATGGCTGCAACCACAACCGGTTTATCTTCTTTATAAGTTACTCCATACCATTTATCTGCGGATTTCAGTACCGATACTGTTGCTTTGTCTTCTGCGAGAAGATTACTTACTACAGTTGGCAGGAAATACTCGCATTTCATAGGATTCTCCTGCAGTCCTTTGTCAAGAAATGCCGGGAATCCAGCTTTGATCTCTTCTAAGATGCTCTTTGTAAATCCCCACATATTCATAGATACCGTTGTATCATCCGGTACCTGTACCCATGTGTTACCGTCGTCTTCTGTGTATGCAACGCCGCCGTTGTACTTTTCGATTCTGGTACGTTCTGTTACGGATATCAATTCTCCATTCTCATTCGTCTCACATACACCTCTGGATACATATCCGTTGTCCGTTACCGTATTGGCAAGATGATATCCGACCATTGTATATCTGTACTTATCATCATCTGCATGTGTAGACAGATAATCATAGATGAGCTTGAATGCTTCTACTCCATAATAGTCATCTGCATTGATCACTGCGAACGGTCCGTCAATCTCATCCATACAGCTATATACAGCATGTGCTGTTCCCCAAGGTTTTACACGTCCTTCCGGTACTTCATAGCCTTCCGGAATGTTGTCGATATTCTGATAAGCATATGCTACGTCCATGTATTTTTCCATACGTTTTCCCACATGCTCTTTGAACTCTTCTTCGATCTCGTGTTTGATTATGAATACGACCTTCTCAAAGCCGGCTCTCTTTGCATCATACATAGAAAAATCCATGATGATATGTCCGTCGTTATCGACCGGATCTAACTGTTTCAGTCCGCCATATCTGCTTCCCATTCCTGCTGCCATGATCACTAATACTGGTTTATTCATTATAATTACCTCCATGTCTTTAGGATCTTTCGTTTCTAGATTCATTGTAGTATAACTATTTCCAGAAATCTTTATCCTATTATTTTCTTAATTTGCATTATTTATGTGGTTTAATTGTTCCAGATAGCTGATGAATTTTTCTGCCATTTTCTGATTCTGTGCATTCACCATAATAGCCGCATGCGCATCATCATAAGAAATAATCTTCTTCTTTTTAAGCATATTATCTTCCGGAAAATCAATGGTTTCTAGTGCAGTGAGATCTGTAAAAAGAGCATCGCCAATTTCCGTAATGCCATCTCGCAATACAAGAGATGTAATCTGGTCACGCTCATCATACCATGGTACTTTTGTTCCATCTTTTTCGATAACTTCCGGCGATTTAATAGTCAGAACGCCATCATCGAGAGAGTAAAGAATCGCCGCATCCGCCGGAATCGCAGAAAATGGAATTGCTGCTATGGCAATTCCGCAAGCGGCAAGTATACTTACGGCTTTTTTCAAAAATTTCATGTACCGTTCCTCCTTATTGCAGAAAAGCACCATGCTTTGAACCTATTTCGAGGCATGGTACTTTTTCTGATTTTACAATTGCAAGTCTTACTTTTGTTTTCTCTTCAATGCACCGGAACCAATTACCATTACAGCACCAGTTCCAGTCATGCAAGCTGCCAGTATAACCACTACATGATACCATTTGGAATATCCGGTTTGTGGAAGCGTAGTGTCATCCGTTGTTGTGGTAGTTGTAGAGGTTGTTTCTGTTGTATTAGTGCTGGTTTCTGTTGAGGCTGCTTTTGCGGTTTCATCGACTTTTGCAATATCGGAAGTTAATTCGGTCGTAGTGGAACTGTCTGTCAAAGCTTTTGTTTCATCTACTTCGACAATATTGGCAACTGTTGTGGTATTGCTAGTTGAATCTGTTGTCTCAACTGTCTCCGTGGTCATATCACCAATAGTTGTGAAATTTGTTTCTGTTGTTGTAACAGTTGATTCCACATTGGAGATTGTGGTGGTTTCTGTAATTGTCTCCGTGCTATTGGCGGTTGTAACAGTTGTTGTATCAGTGGTCGTGATGATTACATCAGTGGTAGTTGTTGTCGTATTCGGATCAGCATCTAAAGCAATGAAAGTAAAGCCGTTTTCATTTGCGTAAGTTTCGGTTGTAGAGCCGATGTAACCATACATAACAATATCGCTCAGTTCTCCTTCATAAGAAAAACCTATACCGGTATTTGTTAGATCAATATTACTTGAGTAAATGTAGACATTCTTCAAATACTTCACATCTAAGAAGGAATCATTTCGAATTGATTGCACATTTTTTCCAATAATAAGAGTATCAACATTTCCGATTAAATGATCTTCACTTGCAATGGAATCAAGAACTTCAACATTGATGCTAAGAGTATCTATAGGATGTTCAGAAAGCCATTCAAATAAGTCACCATTTTCTTCTGAGAACAGCTCTTCAAATGTCACACATGAAGCACTCAATATTAACCCGTTAACAGTACATATGTTGCCTTCGAATATTGCATTCCAATTTCCATTTTCGTCCTCGAGCAGTAATGTGTCGGATGAAATAGACCAGCCAATATTCTTAATAGATCCCGATGATTCAAGTGCAACCACAGATGTAGAACCAAAGCATAAAAAAGCAAATACACACACAGATGCTAAGAAACTCTTAAATCGTTTTTCTATCTTATTCATATGATTCAATTCCTCCAAGGGCATCTACTTAATCTTGCAGTCATAGTTATCATATAGATATGCAACAAATGCACTTAAACCATTTTGTATATCCGAATCAGAAATGTTATAGCTTGAATCATATTGATCTATCTTCTTTGTAATAAAGAAACTAAAGGTGAATTTTTCTGTGAATGTTTGCATATCAGATAAAGAAAGAACAGTTGCTATATCTTTTACATAGGCGCTTGTACTTGAGTAAATAAAGTATGAATTAAACACATCTCGAAGAGATTCGTTTCTACTTACTAAAAAAATATCATTTACTCCAAGTGATGCAACATCTGCATATAAATCGTCTTTACTGAAATAATCGTCAGAGCGACCCATCTGATTATAAAATGCATCATATATCGTTGTATATTGATTGGTGTTGTACGTTTTATTATATGCAGAATTCATCAATGTCTGAAAATCTCCAGCCCATCCGCACAAATTATCTATATACTCTTTGTCTACTAATACCTTAGCAAAACTATTATATGAATACGCACTTAATGTTGCACACATATGATATAAATCAATATGCTCTCCTAAGTCGCCAGCATTTATCTCGGTTGTGTTCACAAAATATTTATACACACTCTCATACGAGGAGTTCAAAAAATTTTTAAATGAATTAAATTCACTTTCAGAGAGAGTTCCAGCTGCGTTATTCCAATTAGAATGATTCCAGTTATAATCTGAATTGAAGCAACGCAAAAATGTAAAAGCAAGCCATATATCTTTTCTTCCATAATAATCATCATTTTCTGATGATGTATATGAATTTTCAAGATACTCTTGTGCTGCTTTCTGCAGCTCGCCCATTTTCTGAGCAAAGTATCCATTCAACTGATAATTCAGTGGATCTGGGTCGGCATTATCAAAATCAAGGTCTCCATCAGTATCATCATTCTTCGGATCAGAATTCATCTTAAAATAAATACCGCCACACGCATTAACTTCTATGTTGGGATAGTACTCCGAAACATATTCCGCTGCCAGTTTTGCATCTGTGTCATCGTTCACATACATAACATTGACTTCTTCGCTATCTTTCAATCCATCACCATCACTATCTTTAGGATTGCTATCGAGAGTTCCATCGTTATTCGTATCCTTCGACTCAGTATCGCTGAACAGCACTTGACCATTTGCAACTGGCATACCGTATATTTCAAACAAATCCGGAATTCCATCGTTATCTATGTCCGTCTCGGTATCATACTTTTCTGTAACATTAATGTTCAAGAAATATGGTACTAATTCCTTGGCGGTATTGGCGTAGAAATATTCGCCGCCGGTTCTTTCTGCCATTTCTTCCAAAATGGTTTCGCAAACGTTATCTGTCAAACCAATTGTATAAATTTTAATTCCTGCAGCTTTTGCTTCATTTATAATGGAATAATCAAAATCATCTGGATCTATGTTATATCCACTATCATTAGTTGGGTATCCATCAGATAGGAAAATTATAATATTTTCAGAAGATGTGTTATTATCCACATCCAAGCTATTGATGGAGTATTGGAGAGCTTCTTCATAGTTCGTTGTACCAATAGATGTTACATTATCAATCGTCTCTTTCAATAATTCTTTGTCCTTTGTTAAAGTACTAAGAGATTGCTTGTCATTTACATTACTTGCAAATAATGTAACAGAAGCTAAATCATTGTCTGCCATGACATTTACAAACCCTTTTGCAGCATCAACTCTGCATCTATCTGGGTCATTCCAACTCATACTTGAGGAGCAATCTATGGTAATTGCTGTGTGCAAGTCAACATCGCTCTCCGGATAATAATTTTCTTTCCATGCAGCATACCACTTCTCACAATCCACAATCAGATACTTGCTAAAATGCGTAATTGCAATAGAAAGTGTAGAATTCTCACTATTTCGGGTCGTTTCCATCTCTTCAAATCGCTGTTCTTCCTCATTATACCACAGAACAGTCAAATCGTCAAATGAGCTTTCCCCAAGTGCTTCTGCATCAACATGGAATGTAATAGTTCCTTCTGTGATTGTTGAATCCGATGAAATGTCGTAAGGTTCGCCAATCAAACCAACCACATTAGAGCACATCCAATCGGTATCCATAACACTTTCCACTGTGGTATTTGAATTGATGTAGCCTGTTCCTTCAAATGCCACATCTATTTTCTGAACCACTGTATCTTCGTCAGCAGCATCAAAAGTTTTACTTTGAGAAAATTTCTCTTCATTATCCGGAATACCGTCTCCATTCGTGTCTACCACCAATGGATTCAAACCAAGAGCAATTTCATCACCGTCAGACAAACCATCCCCATCGGTATCTGATTTCAGTGGATCTGTACCATAAGTATTTACTTCGTCACCATCGGACAGCCCATCATGATCGGAATCCGCTGTAAGGGGATCTGTTCCCAGTGTGTACTCTTCATAGTTGGATAACCCATCTTTATCGCTGTCGTAGGCACCATCATTCTGTGTAACATCTAAAGAATTTGCATTGGTTGGATCCGAATTTAGTGTTTTTACTTCATATCCATCCGGTAATTGATCTTGATCGGTATCAGCAACTGCAGCATCTGTACCAATTAGTTGTTCATAAAGATCCGGCAAACCATCTCCATCAGTATCAGGAAGATTTTCCCAATCTTCATAACAATGCAGTAGGGTTACATAATCCGCATCTACTTGTACTTCTGTCAAGGAATAACTTGAAATCTCCGGTTCGCCATCCTTCACACCAATAAAGCCAAGGGAAACGCTGGAGTTTGCTGCAACTGTTCCGGTATACGTTCCTTTCAACAGATAGCTGTATGGCTCCAATTCTGTAACCGTTGCCGCCCAGCTGTTGGTGATTTCCGTAATAGTGAAGTTTGTATCAATGGTCAGTTCCCATGCCTCAATCGCAGTGTCTGTGTTATTTTGGATGACGATTTCGCCGCTGAATGAATCGCCCCAAGACTGGTTTACATTCAATGAAACCGTATACCCATCCGTCTTGGTTCCTCTTTTCTGGCAGAGTGTAAAGGATTCCGGAACTGCTTCGCAATCATTCACCGCATAGCCGAAAGTCACAGAGGAATCCGGTGCGACATCGGCATTGTAACCACTGTTTTTGAAATACGAGATTCCATCAGATGTTGTCAGCTGCTGGCAATCGGTCGTATACTGCACTTCTCCATTTGGATCGAAATACAGCATCCAATCCTCAATTGTACTGTCACCCGTATTGGACAAAGTGATGGATACCACTTCCGTATCGCCCCACGAGTTGGTTACTTGGTATGAGACTTCATAATCATCATACACATAGGTTTGGTTATTTGTTTCTGCTTCATCTTCTGCAAAAGCAGAAAATGGCATACTGGTAAACATACTTGCAGCCATAGCTACCCCAACCAGTCCAGAAGTTACTCTTTTAAACTTTGACATATAAGCCTCCCATCATTTTTTCACCTGATCGAAATGAATCGATCTTTTTCTTCCTGCATCATAAAATGGCTAATTTTTGATGTGAACCATCGAAATCAGATCTCTTATGTGCAACCTCTGTTTTTTATCTGTTTTTTGCATCACCTCGTATATAATGCAGTAAATATCTTACTGCATTTCTATTTTATTTTTTGGCTACTTTAATCTTGGTATCAATAAACACAGCTCATTCTTCCGCTTTCATTCCCGTTACAACCATTCTTCTTTCCCCATCATCTGTACAGGTAACAATTGTGATACGGTCGTCGCCGTAATCCTGTAAAATCCAAGTATCTTCCGGCTCTACGATATCAATTTTCGATACGGTGTAGGTGTACGTTGTATGATTTGCATCGTTATTGATAAGATAGATCTTATCCCCCACTTCTACCTCTGATAACGTATTGAAAATCTCCGCATAAATCGTACTGTTGTGACCGGCGATACAGAAGTTTCCAGAACCAACTGCACCAGTATTTTCAAAATGCCCAGCAGCAATGTGCAGATTATCGCCATCTGTTCCTTCGACTACCGGAACATAGATATCAGCACTTGGAATGTCCAAGACGATGCTGGTTTTTAGAAGCTGTTGTTTTTGAATTTCACGGCTGATATGCTTGTAACCAAAAAAGCATAAAATAAATATGCCAACGGTTATGAAAAGTAGCCCGAAAAATAATACCTTTTTCTTTGATTTCATAGCAACGTTTCCTTGAATTAGCGAAAAAGCCAAGGTTCAACACACATGGCTTTTTCGCTTTATACATAAAATGAAATCTCTATCATTCGTGTTTCCGACTTACATAACTTACCAATGCAGAACCAATCAAAATTAACGCAGTTCCTAGCATTGCTGCATCTTTTGAAGAAACTCGATAACCTGTTTGTGGTAATCCGCTGGATTCTGTTGTTGACGTAGTAACAAATGTAGCAGTTGTTGTAATGTCCGAAGCAGATGTTTCCATAGGCTCTTCACTTGTAACTTCTGTCTGCGTTGTAGTTGCTGTTTCCTCGGATGAAGTGGAAGTAGTTTCTACACTGACAACTGTTGTGGATGTTGTAGTTACAGAGGTATTTTCTGTCGTTGTTGTAGATAATCCTGCAATGTCATTATATACCTTATAACTCCCAACTAATAGTGCTTTATCGACAATCGAGCTTGGACCTTGTTTTCCCGAATATAGCAATTCTGAATTTGCAACTGTGCCATCCTCAGAACAATCCACATAAATGATGTCTTTCTGCTCCAAAATCAACAAGATTTTTTCCGTTCCTGTTTCATTCAACCAAAATTCAACGTCTGTCACACCACTTCCACCAATGAAATCCGGGCATCCCGCAATCGCAAGCATTCCATTATACACCTGCTGAAAATCATTCTCTGATGCAAGAAGGTTGCTGACATCCTCCATAGTAACTCTTGCTGAGTCCTGCTCAATCTCCCCAAGAATTTCTTTCTCTTTCCGAGGAAATTCCCCGAATAACAACTTTCCTTTTGCTTTCAATTCGGAAAGTTGTTCTTGTTGCTCCGTAGAGGAATCTGTGTATTTCGTATCCTCTCCAAATTCGACATTACTTGTCGTAACAACACACTCCGTAGTAGTTTCCACAAGAACTGAAACATTGGTACTTGTTGAAATGCCAGAAAACTTTTCGTTTTCTTCCAATTCTGATTCTGTTGTTAAGACAGCACACTCTGTTGTTGCTGTTTCAGTCGTATCTAAAACATCCACAGCACCTACACGCTCTGATGCACCTGCAATCAACGCAGTAGGAAAATTCCACGCAACCGCCACGGCAATTGTCATTACAAAAGCAATTTTTTTCATACTAACTTTTTTCATATTAACGCACCTCACATCAACACATCATAGAGATCCTCTGAATCATTTGAGGAATCAACCACATGAATAATATTTTCCTGCTCCCGTATCAAAAGAATTTTGTCATTGCCGGTCTCGTCAAGCCAATACTCGATTATCGTGACACCACTACCGCCTGTAAAATCTGCAAAAGGATGAATCTCTGCAAGTTTGCTTTCGATCATACTATAATCCATTCCATTATGAATCATTTCTTCGACTTCTTCCACAGTTACTCGATCAGCATCTGTCGAGCATTCCCCATTTAGTTCTGCTTCCTTTCGCTCATATGTCCCAAACATCATGTCTCCCTCATCTTCCACTTCTTGAACATTGTCCATAGCACATACTTCATTTGCTGCGATCACTGTGGCAGACTGATTTTGATCATTCCCGATGTGATTGACAGCAACTGCTGTCAAGGAACCCATGGCACATAAGGCTAACGAAATCGCACATATTAATATGGGCTTTGATTTTTTCACTTTCAACATAATTCCTCCTTACATCACGATATTGTAACAGTATACTCACCCGGATTGTGGGCATAGTTGTATATCTTTATAAAATATCGTTTCCCACTTGTTGCATTAAATGTTCGATTGATTTGTCCTACATTCTTTGCTGTAGCGATGATATTACCATTACAATCATAAATAATGCCATCTATATCATCCCCAGAATCACAAGTTGTAGACAATGTGTAGGTTTTCGTTGAGGTTGGAACAAATGTGTAAAAATCGACATCATCATAATAATCAAAGCAAGCATTCTTGGTAGACAACGACAATGTTGATGCGGTAAACATAAAGCTTCCAGCAATATCCTTATAGTAAAGCGTGCTCTGCGTTGAACTGTTTTCTATACCGTGCGGATGATCTGCTATAGCATCTCTTGTGATTACGAAAAACTTTAAATCTCCGCCAGCATACATTCCTTGATTTGCTAATGACTGAATATTCTCATTCGTTAAATAGACCGGTGCACTACTTGTTGATGAAATAGAGCAATTTGTCACTTTGCCTTCTCCTGGTTTATGAGACCAAGTACCATCATTATGCTGCATATAATAATGATAATCTTCATTTCCTGTAACAATGGCAATTAATCTAGAATCTGATCCATATTGATTTACAGTAGATCCAGAAGGTGTATATTCCGTCAGTGTATATCCAAGCCGTGATGCATCCAGTTTCATGTTATATACAATATTGTCCATGCTTTCAGTTGGGTTGTTCGAAATAATATTTATTTTTCGATTTGCTTTATTTGATGTTGACGCAAATTCACCAGGTTGCTGTTTATAATATGTATACTTTGAATAATCAGCATAATATAACATATTACAAAATGCGTATCCATAACAATTCATTCGATACTGTGTCGGATAGTCTCCAGAAGTTACATTGTAATCATCAGGAGAATACTCAGAAAAATATTTGTTTACTACCGGTTCGAATGTCCATTTCATCGTATCGTCATTCAAGTATTCTTGAATGGTAGCATAATTCGAACTAATACCAATTGCATTACTTACCCAAGCATAGCTATCTCCTGCCGGCATTATCCGAAATGTATCATCTTCATTACGTATAATTCTAAAAGTATTTCCTGTAGAACTTGTTATAACAGATTCTCCTGTCGTAACACCTTTCATTGAAACATTCAAATTGCTATATGGTCTTAATGTATACGTACCATAAGTTGTTGCTCCATCTTCGCTCTTACTCAAGATTATCTGCCATTTACAACTATTCGAAGAATAAGAAGACAAACTTAACCGCCCACCACTGTTGTATCTCAAATATTTTCCAGTAGATACATTTTTAATATTGTAAAAGCCGTCATCAATTTCTTCGCCTTCCTCATAAACAAGATAAAAATAAGTATTCGAGGAATTAGTAGAACTAAAATAACGTCCTGGTGTTGACGCATTGTCTGCACCACGTAAAATGAATCCATACGCTGGATCTTTTCCTCCTTCTCCAAGTTCAAATTTAAGCCAGTTTCTAAAAAGCTCAGTGACATCAAATGAATACGTTGCTCCAAGCGTAGTAAAAGTAGTAGAGCTCTGCAATGCTCCTAAAGAGGAAGTTAATTCGGAATATGTTACCTCAGAAACATCTGAATTCGTGGTAGAGTCATAGCAATTTATCGTACAAGAATTGCTATAGCCACTTGAACTTGCTTTCACATTAAAATTTGCTGATTTTAACCTATCTGGTTCAATCCAGCGAAATTTTTCTACAGAAGTAGCTTTTATATAGGAAAGGTGCTCCCCAGATCCATTAAAACCACCTGCACTCAATTGACTGCCGCTATACCCTGATCCACCTGATTGAAGCACATAGGAGCTACTGTCACTAAAAAAATTGACAGCCCAAACTGAAGGATCAATTACGCATGGATAGACAGTTGTCTCAGCATTGAGAAAATCTTCATCAAGATTCATATGAAGTAAGTACGTTCCATTTTCCTGCTCTTCCATAGTATAGTAATTATTATATGTGATGTGATTTTCTCCATCAGTATATTCACCACTGTAGGAATCTACGATAAACGTAGGCTGAATTGTGAAAACTGAATCACCGCTTACTTCATCCAAGAAAGAGATAGACGTTCCGCTTGTAGTTTCAGGAATTACTCCATTCACCGAAAGAATAAAATCATAACAAGTGCAACCTGTCATTTCATCAACAATGATGCTTTCTTTTATTCCAGAATTCTCAAGAGAATAGTGTACATCAGTACTGTCATCAAAAATGCTATTATAAACAACTTCATTGCTAGAAGCCTGTGGCTCACCACTATTAGAAACGTTTAGAGGAGTCATACAAATAGAGTAATCTTCTACTGAAAGGGAAACACCATCACTAATATTCTTCGGAAAAGATACACTATAATCATTTCCATAATTCACATAAGCCGCTCTGTCTTCCGCAGCAGGAACAATCGTGTTTTCAATAAAACGCACACTGTTAGAATCCTCATCAAAATATTTAATGGGTTCCTCAAATGCAATAAGTGATTTTGTGCCATCATCGTTGATGGTAACGACATTATACAAATCAGCATAGGTCGATTCATCTAACTTCACAGCATTTTGTAGTTCTTCTGAAAACCTATTTCTTAAATCATCTGGAAGTGCATCCAAATTTAAATTTTCGTCATCCGCTTCCATTATATCGGAAGAGATTCCATCATTGTCTATTGCTACAGATTCGTCCATTCCAAACGCAACAAATTGCATAGATGGTTCCATCAGTGTTTGCAGCAATAAAACAGACAATCCGGCAGCTACAACTTTCTTTAACTTCATCAAATTTTGATACCTCCACATCTTCTTGTTTAATATGCACGTTTTTTTACATAACCAAAATCACATGATGAATCCACTCCTTATCCATAAATTTCTATCAGAGCTTGTGTTCATAGGCGTTTTAAAAGTGTAGCAGCATGAGAAATCATAATCATCGTTTCAGCAGAGCAACAAGAAGTTTCATAATCTTTTGATAATCTGCGTGAACAGTTTAGCCATGCGAAAGTACGTTCAACAACCCAGCGTTTCGGGAGAACATGAAACCCTTTTTGCTCTTTGATTTGCATAGAAATATCAATTCTGATGTTGTGAAATTCATCAAAAGTATTCTGAAATGTCCCTCTATAACCGCCATCTGCACACCCTGCCTGAATCGCCGGATACCGATAAAGTGCTTTTTCAAACGTGTATACGCCGCCCTTTGTATCATGAATATTTGCTGCATGGACGCGAATACATAGGAGATTTCCCATCGTATCTGTTACGATGTGCCGTCATGGCAAGTCCGGTGGCGTGGATCTTCGCCGACGTACTGCTGATCACCGTTTACTTTGTGGACATGCGAAAGCTGAAACGGCAGCTGCTCCCTGCGGAGGCTGCGGTTCCGGCGTGAGAACATTAAGGAAACACACCCCAAGAAAGGATACTTTTATGAAAAAATTCATCTCACTGATTAGTGCAGCGGTGTTCTCTGCAACACTGGTGCTGCCGCAGACGCTGGCTTTTTCCGCTGCGGCAGAAGAATCTGCACTGGAAGAAAGCACTGTCTTTGATGCAGCGGCAGCCGAAGCCAACCCGTTTCAGGCAACCGGCACCGCCAACACCCTGCCCTATCAGCTGCGTTTCGTACCGGAACGGAACTTCGTCACGGCAGAAGAAGTTGCCGCCGGCGACGTGGTCATTCCGGCAGCTGTGTATATCTCCGGCAGCACTGCCAACCGCTTCGGCTCCGTTATGGTAAAGTACGATGCGTTCCGCAACGATGAAAAAACTGACAGCGTTTACTTCTCCGGCATCTCCACCGGCGACAACGCTCACCGGACTTCGGAAAAGAAAACCTATAACAGCAGTCAGGGCACGTTCACCACAGACTATGTGCCGTACTGCTTCGGCTCTGTTTACGATGACGAATACGACAGCAATTCTCCGATGTTCACCACCAGAGAATATGCCTGTGACCCGATCTTCGGCTCGACGATCACCAGTGCCGGAAAGAACAAGATCAAGTTTAACGCCTCGTTCTACAACAGTGCAGACGAACGCAAAAACGGCGTGAAAAAGACCAACAAGGATTTCATTGCAGATGTGACAGTGGACGAGAACGGCAACGGCGTGTACTCCTATGACTACATCGACCAGAGTTCGTTCCAGACCATTACCAAGACGGCGACACTCCCCCGCTACAATCCGGACACACCGGAAGGCGAAAAGCTGCCGGATACCTGCAACAGCGTCATGTGGGTCGCTGGTACCAGCCAGCTGAAGGACGGTGCCGAATTCCTCGGCAGCACTTCTGACGAATTCCCGCTGTTCCATGTCAATATCGTTATCTCCAAGGGCACTGCTTCCGGCATATATGACGTACAGTTCCTGACACGGGAAACCGTTGGTGCCAACGAGGCTCCCACCCAGCTTACCAGCAACAAGAGCAAGGAATTCCCCACTGAACTGGTGGGCACTTCCATTGCAGTAGGCGTGGACAGCGTTGCTGTTACCGATTCCCAGCAGGATAACGTACAGTTCTACACGGACAGCAACACCAACATCATTCGTGCGACAGACTTTGCAAGCAAGATCCTTGCAGACGTGACCTATACCGACGGCACCACAGAATCTGATGTGGACATCACCCGTCTGGTGGACTGCTACGGTGCAACACCGAAGGAACTCTACGACAAACAGGCAAAGAACGGTTTCTTCTCCTCTCCCAACATGCCCCTGTACTATAACGGCAAACTGCTGAAGTGGAAGACTACCGACAAGAACGTGACACAGAACATCATGGTAGGCAAACGCGGCGACCTGAACTTTGACGGCGGCGTAGACTCCACTGATATTTTCTACCTGTCCCTCTACATTGCCCAAAAGGCTGTCGGTATGAAAACCACTCTGTATACCGGTACTTCCACCGATGCCAACATGGAGGATTTTGCATTCTACCTCATGGACTTCGACACACTGGGACAGACCAGCACGGCAACTCTGGACAGTACAGACATTTATTATCTCCTCCTGTACGTTGCAAACCGTGCAGTAGGCAACCACATCGCCTGGGATTCTTTCGTCCTGTAAGCTGATCCTTTTTATAAGGCAATACCGCACAAATAAAAACGCTGACTTGCATGGTACAAGTCAGCGTTTTTTGCGTGTTTCGCATCTGTTTTGCTCTTCGAAAAAGTAAAATGCCCGTCTGAGGGAGCAGACGGGCATTTTAATAAGGGGATTTTTATGAAAAAAATTTTTAAGAAAGGATACTTATATTATACTCCTGCCTACCCCCTCTGTCAACAGTTTTCAAAATAATTTACAATTATTTCACATTTGAAATGTGCTGTCTCAAACCAGCCCGTCCGTTTTGCATGGGGATGATCTGCACAAAGTAAAACGCTCGCCTGAGGGAGCAGACGAGCGTTTTAGTAAGGGGATTTTTATGAAAAAAATTTTTAAGAAAGGATATTTATATTATACCCCTGTCTACCCCTTCTGTCAATAGAATTATAGATTGTTTACAATAATTCTATATAAGAAATACAAATAGGTGCAACATTTTCGTGTTGGAAATATTAGGGAAACACTGCATAAAGCCCGCCTGACGGCTTTGCACGCAATCTGCTTGCAGAT
>ERZ824480.2277-NODE-2277-length-14785-cov-9.783639_pt1 | contig 14785 bp, 18 predicted proteins | sample MGYA00519861_ERZ824480 | MGnify/ENA primary metagenome ERZ824480 (study PRJEB31778, sample SAMEA3449152) | human gut metagenome | biome: human gut; feature: human-associated habitat; material: faeces | place: United Kingdom | collected 2010/2012 ... | reverse complement strand
GCAGCTGGTCGTAGTTGGTGAATGTGGATTCTTGCATTGGATTCCTCCTTTATAATTTTTGATGTTTGTTGACGGAAGCTACAACGCAGCCTATAGGCATCACTCCTTTCAGTTCGATTTGAATACAGAGAATTGCTCCCTGCTAAATGCCTTAAAAAAATCCCTCCACTTATCGCGGAGGAAAACATGTTTTGCACACCCTGTTTTAGAAAATTTTTTCTTTGTCTATCGCGGCGTATCTTTTGAGACAGCAAATAGAAGTTCCATACCATCCAACAGCTTCATGAGGGACAATTCTAACATTCCTCTACCTATTGCCGTTCTTCAGCAATTTTTGGGCCTTTTTTCTATGCGATCTACACGCTTAAAAATCGTTTTCATGTTCATGCCGGATATCCTAAAATATACGCCATTCCGTTTCTTTGAATCCCATACATACCATGGACGCAAAAAGGGAGCCGCGCCAATTGGCGCGGCTCCCTGAGTTGAGTGTTCGGTTTTACATTCCCAGCGTCGGTGAGGTGTGCTGCTCCTGCTCCATCAGAAGTTCCAAGCTGTAATCCAAAATTTTCTCCTTGCGCTCGGTCGGCATGGTCAGGTAGAATTCACGCTGGATCGGCAGCAGTTCAGGGACACCTTCGAGAAAGTTATGGATCGCGTCGAGGTCGATTCTTGAACAGACACGCTTGAGCGCCTCATTGCAATCAGGATTCTTCAGTGAGGAGATGTAATCGAAATAAGATATCTTTTTCCCGCCTTCTTCGATAGAGGAAGTTGGGAAGGTATAGATGCGCTGGTCGATTTCCGCTTCGTCTTGCAGCACAGTTTTCATCCGTTCCAAATCAAGCTGCGGGTACAGGCAGGAACCGCAGTCATAGACCGGCGCCAGCTCTGCCTGCTGCTTCTCCTCATCCACGAGGAAACCCCAGTTGCCGTTATGCCGGTCGAAGTTTCCAAGGAACGCATCCGCAATAAACATATCCCAGAAAAATTGCCGCAGCTCATCGGAGGGATAAATACTCTGCTCCTCGATGGCCTCCAGAATGGAGGACAGTTCTTTTCCATAACCGTTCTGTTCACTATCGATGCAGGTATTCTTCAGATGAGCAAACTCGATGAGCCGTTTTCCGCCCTCTGTAAAGTCCCGGCATGCAACCACCAGCTTTGTTTTGCTGCGGCTGTCCGTATAGTTTCCGAGGAGCGTTTCCTGCGTCCGAAAGCCCAACATTTCAAAGATATGGCAGGCGACATATTCGCCGATACAGCCGTTGCTGTAGCTCATATCCCGATTCCTGCTGGGCTTTGGCGGGAACTTGAGCATATAACTGTGTCCTTGATAGGTGATATTGATTTTATTCCCATTGGCTCCGCCATAGGCGCGGAAGCGGTTGACTGGGCAGTTGGTAAAATCAATCACGGGTTCTCACCCCCTTATAAATATTTTGCGCGAAGATAATCTGCCTGCTCCTGTGTAATGGCGTTGCTCCACTGATTGGAGTTGATCGCACTATATAATTCTCCCCACAGGCAGTCCATATAAGACACTTTGTCTTTTTCGCCCTGAATGTACTCACGGAGCGCTTTATCCAAACTGGCGGGCAGATTCTTTTCCAGATAAGTTCGGTCAGTCGGCTTGCCGCCATGCATTTGTGGTTTCTCCACGGTCAGCGTAATGAGCTGCTCCATCGGGATATCCAGTGTGGAGGACAGCTTCATGAGTGTACCGGCACTGCATCGGGAGAGCGTTGTCTTGCCGGAGCAGATGTCCGCCAGGGTTGCCCAAGGCACACCGCTTTTCTTGGAGAGCTGGTAGCGGGAAAGGTTCTTTTCCCGCAGTATCTGTTGGATCGTCATATACATCACCGCTTTTATTATATCGGTACGCCGATAATCAGTCAAGAGAAAACATCTCACTCCCCCTGACCAAACTGTTTGTTTGCATTTGCCCTCCCCAAAACTGTTGACTATTACGATACAGACAGCGGGACAAGCCTTCATGGCCTGTCCCGCTGGTTTTTCTGCCTGGATTTTGAAAGTATTTTCCTTGTTTATGGCGGTGCAGCCGCTGCGCTGCTGCCTATGATTTATTCGTCATCATCTGGCCATGATGAGATCATGTGAATATCGCCGGTGTCCATATCCATCGCCATGTGATCGCCCATGCGCAGCATGAGATCCCCATCGGAGTCCATCGCCATATTATCCGAAATGCTCATGGCGAAGTCGCCGTCATCGTAGTCAAAAAATCGATTGCACACTGTACCCACCTCCTCTATTGAAATATCTGCTATAAACCTCATTCACCGCTTCCACATACACCACAAAGGATGGATGATTATGATCTTGTCGAAACAGATACATATTTTTCTTCTCAAGATACCTGTCCCGAACCTTCTGCCATAATCCCGCTCTCTTCAGTTTATCCGCTCTATCTTTTACTTGATGAGAGTTCGGCACTTCGTTCCATGTGTATTGATCCAAGCCCAGTGCGTACACATTTTTGTTATGTATCAAGCGCATGTAATTCCCGTTTTTATTTTTTGTGGTAATAGCAACATCAAAGCTGAATTCAACATTTGGAGTATCCTTAAAATGCAGCAGTGCAGTCAAGCAAGAAGTTGAATCTTGGGCATCCGAAAAGAATTCTCTCCTCTCCGCCCGGTTCAGAGCATTTCTTACCGTTTCTTTTAGCAACCGCAGGTCATTCCAATATCTTTCTTCTGCCTTCATGATCAAAAGATTGTAGTCAAGGTCATACGGACCATCTCCGTTTCTTGTGATCATATTCCTTGCGCCGCTTCCAACAAGCGAAAACTGTGCAGAAATCCCCTTCGTCCTCAGTAACTCGCAGGTTTTCTTAAGGGTCCTTGAACAATCCGAACAATAGCGCTTTGCTTCGGACTCGCAAACAAACTCATACGCCATACATACTCTCCTTCTTGCCCATGCCACCCATTCAACATCGAGGTTAAATCATTATAGAATAGCATAGAAAGTTTGATTGTCAATAGCGACTTGACCCCATTTTGAATGTTTTCCGCATATTTCACCCTATGATCCCAATTTTGTTGCCGTTTTCGTAAATGTCCGTGCCATCTTTGCTGTGATTAGGTCCCTCGTACTCTACCCATCCGAAGCCCGCCACATAGACTTTGTCGCCGGGGTGCAGTTCTTTAGAAGGCTGTGGCGGAGTTGGCTCTGGTGCGGAATTCTTAGCGGGTGCCTGCCCCGTGGAAAGCTGGAGTTCGGAAGCTACGGGTGTTTCAATAGGCCCTGTCTTCGGTTCAGGTTGCTCTTCTTGGGGCGCTTCTTGTTGCGGAATCGTTCTTTTTTCCTTCTCTGCCAGTGTTGCTGGTTCCTCAATTTCCGCAATGGTCGCTTCCTTGGCGCTCACAGCGGTTTCTGCGGCTGGGACGGGTGTTTCCTCGACCGCGTTGCCATGTGGCCACACAGCGGCGCACAGGGCGACACATGCGACAATCATTGTCACTATGATGAGTTTCTTCATTTCTCTTCCTCCTTAGATGCGAAACGAGCGCCTGATCCCATTGCCGTTTGACAGGAGACTGAGCGCTCGTTTTCGTAGTGATTCAATTCTACGGAGAGTTTCCACGCCAGTTCAAATCCAGCGATAAAGCTGTCGATGGAGGTCTCCTCCGCAATACGGTCTTTTGCGTCGATGATCTGGAGCACCAGCCGACGCTCCAGTTTGCCCAGTACCTTGCTAAGTGCTTGATGGCATTCATCAATTTCCTGTTTCTGAGCCTGGAGTTCAGGCGGGGTACAAAAGCAATCGTATAGGTCTTTCAGCAGCTTGTATTTCATGCGCTCGCCTCCTTGCAGCACAAACATATACCACAGTTCGGCGGAAACAGCTACTGAAACTTTTAAGAAAAATAGCGGCTGAAACACATGGTTTCAACCGCTATTTTGGCTGTGGGGTATTCGTGGTGCGCTCTCCCGAACCATCGGGTATGCACCCCCTGATGGCTTGGGAAAGGGCTTGAATATCCCGCCCCGGCAATTGATGAGAGACAAGTTGCAGTATAGCATAGAAGGTATATGTTGTCAACTGGACATACCTTTACGATATGTACCCCTCGCCGTGGTCGTGGCGAGGGTGAGAGCTTATTGCGCCATGGGCAGTTCATAGGTAGCGCATTCGTCGATGCTGTCGATACCATTCAGGAACTGCTCCACATTAATGTTGAATTCAATCTTGACCCTATAGTCCCGGAACACCGAAACCTTCTTGATGATGTAGCCGCAGATCATTTTCTTGACCTCCATCGGGCTTTCATCAAAAATCTTGGACCAGGACACGATCCGGTTGAACTCGGCCTTCATCTCCTCGATCTTAGAGTTTCCATCATTCAGTTCTGCGGTAAGGGTCGTGATTCGTTCACTGGTGGACAGTACCTTCTGTCGGGTATCCTCCAGCATTTCAGTCAGCACATCTTGCGGCAGGGCGCTTTTCCCTTGGATCGCCTTCAGCACCTCGGACTTGAGGGATTCATATTCCTTATTGGCCTTGGTGTTTTCGGCTCTGGCCCGCTGCAATTCCGAGCGTATCATTGCCATCTGCTTTTGAACCGCACTTCCCACAATCATGTCGTTGGAAGCTCCCTGCATCTTGTCGAAGACCTGATGCAGCACCTCAGTGACGATCCCGTCCAGAATGTGCATTGTGTATCCAGTCTGTCCTGTACATTCCTGACGGCGCCGGGTCTTGTTGTAGCATACATAGCGAATACGCTTTTTATGGACCGGCGTCCCATCCGCAAGGCGGGTGGTTGTCCCGTTGGTAGTGAGCACCAGCCGGCCTCCGCAGTGGCCGCAGAAGATGTTCCCGGAAAGCAGGGATTGGCCTGCGGTATTCAGCGGTACTGTGCGCCGCTCTTTCCGCTCATTGGTCCGCTCCAGCATCAGTTTCTGCGCCAGGTCGAATTGGTCTGGGGCGATGATCTGGAGGGCCTCAAAGGGGCCGGCATAGGTTTCTCCGCTCCGAAGGATTCCCTTGTAGAGCGGGTTGTGCAGGATGCCCCCCACACTGGCGTCGTGCCAGTTTTGTCCCTTCCGGTTTTTGATCCCGTGGTCGTTGAGGAAGTTGGCAAGGCGCCATCTGCCGTAACCGGACGAAATGCAGAGGTCAAACATCATCCGGACGACTCTGGCCTCGTCCTCATCAATGACCAGCATGTACACCTCATGTTTGCGCTTGTTGAGGATGCCGCTCTTTTCCAGCCGGTACCCGTATGGTGCGTTTCCACCGCGGAACCGGCCTTCCTCTACCATCTGGCCAAGGGCCGTTTTGGTGCGCATCGAAGTTTTCTGGCTCTCTCCATCGGCCTGCCAGAAACGGATATAGTTGGTCAGGCGGTCCGTGTGGGACTCAAACCGCTGCTCTCCTTCCTGTACGCTCCAGACGCGGACGCCCTTTTTAGTAAACCACTCCACAACGAAGGGTGTTTCATCTGACTTGCGGCCCAGTCGGTCGAACATGAAGACAAGCAGAATATCGAACTTGCCCTGCTCTGCATACTTCTTGATGAGCTGCAGTTTATCACGGTCATCGGCGCTGACTTTATAACCGGATACGCCAGTTTCCTGCTCCTCGCCCACGATGACCCAGCCCATTTTCGCCGCAAAATCGTGGCAGGCTTTTCTCTGCATAGGGATGTCTGCCTGGTTGTTTTCATCGTGATCGACCTGCTTGTTGGTGGAAACTCTGTATAAACAATAAACTCTTTCAGCCATTGATATCCGTCCTCTCATGTTTTTTGTGTGAGAGGGCGGACACCCAATTCATTCTATTCGATTATCAAGGTTCCCGGCTTTTGCCATACCCATTATCTCACACTACGGCCAGAATAGCCAGGGGAATTGATAATCTTTTTATAAACAAATCTGCAGTAAATGGGCTGGTGTGTTGGGTTATCCTGTACTTTGCTCAAAGTTTTTGGGCCTCATCAGTCTGCCAAAAGCGAATGTAGTCAAGCATGCGTTCTGCATCAACGCCGTCTATGATCTCTCCCTCATAGACGCTCCAAACATGGATGCCCTTCTTGGTAAACCACTCTGCGATGAATGGGGTTTCGTTGAGATTGCGTCCCAGCCGGTCATACATAAAGACCAGCAGGATATCAAACTCACCCTGCTCAGCAGCCTTTCTAATGCGCTTTAACTTAACAAGGTCATCAGTGCTGACTTTATAGCCGGACACGCCGATCTCCTGCTCCTCGCCAACAATGTTCCAGCCTTTTTTCTCTGCAAAATCGTGGCAGGCGTTCTTCTGCATGAGAATGCTTTCCTGATCCTTACCTCTGTATAAGCAATAGACTCTTTCAGCCATTTTACTGACCATCCCTTCATCAAATCTTCTGAATGCAAGACCTTCAGCAAGTCGTTCTATTTCTGGGGCATTGCATAGGCGCTCAGGAGAGCCTGCTTTACTAATACAGCAACTTCAGGATTTTCTTTTTCTGCAAAGCAGAGAGTGACCTTATAGCCCTGAACCGAGATATGCATTTCAGGCTTTTCTTCGTCGATTCTGAGTACCCTGTTCATAGTAATCCTCCTAAAAATAAAGCATCGGCTATCCTAAAAAGATAGCCGATGCTTTTCAATTTCTAATTGTAACTGCTTAGTGGCGATAGTCCTTTTACAGAGTAGGTTCGATTGACTGCATACCGATTTCCTGTACTTGGACGATATCCAATGTTGGCAGAGCCTTCAGATAATTCTCTACATTCCAGTATTGGACCCCATTTTCCATCTGCGCATCTTCGCCGCGGTACAGGATATAGCGCCCATGGATGGGACCAAACCGCCGTTCCGTCCTCTGGCATTTATCCTCATCGACGAGGTGCCGGTATTGAAAGGGAACCTGTTTGCTGCTGTGTTTGATTTCAAAGATCTCACAGGAGTTTTCTTTCTGGTCATAGATGACCATGTCAAACTCGCCAGCCTCAAACTGCAGTTTGAAAACACGGTGATCCTTGTCGGCCGCCTTCATGGTTTCCAGCAGCACAATATCTTCCATCATCCGGCCACGGACTTCTTCAAGGATGCGGCCCGTGATCTGCGTTTTATCATATTCGCTGAGCGCCGAGAACTGCTCATCCTTTAACAAGGAATGGATAAGGGCCTGGGCCTGACAATATCGCATTCCAGGCTGTGTGAAGAGAATATGTTCCACTGGTTCAATTCCGGGGTCCGCCGATTCAATGGGACAATCCACAATCAACTCCAACGCGGTAAGATATTGCTTAATCTCTATGATGTGAGCAGTTGTGATACCGATGGACTGCTCCTCCTTGTTCCGGATATCCAGCAGTTCCATCAAACGCTGGGTGACCGCCTCTGTATCAATGGCATCCAGCGCCTCTGTGCGCTTTTCGGGGTCACGCTCTTTCCGCAGATTTGCGGCAGTGAGCCGCAGGTCATGGGAGAGAAAATCATCGGTCAGCACTGAGATCAGGAATCGGTGGTTCATATCCTCTATGATCCGGTTGATGGCGCTGGTCAGCTCTCCAGCTTCATACAGAGAGTACAGGTGGCGGAAATGCCCGCCCGACTCGTAGCAGGCCAGGGAGTGCTGGATGTTCTTGCAGATTGCCGTGTCGATGTATCTTCGGGTGGACTCGTCATCCCGGAAGGATGCATCCTGAGCATTCACATCTTCATCGTCAAAGGCCAGCTCTCCGGCGCGTAGTGTGCCGCCATATCGGATGTACTCATCAATGCTGTCGATCCCGAGCAGACGGCTATACTCCCGATATGGGATGAAGGTCGTGTGGATGGACTTGGCCCGGTCATACAATTCTTCATCCATTGCCAGCCAGAAGCCCAGGGAGTCCGTACCAGACAGGACGATCTTCATTCCCATGGTGGCGAACACATCGGAAAAGAGGGCAGCCGAGTCAATAAAGTCTTCCATCAGCGTGACCTCGTCGATGAACACATATCGGAATCCCGCGTTAAACAACTTCTTGAGATCCCGGTTCATCATCGCCATATTGTCAGTCCTGCGGGCTTTGATGTATGCGATACGGCTCAAGTCCTCCTTTGTCATTCTGCCAATGGCCTGACGGAGCATGGTGTTTTTTCCAGTCTGGAGCAGGCCAAAGAGCAGACACACGCGGTCATGACTTCTGCCGTGGAGGTACATCTCCAGTTGCTCAAAGCAGTCGCGTGAGGCCAGTGCCTTTGATTTCTGCGCAACGGCAGCCAGTTCTTTGCCGATGGTTATATCGGTTTCGACACCTGATATTGATATGCTTTTCGGGCTGCTTCCACTCACTTATGCGTCACCTCCTCGCCAATCACGCCCTGATATGTTACCGCTTTCTCAATTCCATTCTTCCGCCAGAAGGAAGTCACGGATATTCCGGTGCTTGATCCCGTTCCTGCTCATGTCAAACTCGTCGAGGGATACGACATACTTGGGGAAATTGTCCTGGATGCCATCGTATGCACCGAACTCCCGTTTCACCGTATCTTCAGAGGCCAGCAGGTATGTTACCTGCACATAGAGTTTTTCTCCTCTTTTTTCGCATACAAAGTCAATTTCTTTTTCTCCTGCTCTGCCTACTGTGACAACATAACCCCGTCGCAGCAGTTCCATGTAGACAATGTTTTCGAGGATCAGGTTGATGTCCTTCATGTTCCCGCCGAACACAGCCTCCCGAATACCGTGATCCGCAATATAATACTTTTCGTTGGAGGCCAGTATCTGCTTGCCCTGCAGGTCCTGGCGCTTTACCTGATAGAAGAGATATGCGTCACAGCAGTACCGCACATAGTTCAGGATGGTTTCTGCCGCGACAGTCCGCTGCTCATTTTTGAAAAACTTAGCCAGAGAGGACGCTGAGAAAACTGTTCCGACATTTGCGGTCATATACGCAATGATGCGCTCCAGCAAATCAATATCCCGAATCTTGTTCCGTTTTACGATATCTTTGAGCTGCACAGAATTGAATAGATCTGTGAGATACTGCCGGGAGGGTTCTTCCTCATACCGGAGGTTGGCCAGATAGGGCATTCCTCCGGCCAGCAGATATTTTTGAAAGCATTGCTGGATCGAATCGCTTGGTGCAATTGTGTGGTACAGTTCCAGGAATTCAGCGAAGGAGAATGGGTAAATCACAAACTCCACATACCGTCCGCCAATATAAGTGGCCAGTTCACCGGACAGCAGTTTTGCGTTGGAGCCCGTAATGTAGATATCGCAGTCCAGCGCCACTCGCAAAGAATTGACGCACTTTTCCCAGCCCTCTACTTCCTGGATCTCGTCAAAAAACAGATACGCTTTTCCCTCGATGCCCTCTGCCCGTTTTATGATCTCATCGTGCAGAGCCGTTGCGGTCTGCAGATGGGAGTACCGCATATCTTCAAAATTGATTGAGATCATCTGAGACGGGGCAACACCAGCCTCCGCCAGTTCCTCTTTGATCAGTTCCAGCATCACCGACTTACCGGAGCGGCGAATGCCGGTCATTACCTTAATCAGTTCGCCCCCAATGAAGGGACGGATGCGGTTCATATACAGTTCTCGTTTGATCATGATTGGAACGCCTCCTTTCTATCGTTGACCTCAGTATATCCCATTTACAACTGAAAATCAACTGATATAATCTAATTTTATCAGTTATAACTTATAAAATTAGTCGTATGTTGGCGCAAACACTGTACACAGCTTTTCAATTTCTCTCAAAGAAGCCCCCGAATGCACTCACTTTCCAGTTCAACGATGTCGCCTATCGGTATCCTTAAGCCATCAACCAGAATCAATACCTGATCCGCCTCATGGATTCTTTTCAGCCTCCCGGTTGATACGATATACCGGCCGCCGTCTTTCTTTGCGTCGGGCTGGAACCAGGTCACCGTGATTTCCGGCCGCTCTTTGATCCGCTCCAACAGCAGTTGCTGTTTTGAGTCCAAGGCAGCCCTGGCATCCTCGTCCAGTTCCATGCGCTGGTCGGTCAGCCGGGCCGTTTCCACAAGGGCGGCGCTGTGGCCGGACAGGGCCGCAAAGGGTGCGAACTGGGCCGCACGGTCTGAGAGCGGCATCCTCGGGTGCTTGGCTGAGGTAGGATGCGGCAAGTTGATGATATCATCGTATGGTCCGGTCATGCTTTGTGACCTCCGATTTGGTTGTTTCTCTCCCTGGCTGTGGCGCCGTCCTCCAGATTCAGTCCTTTGAGGATGGCATTCTTGCCAAAACGCTTTTTGATGTCCAGCATGGTTTCCTGGAGTTTTCTCTCCCGTGCATGGGCAGTGTCAGCCTCTTTTTTCTGCTTTTCCTTTGCCGAGTAGTCCGTAAACAGGTCAATCTGCTCCGGCAAATCCTCCGGCACAGAAGACTCGTCCAGCAGGTGATTGGCGCAGAGGGTCAGCCGGCGGGCCAGCAGGGTTTTATCTACGATCCGGTCATACAGGCTGGTGGCTGCCTTGAGCAGCTCCTCGCCGGAGGAAGTATATCCGTCCAGATTGACTGTACCATGAGCATGCTTGGGAATTTTGCGCCCATAGCGGTCCGTGGTGACCTCTCCGGTGTAGACTGTACCCTTGAGGTTTTCGATGTCATAGCCTACTGTGAGGACCAGTTGGTTGGTCGCAAGCCGCTTATCTACCAATTCCAGCGCCAGTGCATCGGCCATCTCCTGGATGACCAGCCTTGCCTTTTCAAATGGGTATGGGTACTGCAGAATCTGCCCGGAGACGATGCTCTTGTTTTCTGGTTTGTATGCCTTAATGTCCGCAATGGTGCAGGGTTCCCAGCCCCAGGCATGGTCGATGAGCAGTTCTGCGTTGACACCAAACAGTTTATAGAGCAGTTCCTCGTTGTGATAATCTGTAGGCTGCCCGATAGAACACCGGGCAATATCTCCCATGGTGTACAGGCCGTTGGCTTCCAGCTTGGCGGCATAGCCTTTTCCCACCCTCCAGAAGTCGGTGAGCGGACGGTGGGTCCAGAAGGAGCGGCGATAGCCCATCTCATCCAGTTCTGCGATGCGGACGCCGTATTCATCGGCGGGGACATGCTTCGCGCCAATGTCCATGGCGACCTTGGCCAGATACAGATTCGTCCCAATGCCCGCCGCAGCGGTGATACCGGTCGTCTGCAGAATGTCGAGGATGATTTTCCGGGCAAATTCACGGGCCGACAGATGGTAGGTCTGCAGGTAGCTGGTGGCGTCGATGAACACCTCATCGATGCTGTATGGGTAGATGTCCTCCGGCGCCACATGCTTGAGGTAAACACTGTAGACGCGGGTGCTCCAGTCAATATAGTGGGCCATCCGGGGTGGAGCCACGATATAGTCGAGGGCCAGGGAAGGATTTCGCCGTACCTCCGGGTCGTGAGAGGAAGCGCTGGTGAACTGCCGGCCAGGGGTATTCCGCTGCCGTTGGGCATTGACCTCCTTGACCCGTTGGATCACCTCAAACAGCCTGGCTCGACCGGAAATGCCATAAGACTTCAGGGAAGGTGTGACCGCCAGACAGATGGTCTTTTCAGTGCGGCTCAGGTCCGCCACCACGAGGTTGGTGTCCAGTGGATTCAGCCCACGCTCGATGCACTCCACACTTGCGTAAAACGATTTTAGATCACAGCAAATGTAGGTTCGCTCCTTCATGCTTCGGTCACCCCTTCCTCTTTATCTTCCGACGCATTTTCAAAGCCATTATAGCACATTTGTTCTGGTTGTTCTATTGTGAAAAAACACCATCTTGTACCCATTGGAAAACCAGCACAGAATGCTGTGATTTCTAAAGCGATATGCCTCCATCTTTCTGCCGCAACTGTAAAAGAGAGCCGCCAGTCTGGAAACCGGCGGCTCTCTTTTGTCAGTCATTTTTTCTCTCTGCTTGTTCCTCCAGGGCAAGGAAATGGTCGAAGTCGCTTTCAAACATGCGATCCTGCACAATCCGGTATTTTTCAAACTCGCTCTCTGCGAAGGCTTTGGCGATCTCATGCGTCACCCGGCCGGTGTCGTGGAGGATCTCATGCTCATTGAATTCCAGGAAGCGATTCAGCCGCTGTGACCAGTCCTGCATGGTCATAGGGATATGGCGGCCTGCCTGGTATTCCGCATAGTCCAGGTACATGGTCACAATGCGTTCCAGCGCCTGCAGTTCCTCTCTGGAAAGATAGTTCTTAGCAATGGACACATCATACTTCTGTATTTTTCCGTTTGGATACTGCTCCCAGGAAGTTAAGCCCATGTGAGGTTTTTCAGCGTTGGCTCGCTCCACAATCAACTCCGCCGCAGTATGACGGTGGATCGCCCAGTGGAGTTTGTTCTGTACCTCGGAAAAAAACAGGCGTGTGGTTTTGGCTGATTTATCATAATCCAGAGCCGTGGCGTAGATGTCGGTGATCTTTTGGTAGAACTTGCGTTCAGACATCCGAATCTCCCGGATCTGCTCCAGAAGGTGGTCGAAGTATTCCTTGGTAAGTACACTACCCCCGTTTTTCAACCGGTCACTGTCCATGGCCCAGCCCTGAATGGTGTAGTCCTTAACGATGGTATTGGCCCACTTGCGGAACTGGACCGCCCGGTCATTGTTGACCTTGAATCCAACCGCAATGATCATCTGCAGATTGTAGTGCTTCACCTGGCGGCTAACCTGACGGGAGCCCTCAGTTTGAACTATCCGGAAATTCCGGATAGTTGCCTCCTCTGTCAGCTCACCATCCTCATAGATCTTCTGGATGTGCTCATTGATTGTCCGAACATCCACATCATAGAGAGCCGACATCATCTTCTGGGTCAGCCAGATATTCTCATCCTCATAGCGCATTTCCATGCTCTCTGTACTGTCACCGGTAGCGGCCACAAAGGTCAGGTATTCCGCTGCGCTGGATCGGATCGCCTGTTCTTGTTTATCGTTCCGCACTGCAACGCCTTCTTTCTTCTGTATCAATTCCATATTGGGCCAGCAGTTTCCGAGCTTCGGCTTCTCCCTCCGGTGTGATGAGGGCGGGATAGGTTCGCCCGGCAGCGTTGATCAGCCCTTCCTCTGAAAGTTTGTTCAGCAGGTCGTGATCATAGCCCTTCCAGCATCGGCGGACAAGGGGATACTTTTCCAGTTCCTTTTTCTTGACCGCCCGCATTTCCGGTGTATCCCGTTCCTCCCAGGAGGTCAGGTACATCAGCATGAGGGTCAATTCCCGAATGGTTTTCTTCTGTTTTTCCGGCATTAGCCTGTCCTCCAATCTTTTTGACTTACTACCATCATATCACAGGACGGGCTGTTCGTCTATTCCACAATCATTCCGGGATATACATCGGACCACTCCGTATGCGTCATTACTCCGCTGCTGGGAGCGCAGTGGGCGAGAACGCAGTCCGCTGTCCAGTTGACCCATTCCGAGTTCACCAGAGCCTCTTGGTATTCCTCAGTCCAGCCACGGACTGTATTATGGACTTATTACATCATCATTCCTGTACATATTTCTTCGCCTGTTTCATCTTCCGCACCCATCATTCCTATAAAAGAGGACTCCATATACTCGTCATAAGCCCGTGCGTATCTCTCGTACTTCTCACCGCCGGTTTCTTTCAGAACGGTTTCATCAAATGTCCATAAAGGGTAGGAGCAGAACCCACTTTCTTTGTAGAGCCCAGTATCTTTAGCAAATCCACGATTGAGCAGCTGCGGCGCAAAGGGACAGTTGTTTATATCGACATATGCACTGTTTTTCAAGCCAATAAATTCTTCAAAAGATTTTGTAAGAATAGGCAATGCTAAGAGTTTGACCTTCGCTGGCACCGTCCCTACCCTTTAGTTTTATGTACCTATCGATGCTTTCGATTTCTACATAATCGTCAACGATAACACGGCGAAGTTTCTCGTTGGTCTTTCTGACGATTTCTTGCTTCAGCGCTGTGGTAGCCTGTAGTTTGATCTCATTCACCAAGGAATCAACCAACTCTTTTTTGCGCAATGCAGTATTTGTTCTTGTTGCCTTCGCTATTTCCTGCTCATAGTACTTAAATTTTTGATCCGCCTTGTGAAGGTTGTTTTCTTCTGTCAGAGAAGCGTCGTTTTCATCCTTGGATTCAATGCGCTCAATTATGAAGTAAACCCGTTTCAGGACTACGAATCGATCACCGTTGATGAGCTGAAAGATCAAGCTAACAGTCTACTGAATCTGGTAACGGAAGAGCAGCGGCCACTGCGCGTATGTATGAATAATGGCAAGGAGTTTCTGCTGTTCCCTCAGGACCTGCTCGCCCCCATCTGCGACTCTGACTTTCGCTTGATCCTGCTGTCGGCAATGCGGTATGCGATGGGCAGGAATACTTGTATGCCCATGGTAGTCGCTGATTATATTAAGCGTCACATTCAGCTTCTGGATGATAAGTTTCTCGTACTGGCTGCCGATGATATCAGGCGATACCTTGAAGACTACGCAGAGCATGAGCCAAATTCGAATCTTTGGCAGAGTCTTTTAGGCGTACTTGAGACAGAACAGCGAGCGCGTGCCACTCGTGAAGCAAGAAAAATCCGACCTTGCCCGGCCTGTGGGAAACCTTTGGAAATCATGAGCATTGCCGACAGCTGGCATTCACCCGGTGGATTTGATGTAATTGCCCACTGCAGAAACTGTCTCGCTGATTACGAATGGTTCTGCGACAAGGATGGTGGCACCTCAGATATGAAGCAGTATTTCTTCGGGTAAGGCGAGTGTGTTTCGGCAGGGGACTTTGGGTATATTCCTTGTCTGGTACAAAATAAGCATAGCACCCGAAGCGGATAGGAAGCCTCGGAGGCT
>ERZ824480.2262-NODE-2262-length-14912-cov-3.880393_pt1 | contig 14912 bp, 10 predicted proteins | sample MGYA00519861_ERZ824480 | MGnify/ENA primary metagenome ERZ824480 (study PRJEB31778, sample SAMEA3449152) | human gut metagenome | biome: human gut; feature: human-associated habitat; material: faeces | place: United Kingdom | collected 2010/2012 ... | reverse complement strand
TTCTTGTATGTCGTTCTGACCTTCCTTTAGATGATGATATTAAAGCCAAAATCGCTCAGTTCTGTAATGTTCCAAAGAAACGCGTTATCCAGAACTTAGATGTTGATATTTTATATGAATTACCACTCGCTATGGAAAAAGAAAAACTTGCAAACGTGGCTTGTGAATGTCTCAACATGGAATGCCCACAGCCAGATTTAACTGACTGGATCGACATGGTTAATGCATGGAAACATCCAAAACATAAAGTAAAAGTTGCCCTCGTTGGTAAATATGTTTCTCTCCATGATGCTTATATCAGTGTAGTAGAAGCATTAAAACATGGCGCTGTTGCTAACAATGCAGAGGTTGAGATTAAGTGGGTTGACTCTGAATTAGTAAGTGATTACAACGTAGACAGCTTCTTCTCTGACGTAGACGGAATCATCGTTCCAGGTGGATTCGGTGACAGAGGTATCGAGGGAATGATCTGCTCTATCCGCTATGCCCGTGAACACAAGATTCCTTACCTTGGACTTTGCCTTGGTATGCAGCTTACTATCGTAGAATTTGCTCGTAACGTTCTCGGATTAAAAGATGCACACAGTCATGAATTTAATGAAAACACAGCGAATCCTGTCATTCATATCATGCCTGATAAAGAAGGCATCACTGATTTAGGCGGAACACTTCGTCTTGGTTCCTATCCATGTATCCTTGACGAACACTCCAAAGCATATCAGCTTTATGGTCATAAACAGATTGAAGAAAGACATCGTCACCGTTACGAAGTAAATAACTACTACCGCGAAGATTTACAGAAATCCGGCATGAAGCTTTCCGGCCTGTCTCCGGACGGACGCATCGTAGAAATGTGCGAGCTTCCATCACATCCGTGGTTTGTAGCAACACAGGCTCACCCTGAATTTAAGTCCAGACCAAACCGTCCACATCCATTGTTTAAGGGATTTGTCGGTGCTGCTTTGAACTATCAGGACAGCCATCAATAATATACTCCCTATATAGACGATATATCCAAAAAGGAGCTACGCACTAATTGCTTAGTGCGACAGCTCCTTTTTATAGTATAAAGAAATTTGCGTTAATAATTAGACCACACCTTTGCCTTGTCGGCATACGCCTCCATCTGTGGATGCTCATATTTTTCCATCTGCAGATCACGGTTGGAATTGCGGAATACATAAAAGCTGCCATCAATAAACAGTCCGCGGCACCAATAATCTGCACGACCTTTGGATGTTGAGCGAAGAACCTGAGTTACAGATTCATCTGCAGTATAATGCAATAGCGGATACTGCAAGCCTTCCGCATTATACGTTGCAAATCCCAAGTAAAATCCTTTCTCCGTCTTCTGCACTAAGATTTTTGTATGGTCTGCTAATGCGCTGGAATCATGCTGCCGCAAACCATAACTTGCAACCTGTTTGATGTCAGATCCCTCCGTTGCCTGAAAAACCGTCATATCCAGTTCTCCGGTTGTTGTCTTCCCGAGTGAAAAGATCATCGATGGATCCGATGGGAACAAATGCAGATAATGAACCTCATCGGCTAATTTGATCTGTGCGAGGACCTGTGGATCTGCTTCTGCTGCCATTGATACCTGTATCATTTTACGGTCATCATTTACCACCAAATATAATGTCTTGTTCAGGAAACGTGCACACTGCACCGTTTCCCCTTTGCATATTTCAGAACTTGTTCCAATCTCCTGCAGCGAATCATCCAGTGCATATACACTGACATTACGAGAACTCTCTTCTTCTCCGCAGAGCATTTTGAGCTGTCCCGTATAATGTGCAAGTAATTTCCAGTTAAAAGGTACCTCTGCCTTTTTCCATTTCCACTCTGACTTATAATGATGCACCGACATACACAGCCACAAATGTCCACCCTGCTCTTTAACCGCAAATCCCTCTCCTACAATTCCTTTGACAATATGGGTCGCTGTTGCTTTCACTGTCCCCTCTGAATCCACAACAAACTTGGTGATTCCGGTGCGTTCTGTCTCATCAAACCGCTTCGCAACGGTTCGGCAAAGCACATATACATTTTTGCCGGACATGTATACTTTCATCGCCGTTCCTGCTAAAGCTTTATGACCGACCGGCTCTAACTGCGTATGATCTGCCATGCGGTAACTGCACACAAGCGTATACCCCGGCTGATACAGATCCCGCTGCCAATATACATCCTTAACCGCCAGCTTTTTGTCATTAATTTGCGGATCTTCAATGCTGATAACACCATCGGCATCGGTATATGGCTGCATCACAGAGGCAATGATCAACTGCTCTCCGGATACGCGTGTGCAAAGATTTTGACCGCTTTGCCGAAGCATCTTGCCAGCCTGTGGTTTCTGAGGATCCGATACATCGATCGGTATCACATAGGTCTGTGCTCTCGTATTCTTCACATATAACAAGCTCTTTCCACACCACATCAGACCATCTTCATAGCTAGCACTTTCATCGCCGTACAGATCATCTTCACTACTGGCATTCTGATATGGATCATTAATTTTAAGGGATACTTTGCCAACTTCCTCGCAGATACCATTCTTCTCTCGAAGAATGTACAGTTGATCCGTCGCACCCTCTTGATCCGTAGCATTGCTCCTTATATAGGAGCCATCGTTATAATAAAGCACATAGATCAAACCATCCTTCGTCAGGATCTGATCCATCTCTGCCTCATCTGCATTTTCTGTGTTGGTCGTACTATCCTGTGTGACCAGTTCCGGCCAATCTTCCTGCGTAGAACCCGGCTCTCTGTCTAATACCCCTTCACTGACAGAGGATGCTGCCGACTGCATTAAACTTCCCAGCGAACAGTTATATGCCATTGGCAAAGGATCTGCCTTAAACGGATCCTCATAAAATTCATAGCGGGATACCACCTTTTGCTGTGCTTTGATCACACGCTTAAAACTTTTTTCAATCTGCTTATAACTGGATGCTGTCTGAAGGGATCCTTCCGCTCTCCAAGCAAGTAAAAAGAGCACGCCCGCATATAACATCTGAATAACGATTGCAAGTATGACTGCGATCAATACATAGCGCAGAATCTTCCTCCATCTGCCTCCCTCCGGCTGCTGATCCTCCTCATATAGGGACATATTCTTTTTTAATGTAGTTTCCATTAGATTATTTTCGCATCTCATAATCTTCTCCTCCCTTCAAACTTACTGCTTTCGCTATATATATTACCGGAAAGGAGACAAAAACCGCCTTATATATATCCTAAACATTGTGCGTTGGTACCATAAAAAATATCATCGCGTCCACCAAGCATTTTGCAGAACTCTTCTATTCGCTCCCAATTGTTGTTTACATCAAACTCATAGCTATGGCCCCACACATAAAACAACATTGGTTTCTCTGGTTTTGCAGCCAAAAACTGTTCTGCCAGCTCAAACAACTTATCATCGTTATGATGACAGGTTGCATTAAGCCTCAGCGGATCCTGTGGCAACGTAAAACTATGTGTACTCTCTACCGTTCTTCCGTAACGAATACCAATATCTTTCAAATACGAAACGACCGGATCCGGAACATCACCATAGGCGTACGCCATGCCAATCGGATATTTTCCATATAGTTTCTCAATGTTACGGGCATCCTGCAAATATTCCTGCGAATAATCTTCCGGTTTGATACCGGAGGGCGATGCATGTGTCAAGCCGTGCAAAGCGATCTCATGTCCCTCATATAATTTTGCCAGTCCCTCCTGCTCCATGCGGGCGATCTTTATCCCCTCGATTTCAAAATTACTCTCTGGAGACTGAATTCCCGTATTCAGATTAAAGGTTGCTTTCATACCATATTTATTAAATATCTCCACCAAGCGCTCATCCTGATAAATACCATCATCATAACTAAACGTTAACATTTTCTTACACATACTCATCCATCCTTCCTTGTGCTTTATTCTTTCCTTTATTTATTTCCAAAGTGTAATCAATGTCCGGAACAGCTTCTGCGGATCGATCGGCTTGACCAGATGCGCATTCATTTCTGCCGCCTTGCTGCGCTGCACATCTACATCAAACACATTAGCTGTCAGAGCTATGATCGGGGTTAATCTTGCATCCGGCCGCTCCAGCATACGTATCTTCTTACTTGCTTCAATACCACCCATAACCGGCATCTGTATGTCCATCAATATTGCATCATAACTATATGGAGCACTTGCTGCATACAACTCAACCGCCTCTTTTCCATTTTTTACCCGCTCCACCTGTATCTGCTTACTCTCCAGCAATCTGGTCACTATTTTGGCATTCAAGTCATGATCTTCAACAAGCAGTATTCGATGATCCCAAAGCAATTCCTCTTGTATTGCACTCTTTTCTGTTGATTTTTCCTCCTCCGCTTCTTCCGCAAGCTGAAATGGCAACGTCACAAAAAATTCTGTTCCCACACCCAGCTTACTGGAACAGCGTATTGTTCCACCCATCAGTTCAACTAGGTTCTTTACGATTGACAACCCCAGTCCCGTTCCAATGTTAAAGGTATTGGTATCATTTTCCTCCTGTGCAAAGATTTCAAACATGTGCTCTTGAAATTCCTCACTCATTCCGGTTCCTGTATCCTGAACTTGAATGGTCACTAAGTATTTGTCGCCAATGATTTCACGCTCAGTTGCGCGAAAATATACCGTACCACCGGGTGGTGTAAACTTGACCGCATTTGACAGCAGGTTGCTAAATATTCGTTGTATACGCACCGGATCTGCATACACGGTATGAATATTTTCACCTGGTTCAAATACAAGATTGATTCCTTTATCGGCACATGTAACTCCAAATATCTGCCGCATATCCTGTATGATATGCTGAATATCGATCTTCTTGAGATGCAATTCCAGTTTACCGGATGCCAACCGGTTGGTATCCAAAATATCGTTAACCAGATTCAGCATAAAATGACCGGAAGATATAATGTCGTCCAAATATTCCTGTACCATATCCGGAACTTCATCTCCGAAAAGCTTCGCAAGCTCTGCCGCTCCAATAATTCCATTCAGAGGAGTTCTAAGATCATGACTCATGCTTGACAGGAACTCATCTCTGGCATGACTGGCACGATTGGCAATTTCCAAGGCCCGCTGCAACTCTGCATTTTGCTTTTCCTGTTCGGACATGATATCCGTAACATCTCTCTGTACCATCATAATGACGCTCTCATCGTTTTCCAAAAAGAAAGCAAAAATACGCTTAGTACGTACGCCAAGTTCTTCATCCTGTGCGTGATACATAAAATCCCAACTGAGTCCGTGTCGGATACGGGCATGTATTTCTTCCCACGACATCTGCGCATTGATAATTTCTCTTTCCGCCGGAATGACCAGATCGATCAACTGTTCTTGCAGTTTCTCAACCTTTTTCTTACCCTCAAACGAAGCATCCACCTGATAACATTCATACCGAGTAAAGATCTGACTGTCATTCGCTGCCGTATTCCAATATGCGATGAAGTCGATCATCGAATCAACTACCTGCCCACGAACAAGTTCTTTTATGACATCACGATCTACATCCTGCAGCGATACAAAGCCATATATATCTTCCCCCTCGCGTGCCGTCATATCTAAAACAATCTTCATCCACAGCGTTTTTCCCGAAAGACGTTTACTACGAAAGGTATAGGATACCTGCCTCTGCCCGCTTTCAAATAAGTGGATCAGATTATTTCGATGAAAAATACGGGTAAATTCCTTTTTTTGCTCTTCATCGATAATATGGTCGATAATAACACCAAACGGATCATTCTCCTTCTCATGAATCAACACAAATTCTCCGGCATAGTCTAATACTTTCCATGCCGTAATATTGATTCGAATAACCGATGTCATATTATTAAAAAGGAGTTGATGATACATATTCTCCTGACTAAAACGCTTTTCCTCTTCCTTTTCTTTCGTAATGTCTAATGCCGTAGCTGCGATCATCGTCGGTGCTCCCTGCTCATTACGATCTGCAACCGTATAGTTTTGCTTAGACCATATCCAGTCACCTCGCATCGGACGTCGTATTTCCAACTCTAGGGAGATCGAATCCTGCTTGCCCGTCATAAGCCGCTGCTCCAACCGGATTAATTCTGCCCGACCGGACTCGGTCATCAACCTACGTGCTTGTCCCACATGTCGCTGTGCTACCGCAGGCACTCCAAAATCTTGCTGCATTTTAGAGTTATAAGTGATCGTATTAGCTTCAATATCATACAAAGCATAATAAACACCACACTGATCCATCGCTGTCCGCATCGTTTTAATGTTGTGCTGCAGCTTTTCCTTCATGCGCATACGTGACGTCACATCTTGATATAATGCATAGACGATCGTTTCACCATCTGACCGATACTGAAACTGAAAATTAGATTGAAACCAGACGTACTGTTTCAACTTCCGTCTATAGAACCGTGCCTTGATTTCTAATGTATCCCTTTTATCAATGATCGCCTGGTCAAAACTGCTGTAAAAGTTCTCTCTATCATCCGGATGTATCTGCAGCAGCTCTTTACAAGTACTTGTCTGAACATCTTCTTCTGTCACCCCAAGTATGTCACGCATTTTAGCGTTGAGAGCTACCGTACGCAGACATTTCCCATCATGTCTAAATATTCCGATACAACCCGGCACCCACTCAAACAGCTCGCCCTTCCAATCTATCATAAATGTTTCTATCCTCCTCCCTGACATCTTCTCTTTATTATACCTGTACTTTTCGTTATCGCCAACCTATTTCCCCATAATTTTCTATGAAAACCAAAAAAGCAAAGCCAGCGCTTTGCTTTACAAGAATTGCTATAGCAATTCTTGGCATTATCACACTACGCAACAGCATTTTCCTATGAAATCAAAAAAAGCAAAGCCCCTCTTCCCTGCCATCATAGATCCATAACAGGAAAATGGGGATTTGCCTTTGTTGTATAACTTCGAATTGCTCTATTTACGTCAATTACAGTCTCTTTAAGAGCTCTTCTCTCTCTGCCTCATAGCCTGGCTTACCAAGCAATGCGAACATATTTCTCTTATAGCTCTCAACACCCGGCTGGTTAAATGGATTTACACCAAGGATATATCCACTTACACCGCAGGCGAACTCATAGAAGTAGAATAACTGACCCAAATAATATTCATTCTGTGCCGGAACCTTTACGCTCAAGTTTGGTACACCGCCATCAACGTGTGCCAACTGTGTTCCCTTCATCGCACTCTTGTTGATGAAGTCAAGGTTCTTGCCAGCCAAATAGTTTAATCCATCTAAATCCACATCAACTTCATCTATTGTTATTTCTCTCTTAGCATTTTCTACATTTATAACTGTCTCAAACATGATACGGCTTCCGTCCTGAATGAACTGTCCCATGGAATGCAGATCTGTTGTCAAATCAACTGCTGCCGGGAAAATACCTTTCTGATCTTTACCTTCGCTCTCTCCGTAAAGCTGTTTCCACCACTCAGCTACATAGTGGAATGCAGGCTCATAGTTGCAAAGAATCTCCACAGATTTCCCCTTGCGTAATAAGATATTACGGATCGCAGCATACTTCATAGAATCATTGTCTGCGAAATCTTTGTCCAAGCAAAGTTCACGCATGGATGCTGCACCTTCCATCAACTTAGCAATATCTGCACCACTAACAGCAATTGGAAGTAAACCAACTGCGGTAAGTACGGAGAAACGTCCTCCGACATCATCCGGTACAACAAAGCTCTCATAACCTTCTTCTGTAGCAAGGTTCTTCAACGCACCTTTCTGCTTGTCCGTTGTTGCATATATTCTCTTAGCAGCTTCCTCTTTACCATATTTCTTCTCTAACATTTCCTTGAAAATACGGAATGCAACAGCAGGCTCCGTCGTAGTACCGGACTTGCTGATAATATTTACGGAAAAGTCACGATCACCGATCACATCGATCAACTGTGACAGATATGTGCCGCTCAAATTGTTACCACAGTAATAAATCTCTGGTGTTTTACGAATTTCTTTGGACACATTGTTATAAAATCCATGTCTCAAGAACTCAATTGCTGCTCTTGCTCCCAAATAAGAACCGCCGATACCGATTACCAAAAGCACTTCTGAATCAGACTGAATCTTCTCAGCAGCTTTCTGGATACGTGCGAATTCTTCCTTATCATAATCAATCGGAAGGTCAATCCATCCTAAGAAATCACTTCCTGCTCCTTCTTTGCTAAGTAATAACTCTTTTGCGTCGTTTGTAATTTTCTCCATTGATTTGATCTCGTCTGCAGAAATTACGTTCTCTGTCAGAGAGTAATCAAAAGTAACCTTGTTTGCCATGGTTTCCTCCTATCCTTCCTTGTTGCAGTCTCTATACTCGGTCTATCCTTTGCGGGATTCCTCAGCCACAAAGCATGAATCCTGATTGGTTGTATTCAACCTTATATATTCTAATCAATTCCTGCCTGTAAATCAAGTGTTAATTTCTTTCCTGTTCCAGATTTCCAAACTTCGTCAAGTTCGCTAACCATGCCAGTTTCACCGATCCTGTCGGACCACTACGCTGTTTTGCGATAATGACCTCTGCCACACCTTTTTCCTCGCTGTCCGGATTATAATATTCGTCACGATACAAAAACATAACCATATCGGCATCCTGCTCGATTGCTCCGGACTCACGCAGATCAGAAAGCATCGGTTTCTTGTCCGGACGCTGCTCAACTGCACGTGATAACTGTGATAAAGCGATCACCGGAACGTTTAATTCTCGCGCCATAACTTTGAGAGAACGGGAGATTTCCGAAATTTCCTGCTGTCTGTTCTCGCCTTTGCGCTTTCCACTGCCCGACATCAACTGCAGGTAATCGATAATAACCAGATCTAATCCCTGCTCGATCTTTAACTTACGGCATTTGGAACGAAGCTCTGTTGCCGTGATTCCTGATGTGTCGTCAATCACAAGATGCGAATTACCAATCCGCCGGACACTGCCCACCAGTCTGTCCCAGTCCTCGTCTTCCAGATTACCGGTTCTTATCTTTTGGGAGTCAACATGAGAATTCATCGAAAGCATTCGTTTCACAAGCTGCTCCTTACTCATTTCCAAGCTAAACATCGCAATCGTACTCTCGCTATGCAATGCAATATATTCTGCCAGGTTCAGTACAAACGCCGTCTTACCCATAGCCGGACGTGCTGCGATCAAAATCAGATCGGACTTTTGCAGACCCGCTGTCTTGTAATCCAAATCCCGAAATCCGGTCTCCAATCCGGTAATATGCCCTTTCTGTTTCGCCGCCTGCTCAATACTATCTAAGGTACGCAAAACAACATCTCGAATCGGTTCAAACTCACTGCCGGTACGCTGCTGCATCACCTGAAAGATATTTTTTTCAGTCGCATCCAAAATATCTTCTAACGGTTCTTTGTCCATATAACAAGTACTGGCAATCCTCTCAGCTGTCTGTATCAGCCTTCTAAGCATCGCTTTTTCTTTGACGATCGTGGCATAATACTTCACATTTGCAGAAATCGGCACACTATTTAGCAAACTGCCAATGTATTCGACACTGCACAATTCCGGCGGAGCTTCTTTTTCACGAAGCTTGTTTTGCAGAGTGATCAGATCTGTACCAATCCCACCGCGAAACAGATCAAGCAATGCCTCAAAAAGTATGCCATATTGCCCCTGATAGAAATCTTCTGCTGTCAGCATCTCTGAACATACCAAAATGGCATCCCGGTCCATGATCATCGAGCCGATCACCGCTCTCTCCGCCTCAATATTATGCGGCGGAATCCGTTTGATCACTGCTTCTTCCATCTACGTTTCTCCTTTTGTGCGATTATACCTCTTTGACGATTACCTTTAACTCGCCCGTTACCTTAGGATGCAATTTGATCGGAAGTGTAAAGATGCCCGGACTTTTGATCGGATCCTGCAGCACCATCTTCTTTTTGTCCAATTCATACCCAAGCTGCTCTTTAGCTGCAGCTGCCAATTCTTTGGTCGATACCGACCCAAAACTTCTTCCACCGGAGCCGGTCCTAATGGATACGGTGATCGATTTTTCTTTCATCTCCTCCGCAAATGCTTTCGCTGCCTCTAATTTTTCCTTTGCCAGCTTCGCCTCATGCTGTTTCTGCAATTTCAGGTCATTTTTATTCTTTGCGGTAGCCTCTATACCAAGATTTTTCTTCAACAAGAAATTTCTTGCGTATCCTTCATTAACTTTAACCAGTTCACCCTTTTTCCCCAATGATTTTACATCTTCTAATAAAATTACTTCCATGTCTTTATCCCCCGTTTCCGTCTATTTTCCAAAAATGTCAACATCACTACATATGCCTCTGTCCGCATCTCATTGCCAATCATCGCAGCTAAGCCGGATTTCTATTGCCGATCATCGCGGCTAGTCTGCATCTCCATTAGCGATCATTGCATCGATCAATGCACGGATCTGTGCTTTTGCACTCTCCACATCCAGTCCCGGAATCTGCGCACCAGCCATATTAATATGACCTCCGCCGCCGAGTTTTTCCATCATTAGCTGCACATTCAGCTCATCGATAGACCTTGCGCTTACAAATACTTTGCCGTTGTATTTTGTCAATACAAAAGATGCCTTTACCTGTTCGATATTCAACAGGGAATTGGCAATCTTTGCACCAAGCACTGTCGGCGTCTCCACCCCACGAGACTCACTTTCTGTGATCGCATAGTGGTCCAGATACAATTCCGTATTCTGAATGGCCTCTGCTTGTATTTTGTACTCATTGATATCCTCACGAAACATCTTGCGGATACGCACAGAATCAGCACCATTCCGTTTCAGATAGGCCATTGCCTCGAACGTGCGCACACCTGTCTTGTCCGTGAAATAATTCGTATCGATCATTACACCGGCATACAGCGCTTCTGCCTCGGCTGCACGCAGCTTCAATCCGCCGCCAATATACTGACAGATCTCTGCCACCATTTCACTCGCTGACGATGCATATGGTTCAATATAAAACAATACGGCTTTTGCAATCGCATCACCGGCCTGTCTGTGATGATCAATCACCACAATAGACTGCGCCAATTCAATAAGCTCCGGACACTCTGTATGTTCTCCCTTGTTGACATCGACAATAACTAACAACGTAGTCTCATCCACAAGCCTGACCGCCTCTTCGCCACTTACGAGCATATCGTCATCATAATCGTTCGTATAAAAGCGTTCTTTTAACGGGCGTACCGAAGCATTCACCTCATCAACAACAATATGTGCCTTGCGGTTTAATGCCTTAGCAATACGGTAAATGCCGACCGAAGCTCCAAACGAATCCGCGTCTCCGATGGAATGCCCCATGACGACAACACGCTCTTTTCCTTCGATCAACTCTCGCAAAGCATGCGCTTTGACACGAGCCTTAACGCGGGTATTGCGCTCAATCTGAACACGTTTGCCTCCATAGAATTGTTCCTGATCACCGTTTTTGATCACCGCCTGATCACCGCCACGTCCAAGCGCAAGATCAATAGCTGCACGCGCCCATTCATAGCGTTCGTTAAATGTTCCCTTACCGACACCGATACCGATCGAGATCGTTGCTGTCTGCTCATTTCCAATATTGATATTTCGTATCTCTTCCAAAACAGAAAAACGATCATTCATCAATTCCTGTAAATATTTCTGCTTAAAGACAAACAGGAATTTGTCCTTTTCTATTTTTTTACATATAGCGTCGATCGCCTGCATTGTTTTATTGATCTTACGGTCGATCAATGCCGTCATCAGAGATTGGCGTACTTCATCAATACTGTCTAACATCTCATCAAAATTATCGATGTAAAGAAGACCTACGATAAGATTCTCTTCCTCTCGCCGCTCTTCCAATTCGATCATTTCCGTCTCATCATACAGAAACATTGCGATCAACTGCTTTGTTTCCAACAGCTGATCCATTGGCATGATCTGATCATCCACGTTGAATCCATCATCTGACACTAACGAAAGTACCGCCCGATAATATTTATCTCCAGCGTGTATGTGTATTACTTTCCTGCCTCCGTCCACCGGAAGACTATTCTCCGAAATCTCCGGAAATACATTGGCAATATTGCGTCTGGCTGCTTTTTTATTGACTGCTACGCGTACAAACTCATCATTGCCCCAAAGCAGTTGCCCCTCTTCGCTCAATACCGCAAATGGAACACTGAGTTCTTTCATCGTCTGCATCTGCATCTGACCATACGTGCTGGCAAAATGGATCAAATCCCGCCGCATCTTCTTGTGACCGCCGTAGCGAATGATCAATGCACATAAAAAGAATGCAAGAAAATAGCACGTTCCTATGATACCTGCTTTACGGTCTGCAATATATAGTTGCATCACCATAGGCAATAAGAGAATGCTCAACCACAATGGCCAGCCAAGATGAAGCCGCAGTCTACCTCGCAGCTTGAAACCTCTTTTCATATATCTCCTTTCTTGCCGCAAATGATCTTGTCATTCTAGGCAAAACGAAACATTTCCCTAATTTATATAGTATACCATCATATGCCACGATACGTCAAATTGCTCCATAAAGACCAATGCCGGAGTTTTCCGGTTTTTTAGAAATCACCAAAAACGAGAATGCGACAAGGCAATTACTATAGTTCTCGGATGGCAGAAATCACTCTTTGGTGACTGCAAAATGCAATATAGTCATTGACATAATAAGCAATTTGTTGTTCTTACAGCAACTTCCGGTATGGGAAGTTTTAGTAAAATAAAAAACAAGGAGTCAAATACATTTTCGACTCCTTGCTTCCTCATATAAATAAACAGTATTAGATCACATAATCCGATCCGACCTCTTCCTGCCACTCTAACAGATCTTCCAAAGTCACTTTGTCCACAACCGATTTAATGGATTCATCCAACATTTTCCACAACTTCAAGGTGGCGCACGTTTCCTGTCTCGGGCAATCATTTTCCTCATATTCGAGACAACCGACCGGTGCAAGACTGCCCTCGGTTAGTCGCAAGATCATCCCTACAGTGTAGTCTTTCGGCTTGCGGATCAATTGATATCCGCCCTGCGGTCCACGTATAGAGCGGACGTATCCTGCTTTATTCAGAACCGATACGATCTGTTCCAAATACTTATCTGAGATCTCCTGTCGCGCAGCAACATCCTTAATACGCACCGGACCCGCTGCGTCATGCATTGCAATATCAAGCATCAGCCTCAATGCGTATCTTCCTTTCGTTGAAATTTTCATAATCGCTTAGTCCTCCGCCGGCTCTTCATCGTTAATATCATTCTTTGGTTTCTTTAACCCTTCGATCTTAATATGATTCTTCTCAGCATAATCCCACAGCGCTGCATGAATTGCTTCTTCTGCCAACAAGGAGCAGTGTACCTTTACCGGTGGAAGTCCATCTAATGCTTCCATAACTGCCACATTCGTTACTTCCAAAGCTTCCTGTACCGTCTTGCCGATAACCATCTCCGTCGCCATACTGCTTGTTGCAACTGCTGCACCACAGCCAAATGTCTTAAACTTACAGTCACGAATCACCTGGTTTTCATCAATATCAAGATACATACGCATAATATCGCCACACTTGGCATTACCAACAGTTCCTACACCGCTGGCATTTTCGATCTCACCCACATTTCTAGGATTACTGAAATGATCCATTACCTTTTCACTATACATATCGTTTATCCTCCATCTTGTTCTATTCTTATTGCTGACTCTTCAAATAATCGGTATACAGTGGTGACATGCTTCGAAGTCTGTCCACATTTGCTTTCACCTGCTCAATGACAAAATCTACATCTTCTTCGGTTGTCTCCTCGGATAAGGTCAATCGCAGAGAACCATGTGCTTTCTCGTGCGGCAGCCCTATCGCCAATAATACATGAGACGGATCCAAAGAACCCGAAGTACATGCAGATCCGCTAGAGCCGCAGATTCCTTTCTGATCCAACAGGATCAGCATAGACTCACCCTCAATAAATTCAAATCCAACATTTACATTGTTAGGAAGACGATTCGTACGGTGTCCATTCAGTCTGGAATTCGGAATTGCGGTAAGACCCTCAATCAGGCGATCTCTCAACTTAGTCTCATAGGCACTTCTTTCTGCCATTGTCTCTTTAGCGATCTCCGTTGCTTTACCAAAGCCAACAATTCCCGGAACATTATGTGTGCCGGCACGGCGATTTCTCTCCTGTGCCCCACCATGAATAAATGGTCCAATCTTAACAGAATTGCGCAAATACATAATACCGATTCCCTTTGGCCCGTTAATCTTATGTCCACTGGCACTCAACATATCAATATGATACTCGTCCACATTGATCGGAACATGTCCATAAGCCTGTACTGCATCGGTATGGAACAGAATGCCATGTTCATGAGCGATCTCACCGATTTCCCTGATTGGCTGGATGGTACCGATCTCGTTATTTGCAAACATAACAGAGATCAGGATAGTTGTCGGACGGATCGCTGCCTTTAAGTCATCCAGTTTTACTTTTCCGTCTTCATCTACATCAAGGTATGTTACCTCAAATCCTCTTTTTTCAAGATACTCTGCTGTATGAAGAATCGCATGATGCTCGATCTTTGTTGTAATGATATGGTTACCTTTGTTCGCATAAGCCTCGGCTGTACATTTTAAAGCCCAGTTATCAGATTCAGATCCGCCGCCTGTAAAATAGATCTCATTTGATTTTGCACCGATCATTTCAGCGATTGCATCTCTCTGCTGGTTGATCACTTCTTTGTTTGCAGCGGCAAAGCTGTAAACACTGGATGGATTTCCGAATTTTTCTGTAAAATACGGAAGCATTGCTTCTACAACTTCCGGTGCTGTCTTTGTTGTTGCTGCATTATCAAGATAAATTAATTTTCCCATTACCTGTTACCTCACTTTTATTTTATCTACTTTGTTTTCTT
>ERZ824480.2258-NODE-2258-length-14926-cov-3.343017_pt1 | contig 14926 bp, 7 predicted proteins | sample MGYA00519861_ERZ824480 | MGnify/ENA primary metagenome ERZ824480 (study PRJEB31778, sample SAMEA3449152) | human gut metagenome | biome: human gut; feature: human-associated habitat; material: faeces | place: United Kingdom | collected 2010/2012 ... | reverse complement strand
ACGCGCTGTACAAGGAGACGGACGGCAGGGTGGCGGACGACAAGACCCGCGCAAGCCTGCTGGACGCCATCAAAAAACGCGACGCGGACGCCATCGCAAAAGCCGTGAAAGAGGTCAACGAATCGAAGATGGCGAAGGAAAAGGCCGACGCGGAGGCGAAAGCCAAGGCAGAACAGGAAGCCGCTGCGGCCGCCGCGCAGCAGGCGCAGGCATCGCAATCCCAATCCCAAGGAAGTTCCGGATCCGGTTCCGAAACCGTTCGACGTCCGTCTTCGGGAGGCTCGTCGTCCTCCACCAATACGGGCGGAGCCTCGCCGGGATGGTCCGTGCCCGCGCCATCAGACGAGGGCACCGGCCTGCCCGGCAGCGATCCGGGGTTGTGATTGGCTTCATGCCACTGCCTTCCATTCTTTGGAGTGCCTGAGCGTGGATTTCGGTCTGGCGATGGCGGTTCCGGGCCATGCCTTGCGGCTGAGGAACGGGTGCAGTCCTCGCAGGTTGTAGATGCATTTGTCGTTGTCCAATTGCGCGAGCTCGTCGGGTGTGAGGAGTTCGCGTCCGGTGCGCTGGTAGTTGGTGGTGTGGCTGCCGGACACGCCCTTCGAATCGCTGGTGGTGCGGATGTCGATGGTCTCCTTGCCGAGCAGTTTGCTGAGCCATTCGGTGGTGGACTGCTCGTTGCCACCGAGGAAGAGCACACTGTCGCAGTTGCCGACGATGGTCTCCCACGAGTCCTTGTACATGGTCTTCAATTGGGCGATGGTCTGGAGGATGATGCTGACGCTGACCTTGCGCGAGCGGATCGTGGCGACGAGCTTGTCGAAGTTCGGGATGCGCCCCACGTTGGCGAACTCGTCGAGGAAGCAGTGCAGTGGCGTGGCGAGGCATTCGCCGGGGTAGGTGCGGCAGCGGCGGATGATGCTGTCGAACAGGCATTGGTAGAAGATCGCGGCCAAAAAGTTGAATGTCGGGTCCTCGTCGGGCAGGGCGAGGAAGATGGCCGTCTTCCCGTTGGGATGCTTGTATCCGCCCTTGTGCTCGTCCGCGTATCCGCCGATCCGGTCGATACCGAGGTTGTCGTCGGAGAGGATCTCCCGGACCGGGCCGACTGTCAATGGGGCGAGACGCACGCCGAGGCTGATGATGATGCCCTTCTTGGTCTCTCCCGCGCCCTGGGTGAAGGGCCTGTACTGGCGGGCCGCGAACTTCAGGCCCTGGGCGAGACGCCATGCCTCCCGCAGGTCCGGGTCGTCGTGGTCCGCGCCCTCGCGTTCCCATTCGGCGCGGGTCTCCTCGTATATTTCAGTGGCGGTCCGGGCGACGGCGTCGACCTGGCTTTCCTTGGTCTCGTCCTGTTCGCTGGCCTCGAGCAGATCGCGCATGTCGGCGACCGCGTTGAGGGTCTGTCCGGCGTCGATGTGCAGGCAGTCCTCGAGGATGTCGTCGGGCAAGTAATAGACGAACGCGGTGAGCGCGGTCAGCAGGCTGCGTTCGGATTTGGTCCAGAAGTCGTCGGTCTGGTGCTCCTTGGGTGTGGAACCGTTGGTGTTGTCCATGATGTTGGTGACCAGGCGCATTATCGCCACATCGGGCTTGTCGGGGTCGATGTAGCGCATGGGGTTAAATTTCGTCCAGCTGGTCAGGTCCACCAGGTCGAGCTGTTTGACCGTGTAGCCCATCTTCTCCAGCTTTCCGCCGGTCTTCGCGTAGAGTTCGCCCTTCGGATCGGTGCAGGCGTAGTTCATGCTGCCCTTGAGGATGTTGGGGATGACGTGCGTGGCGGTCTTGCCTGAACCGGATCCGCCAATCACGGTGGTGTTGAGGTTGCGTCGCGTGGCCTGCGCGTCAAGGCTCAGGCCCTCGGTGGCCGTCATCTGGAGGTTCTGCCTGGTGTCGCGGTCGGTATACGGGGCCATCTCCCGGCTGGTCGACCAGCGTGCCGACCCGTACTCTTCGCCGTCCCTCCAGTTGCGTCTCATGCTCCACCGGTAGAGGTGGAACAGGCCGACCGCGCACGCGCCGCCCAGTCCGCATAGGAGGCTGGCCCGGTCGAATCCCAGGGCGAGCGGATGCTGGAGCATGATCGTCATGCCGTCTATGATCCGTTCCATGCTTTCGCCGGCGGCGATGCCGGCCTGGACGCGGGCGGCCGCGAGGTCGGAGAGCCAGAATCCCGCGAGGATGGTCAGCGTCTTGACGATGATTCCTCTTGCTTGTTCCATGATTGTTCCTTTCTATTGTTTTCTTTCGGCGAGGTTCTCCTTGAGCCTGGCGCGGAACCGGTCGTACAGCGTCTTCCTGCTGGTGATCCTCCCGTCGGCCGGCTCCGTTTCGGCCTGGGCATCGCCGCCGGCCGCTTCCGCGTCCTTCGGGGGTGGGAGGGGCGTGACGGTGGTCATGCCGCCCGGCGTGACGTCGATGCTGAATGGCCGGCCGTCTGCCATGAGCGTGGACATGAGTCGGCCGACGTGGCCGTTGATGTCGATCCATTCGCCGTCGCCGGCCTTGTCCGGTCTGATGCCGCTGACGGTGGTGGTCCGTGTCATCGATTCCCGTCCGGTTCGTCATGGCTGGGATCGAACGCGAGGCTTGTGGCTTCGATGTCGATGCCTGATCCTTCGTCGCCCGCGGTGCCTTTGACCATGAGGCGGGATCCCTTGCGCGCGTGGTCGCGGATGTTCTCCGAATGCTCCCTGCCGCTGGCGTGGATGGTGATTTTCCTCGTGGCTGTTCCCATGGCCATGGTTTCAAGCAGCCAGTCTTCCGCGCTTCTGTTTTGCCGTGGGCTGCTGATGAGTGTGCCCTCGAACCAGATGATGGGTTCCGGCTGGTCGTTTGTTTCTGTTGTCATGCGTGTCTTCTGCTCCTTCGTATGGAATGAATGCGGGGTGGCGCGGAAAGCGCGCCACCCCGTGGCTGGAGAGGACTACAGTCTTGGCCCGTGACGCTTCGTCGTGGAATCGGCCTGTGCGGGCGCCTTGTGATCCGGTTCCGGCCGGTCACGGTCCAGGCTTTGGGCCGGCTGGGGCTCCTTCAACTGGTCAAGCTGGTGGAGCGTCCACGTGGACAGTTCACTGTCGTATGACGCGCGGGTGAGGATCTCATCGCGGTTGTCCCAGACGATCTGGTCGGCCTGTTGTTGGGTGATGCCCGTCCAGTCGCCCTGCGCGTTGATGCGCATGAGCGGGTCCTTTCGCGGGTCCCATCCGCCCATCTCGCGTTTCTCCGCGATGTCCGCGGAGGTGAGGCCGTCTCCGGCGATCTGGACCGCCTTGTCGGATGGGTAGGCGAGGTAGGTGGCGATGTCGTTCTCGGGGTCGTGCGCGTTGACCTCGCCCACGATGCCGTGGAGGATTCTGACTGCGTCCTGGTCGGGGGATTCGTATCGTTCCAGGATGTGGCTCGCGCGCATGCAGGACGCCTTGCGGTGCTGCTCGTAGAGCACGGCCGGATCCTCATCGACCTTCGTCACGACGTATCCGGCGTCCTCCCTCGCCTTCATCGCCTGGTCGCGGTCGAAGGCGGTGCTCAGGTATGCGATGTGCCTGTCGGGGTCCCCGGGCTTCCGCCACCGGTAGGCGTATTCCTCCGGCGGCTGGTTCGCGGCCAGATGGCTCGTCCCGGCTGCGCGGGCCGTGTGTAGGCCGCCCGCGCGTTCCCAGCCCTCCACCGCCTTGGCGAGTGTTTTCCCGGCGGCTGGGTCGGCCGGGTCGATGACGGTGTGTTCGCGGTCGGCCATGTCGTTGTCGTCGTATTGCCATTCCGCCTGTGGCCGGTTGGCGTAGGACACCTCGATCCGGCCGGCCAGACGGTCCGTGTCTTTCCATGCGGGGTTGTCGTGGAAGTCGATCTGCACGGCGCGTCCGTCCGTGAGCCTCGCTTCGAGGTAGTGGCCCATGGCGTTGCCGCCCTGGGTGACTTCGGTGACGTCGGGGTCCTGTTCGAGCAGTCGTCTGGCGTTTTCCGTTGTCAATGGCATTCCTGCGCTCCTTTCCTTGGTTTCCTGGTCTCTACTTTCCGTCTCCCGGGGTTCGTCGGGTTTGGACGTCAGCCGTTCGAGTTCTGCCTGTTTTTGCCGGTACTCGTCCTCGTGGGCGAATGGTTCGGCCAGTGTCTCCTGTGCGGCGGCGAGCTCCCTTTCGGCGTCGGCCAGCCGTTCCGCGAGCTTGCCGGGGTCGGTGGCCATGTTCCTGACGAGTCGGTCGAGCTGGCTGACGATGCTGGAAGGTCCGGTCAGGTAGGGTCCGGGCATCTCGGTACCGGATTCGTGCTCGTGGACGGCCTTGACGGCCAGGGTGATCCGTCCGGTGGTGGCCGCCCTGCGTGCGATGACGGGCAGTCCGTCGTATTCGGCGATCGTGTCCCCGTCGTGCGCCTGGTGGGCGGCCTGGTGGAGGAGCCTGCATGCGGTCTGCCGGTCGCCGACCGGCTGTCCGTTGATGGTCATGCCCTCCCACTTGCCGTTCATGCGTGCGGTCTGGTGGATGCTCAGGGCCTTGGACGCGAGCGGCTTGTCGTCGGTCTTCTCGCGGATCGCCTGGCGGATCCCCTCGATGCGTGGCTGGAGCTGCTGGTTGATGTCCCTGCGGGTGTCGGCCTTCTGCTGCGCCCATGAGGCGCGCAGGAGCTTCAGCTGGTTGATCTCGTTCTCCAATGTCATGCGGCGTTGGATGTCGGGGTCTCCGGTGGCCAGCGCCTTGATGTTGGCGAGGGTCACCACGTCGGCGTCGAGGTCCGCGGCCTCGCGGGCGGGGCTCTTCGAGCTCATGAGCTGGCTGATGAACCGCTGCTTGCGTTCCACGGTCTGGTAGCTGTACGCGTCGAACGTGCCCTCGGTCACGTACCGGTAGTCGCGCACGTGGCCGTACGTGTTGCCCTGGCGTTGGATGCGGCCGAGGCGCTGTTCCAGGTCGGCGGGCCTCCATGGGCAGTCGAGGTCGTGGATCGCGGCGAGGCGTTCCTGCACGTTGGTGCCGGTGCCGAGCTTCTGGGTGCTTCCCATCAGCACGCGGATCTCGCCGGATCTGACTTTGGCGAACAGTTGCTCGCGTCTGGCGGGGTTGTCGCCGGCGTCGTGCACGAACGCTATCTGCTCGGCGGGCACGCCCAATTGGATGAGGCGGTCCTTGAGGTCCTGGTAGGCGTTCCATCCGCCCGACGCGGGCGTGCTCGAGTCGCAGAAGACGAGCTGCGTGCCCAGGCGTGGCGTCTCCTCCTGCCAGATCCGGGCGACGTTCTCGGCGCATGCCTGGATCTTGCCGTTCTCCAGGGGGCGGTCGTTCTCGTGGCCTTTGAGGAGCTTGGGGTCGAGGGCGATCTTTCGCCCGTCGCCAGTGATCCGCAGGAGGTTGTCGACCTCCGGCGACACGTCGCCGTCGCGCACGAGGTCGGCCCTGTCGGACAGTTCCTCCATCTCCTTCTTCTGGCGGTCGGTGATGGGCACGGGGACGGGCACCTGCTCCAGTTCGGGCAGCGGCAGCTGGATGTCGTCGTTGGTGATCATGTCGGTGAACTGCTTCACCGCGTTCATCAGTTCGGGCAGGTTCTGGAAGCGCGCGAACCTTTGCTTGACCTGGAATCCGTTGCCTTCGGGCTTCAGTTCCACGGTGGGTACTACCTGGCCGTAGGCGCCAGCCCATGCGGCGAACGTGTCGAGGCCCTGGGCCTTGAGGGTTCCGGGCGCGAGGTAGCGCTGCATGTTGTACAGCTCGCTCATGGAGTTGGAGACCGGCGTGCCGGTCATGAACGCGATGTTGCCTCCGTGCCCGGCCTCGCGCAGCCATTCGCATTTGTCGAGCAGGTCCTCGCATTTCGCGGCGGACGACAGTTGCATGCCCAGGTCGGCGGATGCGACGGGCACGCCGAGGTTCTTGAAGTGGTGGGCCTCGTCGACGATGAGCATGTCCACGCCAAGCGATTCGAACTCGATGCCCGCCAGTGCCTTGTCGTCGCGCGACTCCTTGCCGTCGCGCAGCCTGTTCATGGCGGTCTCGGCGCTTTTGCGCGCCGCCTCCAGCCGTTTGACGGTCGGGTCCTTGTCGTCGCCCCTGGCCTTGGCGGCGGCCTCGACGGCCTGGGCGAACTCGTCGACGCGGGCGCGCATGTTCCTCAGCCGTCGTTCCTTGCTGACGTGCAGCTGGCTGAACCGGCTCTCCGGCACGATCACCGCATCCCAGTCGCCGGTGGCGACCCGGCCCCAGAAGCGTCTCACCGATTCGGGGTTGCGTTGCGCGTCCTTGTCCATGACGAGGATACGGCCGGCCGGGTAGAGCCTGAGCACGTCGCCGGCCCACTGGTCCACGAGGTGGTTGGGGACCACGAGCATCGGCTTGGACGCCTTGCCGAGACGTTTCGCCTCGTGGGAGAGGGCGACGCCCTCGAACGTCTTGCCGGCTCCGACGACGTGCGCGATGAGGGTCCCCTCGTCGCTGCGCAGGGCGCGGGCCACCGCGTCCTTCTGATGCGGACGCAGGGCGACGCCGTGGGCGATGCCGGGCGTGGTCAGGTAGGATCCGTCGACGTGGCGGGGCCGCATGCCGTTGAATCTGCGGTTGTACAGGGCGGTGAGCCTTTGCGCGCGGTCGGGGTCCTTGAACACCCATTGGTTCCACGCGTCGCGGATCGCGTTGGCCTTCTCGATGGCGGCCATCGTGGCCTTCTGGTCCTTGACCCGTTTGGGCTTGCCGGACGCCGTGGTCTCCGTGGGGGAGTCCTTGGTGACGGTGATCTGCGCATTGTCCAGGCACGCCTCCAGCAGTTGGAACGGGTTGCGGTCCTCGGTGCCGTACGTCCTTGCTGCCTTGTAGTCGATGTCGCCGCCGCCCGAGTAGCCGACGCGCCATTGTCCGAGCTGGGGGATCCAGTCGACCGAGTACTGGGAGAGCTTGCCGGGCGTGAGCCCGTGGCCGCGCACGTTGAACGTCTCCATCATGAAGTCGTGGACGTCCCTGGCGGGGATCCACGGGGCCCCCAGCGGCGCCTTGATCTGCTCGGTCTCCAGCGGGGTGGGCTGTACGCGTTCCAGCAGATCGGCCACGTGTTCGAGCCGTTCCGCGTCCGTCTGGTCGGCGCGCGCGGCCTCGGCGTGCTCCGGCTGCTCCCGCCATTGTCCGAGCTGTTCCTCGCGGCGTGCGCGGAACGCCTGGTAGTCGTCGGGGCGCGCGTCGATGGCGCGTGGCGGTGCGCCGTAGGCGTCGTGTGCCGCTCCCTGGCGCAGGTTGGGCAGGTCGCGGGCGATGCCCCAGATCCATTCGCTGACCGACATGTCGGTGGCGAGCCGTTCGGCGAGCCGCGTGGGGTCGTCGGTGCCGGGCATGAGACGGCGTGCCATCGCGCCGATGGTCGTGTCCGTCCATATCGTGCTGCCATGCTTGTCGTGGGCCGAATAGCTCTCGAACAGGTTGGAGAGGATCGCGGTCTTGTCGGCGGTTTCGAGCCGGTCGGTGTGGGCGATCTTGTGGACGAACAGGGCGAGGTCCCTGACGGGCATGCGCCGGTCGGCGAGGATCGGCGCGTAGTGCTGTGGCGCGTCGCCGTCGCGCCATGTCCAGCACAGTGCGTCCCACAGTGGGCTGGTGCCGTGCGATCGGTGCCATGCCGGCGCGTGCCACGGCTTCCGCTCTCCGGTGTCGGATCGTTCGAGGGTGACGCGTGAGTGGCGCTCGGGCAGTTCCTCCACCGCCCGCCAGACGAGGGCGAGGACGAGTTCCGGGTTGCGGTTCCAGCCCATGGTCCATCCGTGCCGTCCGTCGTTGATGCGTTCGATGACCGGCGTCGGATCCCTGTAGGATTCGGCGGCGTACGGGTCCGTGAGGCTGCGCCACACGTCCGTTCCCGCGGTGTCGATCCATTCGCGTGCCTGCTCTATGGCGGGCATGTCCTCCGATGTCGCGTAGGTGGATGCCGCGAACTCCGTCATGGCCTCGCGTGCCGCCCGGCGTCTGAGGTGTTCGGCCATGGCCGTGACGTGGTCGAGTCTCGTTCCCACGTCGCCGGTGAGGTAGTCCTCGGCGGGCATGACCGTGCCGGTGTCGGGGTCGCGTATGATTCGGTCGCCCAGGCCGGCCTCGGCCTCCTCGACGGTGGTGTCGGCGAGGCGCGCGATGAGTTCCAGGTCGACCCCGCCGGCGCGGTCGAGACTGATGTCCAGCGCGTCGTCCAGGCTGTCGGCATGGTCGGGCATGGGCGGCACCGGGCTGATAGTCCGTTGCGAGAGGCATTTCGCCTTGCCGGCGAACCTTCCCTTTTCGTCGGTCTCCTCCAACGCCATGACGAGATGGCAGCCGGATTCCTCGCCGCTGTAGGCGCGTTGGTTGGCGCGGTCGCACAGTCGTCCGAACTCGCTCGTGAACCGGTCGTATGCCCGGTCGAGTTCGGCGCGCTTGGCTTCCACGTCCGGGTCGTCTACGCGGGCGGGGTCGAGTTCGAGCCGTTGGAGCTCGCGCGCCAGGTCTCGCAGGCGGATCATGCCGCGCAGGCGTCGCGCCTCGTCGCCCTGGCCGTGGGCTATCTCGGTGACGGTGGTGCCGTCGCCGTACCAGACCACTCCGCGCTGGTCGACGGAGTATTCGAACGGTGCCACATGGTCCGGCCGGACCGTGATCTCCGCCCGTCCGGCCGGTTCCGCCTCGCCCAGCGACAGCGCCGGGCCGTGGGTGATCTGTGTGGAGAGCAGTTCTTGGAGTCGTTCGCCGACCTGTTCCGCGTCGCCCTGGAAGACGACGTCGAAGTCGCCGCCGAACCGTCCGATCACCGGTCTGATGTCGCCTACCGCGTGCGCGGTCATGTCGTTGGCGACCGCCTGGTTGACGTTGACGGTCACGTCCTGGTATCCGGGCACGGCGACCGGATTGGAGTGGATCCACGCCTCGTCGGGCGTGCGGTCGAGCGTCCGTTCGCGTCTGCGCAGAACGAGCACGTCGGTGACGGCCTCGGTGCCGGCCTGGCGGGCGAACGTCGAGGACGGCAGGCGCACTGCGCCGACGAGCTCGGCCTTTCTCGCGAGGTCGGCGCGCATGGTCTCGGAGCGTTTGTCGAGCGTGTATCTGCTGGTCAGCAGCATGGCGACGCCGCCGGGCCGCAGCGCGTCCACCGAGCGTTCGATGAAGTAGTCGTGCAGGGGGAGGCGGGACGTGCCGCCGTCCGTGGTCCGGTAGTCGAGGCTGATGTCGCCCGAATAGGGCACGTTGCCGATGGTCAGGTCGAATCCCGGATGGATGGTGCAGTCCGCGAGGTCCGCGTTGAGGATCGTGGCGTCCGGGTTCAGTGCGGCCGCGATGCGCGCGCTGATCGGATCGAGTTCCACGCCCGACACGTTCGCTTTGATGTTTTCGGGGATGCCGGCCATGAAATTGCCGGTGCCGCACCCGGGTTCCAGCACCTGGATGGGCGCGGACCCGATGTCGAGCGCGTCCCACATGGCCTTGACCACTGGTCCGGGCGTGTAGTAGGCGGTCAGTGTGGAGGCGCGCGCCTGCGTGTACTCATCGTCGTCGAGCAGTTCGCGGATCTCGGCGTTCAGGTCGGCCCATTCGGGCTTGTCGGAGAATGCGTCCGCGCATCCGCCCCATCCCGAGTATCCGCGCAGCGTGTCCGTCTGCTCCGCGGAGAGAGGCTCGTCGCCGTTCCCATCGAGCGTCTTGAGTGTCCGAATGGCGGCGATGTTCGCTTCGGCGCGTTCGCGGGGCGAACGCGCGCGTTGCGAGTCGAGGGATGTTAGAAGCTTTCCACGATCTCGTGGATCGCCATGCTCATCGACTCCGCTTGCGCCTCGTTCATCCCGTTGAGCCGGTCCAGATCGGTCATCTGGGGTGCCGCCTTCAGGCAGTCCGTCCGGTTGAGCAGGTGCCTGGACTCCATCAGCTGGTCCATGATCTGCGCCTGGCGTTCCCTCGTCCGCCTCTCGATGTCCCGCAGATGCTCCTCGAGCACGTTGGCCATCATCATCTCCCTGAACTGCTGCGGATGGTTGTCCATCAGCCAGTTGATGCGCATGTTCTGGATCCCGTGCAGGCTGCTGCGGGTGAACACCTTGTACGGCACCGCCCACTTGTTGAGCAGTTCCGGATGCGCCGCCCGGCGCTGCTCCATCGCCTTGAGGTTCCTCTCGTAGCGCGCCTTGAGCTGCGGGTCGGTCCATGTCATCTCGTCCATCATTGTTCCTTTCTTCAGTGTTGTTTTCCGTGCCGGAGGATTGTGTGAAACGTTTTACCACAGGTTGCGGCGTGGTTTCGCCGGGCGTGGCGGCACCGACGCCGAGCTTGTTCTCGGCGGCGATCCGCGCGTCCCGTCGGCCGAGTCCACGGAGCCGGTTCTCCCGGTATTCGGCCGCCACGGCGGCTATCGTCTCGTCGTCCGCGCCGCGTGCGCGGAGTCGTTGCACCGCGGCGTGGCCCACCGTTATCTCGTATCCGCGCACCTGTTCCGCCGTCCTGTCGGCCTGTCGCTGCTCCTCCTCGAGAAGGCTGAACAGGTCGATCTGCTCGTATTCGACCGAGGCGGTCTGCTTCGCGTATAGGCGTTTTCTCACCATGGTTCTCTCCTTTCTTATAAGGTTTTCCGCTGCCCGCGGTTACGATCGGTGCCGGCGGTGGGCGGGTCTGCGTTGAGTCCGTCGAGGTTCTTCTTGAGCCTGGTGCGGAACCGGTCGAGCGTTGACTTCAGGCCCGTGTGCCGTCGTTCCGGACCGGCGGCCGGGGATTGCGAGGCGGGAACGATGGGGTCTTGCCGCTGTTTCGTCGCCATGTCCGTCTCTGTTTTCCGTGGCGGCGCGGGTGTCTCATCGCCTATGGCGTCGGGCGTTTTGCCGCCTTCCGGCACGTACTGTTCGACGGTCGGACGATCCGTTGTTTTGCTCCTGGCCTGCGTCGGATCCTGCGTGCCGGTGAGTTCCTGGATGAGCAGTCTGGCGGCCTGGCGGCGTTGGCGGTTGGTCCACCGTCCCTCGTCCTCTCCGGCGGTCCGGTCGACGAGTCTGCGCGCCCATTTCATTGCGACGGACGGCTTGTACGTGCCGGCACGCTGGTATTCCGTGAACCGGCCCTGCATGCGGCTGATTTGCGGCCAGGATTCCTCCACGGTCTTCGAGGCGAGTTCCACCGATGCCGTGTCGAGCGTCTTCTCGGCGTCGCGGTTGCGTTTCTGCGCGTCGATGACCGCCTGGACGAGCGTCTGCGGGTCGACCTGCATGGTGCGGCGTTCCGCTCCGCGGCCGGTGAACAGTTCGACCGGGGTGCCGGGTCTGAATCTGAGGTTGACGGCCCGTCCCTCGTTCTTCTGCCTCTGGTTCTTCGCGCTCATGAACATGTCGGTCGCCCAGCCGGTCAGGTCCTTGCCATCGATGGCGGTGCCGCGGGGGAGTCCGACGATCATCTTCGGCCAGTCGCGTCCGTCCTTCGCATGCAATATATAGGTGTGCGCGAGCCTGTTCGCCACCCACGCGTTCGGCCAGACCTGTCTCGTGGCCGTGGTCGCGTGCGCCGGTTCCTGCCGTTCCGGCGTCTCGTCCGCGGGATCGGCGGACCGTCCGGTCCGCTCCTGCTGGGGGAGTGCTGGCGTCGGTGAGACGGGGCGGCCCTGGAGGATCGAGATGGCGGCCTGGTCGGTGAACTCGTCCCAGTCCGGGGCGCGTCGACCGTCGTTCAGATTCAGCAGCGGCTTCTGCTCCAGTCCCGGTTTGAGCAGTCCGCTGCGCATGACGCGGCCGGTCATGCCGTGGGCGACGGGTCCGCCGTCGTGTTCGCGCCAGAACTGGTATTCGTCCCGGTAGACGCGGCTTTGGGTGAGCAGTTCGCCGTCGCTCATGGTCTTGGCGGGGAAGGATTCCCTCATGTCCTCGCTGTGGCTGATGGTGGTGACCTGCATGCTCAGGTCGTCGTATTGCAGGTGTTTGAAGCTCATCGCGTCGAACAGTCCCTGCTGGTTTTGATGCCAGGAGAAGACCATGAGGTCGTAGCCGTTGTCCTCCAGGAAGAACACGCAGGGGCGCGGCTCGTGCTCGACCGCGTTTTGCATGAGGCTGGCCTGGAGCAGGTCGGGGTCGAGCCGTCCCGCCGCGGATGCGGCGGCGGCGAGGCTGGCGCTCCATCCCATAGGGAGCTGCCGGCCCGTCGTCGGATCCGTCATGCGGTACTGGCCCGGCGTGGCCACGGTGTCCCACCGGTCGGGATGGCGGTGGTTCCATTGTTCGATGCCCGCGAGCATCGTGTCCATCGGGCTCTGCCCGTCCGCCGGTCTGATGGCGAAGGATTCGGTGGCGCGGGTCACGTCGCCGGCGATTGTGTTCCGGTGCACGATGGTGTCGCCGGGATCGTAGATCATGCCCACCGAGTCCTCGCCGGCAGTCCTTGCCGTGCCGGCCGTCCATATCGTGTCGCCGGACGAGGCCCACATGGTCACCGGCCATGGGGTCGGGTCGTTGGTCCCGTTGATGGTGTCCTGGAAGATCGCGGCGCGTTTCGTCGCCTGTTCCTGCTGGTTCATTGTGGTTTTTCCTTTCAGCGGCCCTTGCGGGGCGTGCGGTCCCTGTTCTGGGTGGGTGGCATGTGGTTCTTCTGTTCGGCGAGGTTCTCGTTGAGTCGGGTCTTGAAGCGTTCAAGCAGTGCCTTCTTCGATCGGATCGGCTTCGGTTTTTGCTCTTTGCCGGCCGGCCTGGGATTGTCTGCTCTGGCCTGTGTCTGCTGTCGCGTGGCCGGTGTCCGGGCTTCGTCCGGCGCGGGTTCCGGTTCGCTTTCCGGCTCCGGTGCCGGCTTCTCCCGGTTCGGCTCGGTCGTCTGCCTGCGTGTCTGCTCCTGGGTTTGCGCGCCCTGCCCGTAGTCGTCGCGCAGGATGGCGTCGAGCTCGTCGCGCAGGCTCGGGTCGGCGGCGGCCTTGCCGATGATCCGGTCCGCGAAGTCGCGGCCGGCCTGCTCGTCGCATGTTGTGTCGCCCATGAGCTTGTCCCATGAGAGTTCGGGGTGGCGGGCGGTGAGGCTGTTCGCGGCCATCTCCATGACCTCCGGGTCCACGAAGTCCCAGGCGATGCGCTGCGTCGGCATGGGCTTCGTGGCCGGTTCGGCCGGGGTCTCCCGCGCCGGGGGTTCTGGCTCGTTTCGGGTCTGTTCCGTCTGCTCGACGGTGAAGTCGTCGTCGGTGACGTCCAGGCCCATGCCTTTGAACGCGCGTTGCACGGCGTGGCGGACATGGTCTTCGTCCTTGCCGGCGAAGTGCAGGATGAACTGGCCTTGGTCGGCGCGTTCGAGGTGGTAGTCGATGCCGGCGGTCTTGAGGCTGTGCTGTACTTCGCGCATGGTCGAGTCGTCGAGTTGCAGCTCGTGCAGGTCGCCGTCCTTCTTTCTTTGCAATCGTTTCTCGGACATCTCGCCGCTGTCGATCTTGTTCTTGACGGCCTCGCCCGCGGCGTATACGCCGGTCTTGGTGAGCTTCATGCCGGAGCGGAGCATCGCCATGGCCACGCCCTTGGGGATTCTGAGCATGAGCTTCGCGCCTCCGGTGATGATGGTCTGGACGGCGTTCTGGATCTTCTCCTCAGCCTGTTCCTCGATTGGCATTGCGGTTTCCTTTCTGTTGTCGGTTGGTGTTTCCTGGGACGGTTCAGATGGACCGTCCACGCTTGTGCTGATGCTGTTCGCGCTGCTCGGTCTCCGTTTGCTCGCGGTCGCGGGTCGTGTGGATCTCCCGTTCGATGGCGGCCAGCTCTCCCTCGTACCGGTCGCACAGGGCCTCGCGACGTTCCATCTCGCCGCGCGTCTCGGCCACGAGGTCGGGGCCTCCCTGTTGGATCGCGTCATGCAACGCGATGACGGCGGCCTGGAGTTCGTCGTGCGATTCGCGGACCTTTCCGCGCAGCAGCTTGAGTCCCTTGGCGCTGTCGCCGCCCGCGAGCCTGGTCCAGCGGATCGCCGCGTTCAGCGCCTTCGCCTCGCCGGCGAGCCGGTCGAGGCGTCGCGCCTGTGCCTGGTAGTAGCGCTGCTGGGCGGGGCTTACCCCGTAGCGCAGGGGCAGCCGTTCGGGCGAGGCCAGTGGTTCGAGTCGGCTCGCGGGCTCGCCGAACCACTGGTAGAGGCCGTGGGTGGTGGTCTTGCCGGCGTACCGGTTGGACGGGTCGAGGATGATCTGGTCGCGGTGGAGGGGCAGGAACGCGCGCAGCGTGGATCCGCCGCCGTCCACGAGACGCTTCGCGTCGAACGTGATCTTTTTCTTCCGGTGGGTGCCGGGCAGCCACACGGTGACCGTCTTCCTGGTCTGTTTGGCGACGAGCCGACGGTTGAACGTGATGGGGATGACGGGCGTGCTTTGCAGTCCGGCCATGATGTTCGTCATGTCGTACGCCGAGCCGAGTTTCGTGTCTCGGACCTTGAAGCCGGTGTCCTTCATGGTGAACGTGAAGTGCTGTCCTCGGACCGTCACGTCCACGCCCTGCACGTCGAGCATGTTCCTCCAGTCCTCGAAGTTCTCCGCGCCGGCCAGGGTCAGGTCGATCAGCATGCGGAGCTGGTCCTTGACGCCCAGGCCCTTCGCGGACGCGTAGATCTCCTCCATCGACATGCCGTACCGGCGCTCCAACGGCTCCCCGCCCGAGGCCTTCCGCGCCGTCGCCTCCGGTTCGTTCACGCTCCGCACGGGTGCTTCATCGTCGTATTTGGGGTCGCGTGCCGGCGGCGTTCCGTCGTCGCCTCCGGCTGTCGCACCGTCCCGCATCTTGCGCGTCTGTTCTTCCACGACAGGGTTGAACACGACGCTCAGCCCCTCGCGGCGGCATATCTCGTCGCTGACCGCGCGCCACTGTTCGATGATGTCCTTGGGCAGCTCGGCCTTCAGATGCTTCCCGTACCGGGAGGCGGCGCACACCATGATGTGGTCGTGCAGGTGGTGCCGGTCGGTGTGCGTGGCGACCACGAACTTGTATTCATCGCTGGTGATGCGGTGT
>ERZ824480.2252-NODE-2252-length-14954-cov-2.434392_pt1 | contig 14954 bp, 6 predicted proteins | sample MGYA00519861_ERZ824480 | MGnify/ENA primary metagenome ERZ824480 (study PRJEB31778, sample SAMEA3449152) | human gut metagenome | biome: human gut; feature: human-associated habitat; material: faeces | place: United Kingdom | collected 2010/2012 ... | reverse complement strand
GAGCGGAAATCCGTTGACGTTGGAATCCATACTATACGGAATTGTCGCGGCAAGTATGGTTGCAACGGTCATTTGTTGGTTTTCTTGTTTCAATAAAATTATGACAAGTGATAAGTTTATCTATCTTTTTGGACGAATAATTCCGTCACTTTCGCTGATATTGTCTATGACATTCAGATTTGTTCCGAAATTTAAAGAACAGGTACAAGAAGTTTCAAATGCACAGAAAAGTATGGGGAGAGATTCATCAGAGGGGTCTGTATTTGCAAGAGTTAAAAACAGCATAAGAATTTTGTCGGCGGTTATAACATGGAGTTTGGAAAATGCAATAGATACTTCCGACAGTATGAAAAGTCGCGGTTACGGTTTGACAGGCAGAACGGCTTACTCAAATTATGTATTTGACAAAAGAGATGTAACTGCTTTAATTTATTTGGCGGTTACGATTACATATTTTTTGATAGGTGCTTTGCTTGGGAAAATTAATTACAGATATTTTCCGTCTATGCGTGGTACGGATATGTCGTTTTACAGCACAAGCATTTTTATATCGTATATTATGATTTGTATAATGCCGATAATTATTGAGATATGGGAGGAATTAAAGTGGAGAAAATTAAAATCAAAAATTTAATATTTTCATATCCCAATAGCGAAAAAACGGCATTGAACGATATAAATTTAACGATAAATCAAGGTGAATTTGTGACGATTTGCGGTAAATCCGGATGTGGAAAATCGACACTTCTACGACATTTAAAACCGATTTTAACACCGCACGGTAAAACAAGTGGGGAAATATACTTTGACGGAAAGAGTATATATGATTTGTCGGACAGGGAGCAAGCCGAAAATATCGGATTTGTAATGCAAAATCCTGATAATCAAATTGTTACGGATAAGGTTTGGCACGAACTTGTATTCGGATTGGAAAGTTTGGGTATTAATTCGGCTGAAATTCGATCGAAAGCTGCGGAGATGGCGTCATTTTTCGGAATACAAAATTGGTTTTACGAAAATGTAGCCAATCTGTCGGGCGGACAAAAACAAATTCTCAATTTAGCGTCGGTTATGGTAATGAATCCGACATTGTTGTTGCTTGACGAGCCGTCAAGTCAATTAGACCCAATAGCGGCACATGACTTTTTTACAATGCTTGAGAGGATTAATACAGAACTTGGTGTGACGATAATATTGAGTGAACACAATTTGAGCGAAGTATTTCCTTTATCCGATAAGGTCGCGGTTATGGAGAACGGCAAGATTACAGACGAAAACACACCGTATAAAATAGGTGAGGAATTAAAGCAAAACAGTATGTTTGCAGCATTACCCACACCGACAAAAATATATTATTCCTTGGGAAATAATTCGGGTAATTGCCCTATAACAATTCGTGACGGTCATAAATGGTTGGAAAAACAACAGATTAACGAGCATTTTGAATTCAAGGCGGAAAAAAACAGAATTAATACCGAACCGATTTTAGAATTAAAAGATGTATGGTTTAGATATGAGAAAAATTCAGATGATATTTTAAAAGGCTTGTCATTTAAAGTTCACGAAAATGAATTTTATGCGATAGTAGGCGGTAACGGTGTCGGAAAGAGTACTGCGTTGTCTGTTATTTCAAAGATTAATAAGCCGTATAGAGGTAAGGTGTTTATAAACGATGATACCAAAGTGGCGGTGATGCCACAAAATCCACAGAGCTTATTTTTGAAAAAAAGTGTACTTGAGGAGTTGTATGACGCGGTATTTGATGTGGAAAAAGAAAAAAGGAAAAATGAGATTGAGTATATAATAAAACTTTGTGAACTTGATAATTTGCTTGAAAATCACCCTTACGATTTGTCAGGTGGTGAACAGCAGAGAGTGGCACTTGCAAAAATGCTTTTGAGAAAACCTGATTTGTTGGTGCTTGATGAACCGACAAAGGGACTTGACGCTTGTTTTAAACGAAAACTTGCAACGATACTCAAAAGTTTGCAAAAGAACGGTATGACTGTGTTAATGGTAACACATGACATAGAATTTTGTGCTGAATATGCTGATATATGTGCGATGTTTTTTGACGGTAAGATTGTCAGTGAAGCTCCTCCGAGAAAGTTCTTTGCGGAAAATAATTTTTATACCACTTCGGCAAAACGTATGGCTGACGGTATAATCGAAAATGCTGTATTAGACAAAGACGTAATAAGAGCATTGGGCGGTGAAGCAGAAGATTTAACTGAAACGAATGATGAACTGAATTATATACTGCCAAAGAAAACGGTTATAAAGCAGAGCAAAAAAGAGTATAAAAAACTTAATGTACACAATGTTGTATTAGGGATAGTATTTGTAATTTTATTTGTGATGACACAATGCCTGTTTTGCGGACGTTACGATAATTGGAAGAACTATGTTGCACAAACGATAAGTATATTATTTATTGCCGTAGCAATGTTTAATTTAATACCACGAAAAAAACTCGGAAAAGAATTAATACAGAACGAAAAGAGCAAAAGAAAAATATCAAAAAGAACAAAAATAGCAACATTGCTAATATTATTTCTTATTCCGCTTACAATTTTTATCGGGATATATTATCTCGGCGATAAAAAATATTATTTTATAAGCTTGCTTATTATATTGGAAACGATGATTCCTTTGGGATTTGCGTTTGAAAACCGCAAACCTAAAGCAAGGGAATTGGTTATAATAAGTGCATTGTGTGCAATAGGCGTAGCGGGACGTACTGCGTTTTTTATGCTGCCGCAGTTCAAGCCTGTTGCGGCAATAGTGATAATTTCGGGTGTGGCATTCGGCGGTGAAACAGGATTTCTTGTCGGAGCAATTACGGCATTTGTATCGAATTTCTTTTTTGGGCAAGGACCGTGGACACCATGGCAAATGTTTTCATTCGGAATTATAGGTTTCTTAGCGGGAATAATGTTTCAAAAAGGCATTTTACGCAAGACAAAAACAGATATGTGCGTGTTTGGATTTTTGGCGACATTTGTTATATACGGAGGAATAATGAATCCTGCGTCTGTTATAATGTGGCAGTCGAATATAAATATAAATATGTTGCTGTCATCATACGTAATGGGAATGCCGTTTGATTTTATTCACGCAGTATCAACAGTGTTTTTTCTCTTTTTTGCCACAGAGCCTATGCTCGAAAAGCTTGAGAGAATTAAAATAAAATACGGACTTATAGAATAAGTCGAAAATAAAATATGAGGTGAAAGACTAATGAAGAAAAAATTTTTAAGTTTAATTGTAGCAGTAGCGATGTTATTCAGTGTTGTAACGTTTGTTGTACAGGCTGATACAGACGGAGCGGGAGATTATTTCTATTTTGATATTGAACACTTTGCTGAAGACACTACAAAAGAGATATATATGACTCCGATTAAGATTTATACAAACGGATTTTATGATTACAGCGGAGAATTTAAAACTTTTGAAAGTGGATTTAAGAGTGCAGCAGACGCAATAGGATATGTACTTGATTATTATATGAATAACGGTGAGTGTATGAGTGATTGGACTCCTACAACTACACTATTGAAGTATACAAACAGCAGTGGATTTTTCAGTGATTTTAAAATAGATAATTCCGTCAAAGAAGTTTCGTTTGATTATCCGTCAGCATTATATAATGATGCTATGGGTAACGGATTGAGTTCATACACCTATGAGTCGGCTAGCCTCGTAAGAGGAGATGTTTTAAGATTAGTTTTTAATGAAGGCGGATGGAATTCAGATCTAACATCACCGGCTGAGGACGTGCTTGTAGGTGCGGTAGCAGATTATTATGAAACATTGGCAACTGATCCAAAGACCGCTAAAAAAGCAGAATCGGCATATCAAGCGGCTTTAGAGAATTTCTTTGATGAAAATATGCAAACAGAACTTGAAGATAATCTGATTAACGCATTGGTACCGAGCGAAGAACCGAAAACAACACCAACAGCAACACCGACAGCGACACCGACGGCAACACCAACAGCGACACCGACAGCGACACCAACACCGACGGCAACACCAACAGCAACACCAACAGCGACACCAACAGCGACACCGACAGCAACACCAATGGCAACAGCAGAGCCAACAGTGACACCAACAGTAACTTCAACACCTTTACCTGTACAATCTGCAACAGAACAAAACACATTAAAAGTTGAAAACGGAAAACTAACAGGTACATTAACGGTAAAACTTAACAGTAATCTTACAGAAGAAAAGAAAGTAAGTGTTATGGCTGCCGTATATGATTCAAACGGCAAATTGATAGGAATACAACCTAAAGAAATTTCTTTAAAGCCCGGTAATGAAAATCAAGTTGAATTTAAAGAAATATCTGCCGATTCAGCTGATGAATATACAATCAAGATTTTAACATGGAACGGAAATATATCATCATTGGCACCTATTTCAAATACTCTTGATTTAAGTATAAAATAGTATAAAGATTGGAGAAAAAAATGAGCGTAAAAAATAAATTTACAAGTATATTGTTGTCTTTATGTATGCTTGCGAGTTTTGTACCTGTAAATTTCACTGCATTTGCAAGCGATGAACCGGAACTTATAAACGGTGCTTATCAGATTGAAAGTGCGGAAGATTTGGTTTGGTTTGCCGAAAAAGTAAACGGTGGTGACAGAACAGCAAATGCAGTATTAAACAGTGATATTGACTTGGAAAACCAAAATTGGACACCAATCGGTAACGGATATAATTATATCAATAATAACGGTTACGGTATAGATGACGACACCGCATATAACGGTATATTTGACGGAAAAGGTCACAGCATTTCCAGACTTTTCATAGAAACCAAAAAGTACAATAAGCAAGGCGACAATCATTACGAAACTTATTGTCAAGGCCTTTTCGGAATTATAGGAAAAGAAGGAACTGTCAGAAATGTTACGGTAAACGGACAAATAAACGCACAGGCTGAGGGTAATGAATACATTAATGCGGCAAAATATATCGGCGGAATCGCCGGTATAAATGCCGGATTGATTATAAATTGTACAAACAACGTCGATATAACAGGTCTTGCTTATGTGGGCGGTATAACAGGTCAGCTTGGAGCTCAATTTAAGGGAAGTAACAGACTAAGCGGAAATCTTATAAATGTTACAAATAACGGAACGGTTACAGCTACTTCCAAGAGCTTTGCAGAGGCAGGCGGAATTGTCGGTCAGCTTGCATACGGCGACATTACATATGCCGCAAACCACGGAAATGTATCTGCACCTTTTAAAGATGACGATATGTACAGTTATTTAAGAGGAGTTGCGGTAGGTGGAATTGTCGGCAAGGATATAAGTGTAAGCGAATGCGGAAAGATTGACAGAGCATATAATGACGGTCGAATAGGTACTGAAGACGGTAATTATTTCGGCGGTATTATCGGTTGCAATTATGCGTGTGACATAACTAACGTATATAATACCGGTAAGGTAATCGGTTACAATTACAGTGGCGGATTAGTAGGCTACAAGCTTGGCGGTACGATAGAAAATGCGTACAACAGCGGTGAGGTGAATACTCATACGGAATATCAACTAATCGGTTCAATGAAAAATACGACAGTAAATAACTTGTATAACATAGGTGACAGCACTAAACTTGTGGCACTTGAAAACGGCGGTGATATAAGTACGGTATATGCCGTTGACACTGTTTCGGCAAGTGATTTGTCAGACGCATTTACAGACAGTGATAATCTTCCTGTTATTGATTGGAGCAATGCGCCGACAGGGGAAGACGAAACATTTGATATTGAAAGCATTAATATCGAAAACGGTAAGATAACTGTATTGTTAAACAAAAAACTTGTAGGAACAAATCCTACGTTAAATGATTTTGAAATAAAATCATTTGTTGACGATAAAGCGGTTGAACTTAAAAATGTTCAGTTATCTCAATACATATCAGACGAAAAAACAGCCATAGACATCACATTTGACAAAGTAAATGCCGAAAAGACGCTTAAAATTTCGGTAAACGGAATTGAAAAGCAGATTGTAACGTATACGTCAAATTACTGGATAGATTATCGCGCAGAAGAATTTGACGGCGGTAACGGTGATAAAGATAATCCGTATGTTATTGCAAATGCAGAAGAACTCGCTTTGCTTTCGTATGAAGTAGAAAAGGGCAATGATATGTCAGACAAATATTTTGTCTTGAAAAATGATATAGATCTATCAGGCAAGAAGTGGACACCGATAGGTGTATCCGATAAATACATATCAAATAAATATCAAGGCAATGCTTTTAACGGTAATTTTAACGGTCAAGATAACAGTATAAGGGGAATAAATATATCTTCGGGCAGCTATCTTTCGGCACTTTTCGGAGTTACGGAAGAAAATGCGGTAATAAAAAATCTTTATGTATACGGAAATATAGAAAACACGAATAATACATATGGAATTGCGGCAGGTATATGTGCCGTGAACTATGGTTTAATATCTCATTGTATCAACTATGCCGAAATAAAAGGCGAAAACAGAGTCGGCGGTATAGTAGGTTATAACGGTGCGGTTAATAAAACGGTTACAAGCTGTGTTATAGCTCAGTGTGAGAATAAGGGAACTATTACAGGTAAGGACGAAGTTGGCGGTATTGCCGCTTACAGTTCGGGAACTGTAAAAGAATGTACTAATAAAGCCACTGTAACTGCAACCGACGGATATGCAGGCGGTATTGTCGGTTACAATTACGAGGGCAGTATACTTCTTGACAGTTGTTATAACAGCGGTGAAGTAAGTGCGTCAGCATATTCGGGTGGTATTTCTGGTAAATCATACAACTGTGATATTTCAAATTCATATAACAGCGGTAAAATTTCATCGCAAAACAATACCAACGGCGGAATACTGGGATATACAGTGAGCGGATATTCGGTTAAAAACTGCTATTTCCTTAAAGATACCGCACCTATGCCGTATGCGGAAAATTCGGGTACGGGACTTGAAGTGAAAACAGAAAATCAGCTTGCAGATATGACTGGAATTTTAGGCAGTGCGTTTGTGAAATCGGATAAATTCCCTGTTTTGGCATGGGAGGTAAACGGTTCCGATGATATAGACACATCAACAAAACCTACACCGTCAGTAACACCTGCTTCAACACCTAAAATTGAAGAGAAAATACCGTCATATTCATCACAAGGAAAATGGTCAGACAGTGTGGCTGAAACATTTGACAGCGGAAACGGAAGTAAAGAAAATCCGTATGTTATAAAAACAGCGTCCGAACTTGCATTACTTGCGAAAAATGTAAATAAAGGTGAATCATATAAAGACGCATACTTTAAATTAAATAATAATATTGATTTAACAGAAAAGTATTGGATTTCAATAGGCAATGCGGAAGATAAAGCATTTTCGGGTCATTTTAACGGTAACGGATATGAAGTAAAACTAAATACCGAAAATCAAAAAGTAAGCGGATTATTCGGATATACCGCAAATGCAGAAATTACATTGCTTGGAGTAGACGGACTTGTAAGCGGTGAAGATATAGGAGGCGGTATTGTCGGTATAGCAAGGGACACTAAAATAGAAAATTGCTATTCAAATACTGCTGTTTTGGCAGATGAATATGTCGGCGGACTGGTAGGACAGCTTTTAAGCGGCAGTAAAGTGACAAATTGTTACGCAACGGGGACAGTAAAAGCAAAAAAAGCAGGTACATTATTCGGAGCATTTACAAACGGTGTATCGGCAGAAAATTTATATTACAGAATTATCGGCGATAAAATGCCGTATGGCGAAAATGCATCAACAAACACGAATATTGCCACAGGCAGAACAGACGAATATATGCAAAGCGACGCATTTGTGTATGATTTGTGGTGTGTTAAAGAACAAGAAGTTGACGGCAAAACAGTAGAAGTAGCACCGATATTTTATGTTGGAAGTAAATATCCGGTACTTAATAACGAATACAAGGAAAGCAAAATTATTTCGATAAATCTTGTATCATCGGGCGAAAGCCTTGAAACAGATACTCCCCATACATTTACAGCAAAGATATACGGTAAGAATTTAAATAAAAATATAACTGCAAAATGGAGCAGTGACAACAGTGCCGTTACAGTTGAACAAAGCGGCGATATTACAATTACAAATGGCGTAGGGACACTAAATGTAAGTATTATTATAGATTCCGCTAAGCTTGGCAATGCAAAGGATATAACTGTTAAATGTGAAATTGGCGGAATATCAAGTGCTGTTTCCGTAAAAGTTTCAGAACCTAAATGGAGCGGTAAAGGTACGGAAGAAGAACCGTATATTATAAAATCGTTGGAAGATATGAACATTCTTTCGGAAAGCGTTGCAGACGGAAATTCATATAAAGGTGTATACTTTAAACTTTCAAGCGATATTGATTTAAGCGATAGCAAAGAATTTAGTTCAATCGGTTATTGGGATGGATTAAAGTCAAACGATAACGGAGAATGGTGGGAGTCCGAGAAGAATCGTGCGTTTGAAGGTGTGTTTGACGGAAACGGTTTTTCTGTAAAGAACGCGATTCTGTATGCCGAAAACAATTATTTCGGATTGTTCTCATACATAGGAAAGAATGGTGTTGTTAAAAATCTTAATATAGATTCTACTAATAGATTGACCGCTCATAATAACGTAAGAAAAATTGCCGCTTTAGCCGGAATAAATCTTGGTACAATAGAAAATTGTACTAACAGTGCTGATTTCGGATTTACCGCCTCAAACGTAACATATCTTGCAGGAATAGTCGGCGAAAATTACGGAATTGTAACAGGTTGTGTGAATAACAGCAATATGACATCTGCCGGTAACAGTAAGTCGGGAATAGTCGGCGAAAATTACGGTACTATAAGAAAATCTGAAAATAACGGTGACTTATCGAACAGCGGTAATGTCGGCGGTATTACGATAGAAAACAGAAACGGCAAAGGTCAGGCGCTATTGTTTATTGACGATTACGCAGACTTATCCGTAAACGGAGAAATTTCCGAATGTGTCAATAACGGTGCAATAAGCGGTAAATATGACGTCGGAGGAATTGTAGCTGAAAATTATAGCTGCGGTAAAATAGAAAATTGTGCTAATACGGCAGAAGTGTCGGGAAGTATGACGGGCGGTATTGCAGGTCGTGCGTCAGGGTGTTATAAAAAAAGCGGTATCAAAAATTGTCAAAACAGTGGTAATATCACAGCACAAGGTTCATACGGCGGTGGTATAGTCGGTGAACTTATAAACGGCTTGGTATATTTCTGTGAAAATACAGGTGATGTAAACGGTGAAAACTATGCCGGCGGTATTGTCGGACGTAATTACAGTTCGACAGTTTTAGGGGAATCAGCTGTTGATTTCTCAAATAACTACGGAACTGTAACAGCTAAAACGTCAGCAGGCATCTGCGGTTATTATCAGGACGAAAGCGGTAAGTGTTATACAAGATATAATTACAATGGCGGAAAGAGCGAATACGGTGTTTTTGGTGATGTTAATTCAAATTATGATATAAACAGCGTTGTTTGCGAAAATTATTGGTTGAGTGACGATAAAAATAATGCAAACGACAGCTGTAAAGGTGATATTGACGGTATCAATGCAATCACAAAAGCAGAATTAGACAAATATTCTGCCGAAACAGTTAATTTGCAAGTAGATAACAGCGATATAATTGTAAACGGTACTGCAAATGTTTCGTCAAATTCAGAAGTAAAGAGCAGTGACGAAAACATTGTTTCAATAGGAAACGGCGTTGCAGTCGGACATGGAATAGGTCAGGCATATTTGTATGCAAAATCAAGTCCTTATACATATGTGGCTGTATTGATGAATGTAGAAGAAAATCCTGATAATGTTGAAAAGATAAATGTAAGTTTCAGACTTATCGGCGAAGAAAATCTCGGAAGTGACTTTGTCTTGACAAAAGATACGAAGAATACATATCAAACATGGATTCCTGAAAAAGAGTATGAAGTAAAATTAGGAAGTACAGTGGGAGATGTATTCAAACAAGCACTTGACGATAACGGCTTAAAATATCGTGGTTGGGAAAACGGATATATCAGTACAATTCAATCACCGGAAGGATATTGGCTCGGTGAATTTACAAACGGTAAATATTCCGGTTGGATGTATACTGTAAACGGCAGTCACCCTTCATTGGGATTGAATGAGTATAAATTGATTGGTGATGAAGAAATCGTATGGCATTACGTTGACGATTACCGTCAAGAAGTTGCCGATTGGAGTGAATCGGATAAAACAGGTGACGGTTCACTTTATAATAGGTGGTTAGATGCAAAAGATACAGATTCAACACCTAAACCGACTCTGACAGTCACTCCGACTGCCACAAAACAGCCTCAAAGCGGTGGTTCCGGTTCGGGTGGCAGTACATCAACATCAAAACCGACAACAGCACCTACTGTTATACCTACGACTGCACCTGAAAAGGATACTACTCAAACAGTGTGGTTTACTGATGTAACGGAAAATATGTGGTTCTATCAAGCTGTCAAATATGCGTATGACAAAGGTTTTATGACAGGTGTAAGCGACAGTGAATTTGCTCCTGACATTACATTAACCCGTGCAATGTTCGTTTCGGCATTGTATCGTATAGAAAATGAACCGACAGCAGACGGTGAATTGAATTTCAGTGATGTATCTGATGATTCTTGGTATGCTAAAGCTGTTTTATGGGCTTATAACAATGATATTATAAGCGGAAAAACAGAAACGGAATTTGATCCTAACAGTGATATAACTCGTGAACAAATGGCAGCTATATTATATCGCTATGCAAAAACTAAGGAATATAATTTAGACAGTGATGAAATTACATATTCTGATGTGAAAGATATTGCGGATTATGCGACTGATTCTGTTAAGTGGGCATATTGTGCAGGAATAATGACAGGTGACGAAAACGGAAACTTTAATCCTAAATCCGGTACAACAAGAGCACAAGCCGCATCGGTATTTATGAGATTATATAAATAATGGTTTTAATAAGAGTTTATCTTTATGATAGACTCTTATTGTATTTTTACGTGAATATGATATAATAAACATATTCAGTATAGAATGAGGGATATACAATGACACTGCAACAATTAAAATACATAGTAACGGTAGCGGAGTGTGGCAATATAACGGAGGCGGCTGAAAAGTTATTTATAGCACAGCCGAGCCTTACCTCTGCAATTCACAATATTGAAGAAGAAATGGGGATAACGGCATTCATTCGTTCCAATAAGGGCGTAGAGCTTACAAGGGACGGAGAAACATTGCTTTCATATGCACGTCAGATTTTGGAGCAGACGGACGTTATGACGGAGCATTTTAAAGGTGAGAGAAATCAGAAACCGAGATTTTCTGTTTCATGTCAGCACTATTCATTTGCGGTTAATGCGTTTGTGGACGTTATAAGGGAATATGATGCGGACGCATACAACTTTATTTTGCGTGAAACACAGACGTATGAAATTATAGATGATGTGGCAGTCGGACGAAGTGAAATAGGAATATTGTATTTGAGTGAGCATAATGAGGCGGTTTTGAGCAAACTTATTAATAAAAATGACTTGAATTTTGAAGAATTATATATTGCAAAACCGCACGTTTTCATATCAAACAATCACCCTCTTGCAAACAAAGAGGAAATAACAATTCAAGACTTAATGCCGTATCCGTATTTGGTGTTTGAACAGGGAAAACACAATTCATTTTACTTTTCGGAGGAATTTTTGAGTTCGCTGGAATTCTCTAAAAATATTATGGTGCGTGACAGAGCGACATTATTTAATCTGCTTATCGGTCTTAACGGTTTTACGGTTTGTTCGGGTATTATAGATACGGAATTAAACGGTGAAAACATTATTTCAAAACCGTTAGATTCAGATTGCAGTATGCGTATCGGAATTTTAACACGAAAAAATTCTGTTATTAGCCGATACGGAGTTTCATATTTGAATGTATTGAAAAATCATTTATCCATAGATTAAAACTATGAATAAATGATGATAATATATATTTTTCTATTTCCGTATTTTCTGTTATACTTAATGTAAATTAAAACACAGGAGGTAACAGAAATGAGCAAACAAATACCATTCAGATATGACTTTGTAGGCAGCTTTTTAAGACCTGCAAATTTAAAAGCGGCAAGAGAGGGGTTTGAAAACGGAAAAATTTCGGCTTACGAATTAAAAGCAGTTGAAGATAAGGAAATCGAAAGACTTATCAATAAACAAAAAGAATTAGGCTATCACGTCATTACGGACGGAGAATTCAGACGTGCGACATGGCACTTGGATTTTATGTGGGGATTTGACGGTGTGGCACATGAAAAAACGAAAACAGGTTTACCGTTTCACGGCGAAGACGCAATGATTGATGATACATACCTTTGCGGAAAAGTAGGACTTTCAAAAGTACATCCCTTCGTGGAGCATTTTAAATTTGTAAAGCAATTTGAAGATGAAAATACTGTTGCAAAGCAGACAATTCCCGCACCAGCACAGTTTATTGAACAAATGATCATGCCGTTTGCGTTGGAAAACACGTCAAAGTATTATGACAGCACTCATAAGTTGGCAGAGGATATTGCAAACGGATATAAAAAGGTAATCGCGGATTTGTATGATGCAGGCTGTCGCAATTTACAGCTTGACGACTGCTCATGGGGAATGCTTGTAGATCCGAGAGCAGAAGAATTGTTCGGTACGGATAAAAAGGGATTGAAGGATATTCAAGAACTTTTGGTAGAGATAAATAACCTTGCAATAGAGGACAAACCAAACGATATGACAATTACTACTCACGTTTGCAGAGGAAACTTCCATTCAACATACGCAAGTGCAGGTGCATATGATTCGGTTGCAGAGGTATTGTTTGAAAAGGAAAATGTAGATGCATATTATCTTGAATTTGATGACGAGCGTTCGGGAGGCTTTGAGCCTTTGGCACACGTCAACGGCGATAAGAAAGTCGTGTTGGGACTTATAACAACAAAGTCACCGAAACTGGAAAATAAAGCCGACGTAATCGCGAGAATAAAAGAGGCACAAAAATATATTTTTCTTGACAGATTGTGCCTAAGTCCACAATGCGGTTTTGCGTCATGCGAAATAGGTAATAAACTTACAGAAGAAGAACAGTGGGCAAAATTGCAGCTTGTAAAAGAAATCGCAGAAGAAGTTTGGAGATAATATTAATGAGTAGACAAAATTTTTATGATTTTGTCTACTCTTGTTTTTTGGAGTTGGGGGCGGACATATTCTTGGATTATTTTATGCTGATAATCAGAGGCTATGTCTGTACTTTTAGCGTTATAGGTGTGTGCGGTGTAAGAATTTTATGGATATACACGGTATTTTTAATTTTTGTATCACTGCCGATTTACTCTTCATCGCATAAATTGCAAAATCATTAATATATTTCGCTGAAAATATCGCTTTGCATTTCGCTTATTTGCTCGATTGGAATAACTGTTTTGTCGGTCAAAACAACAGTGTGATTGTATTCGTTTATTTTCTTTACAACACCGGTATTGGATATGTATGCACCGCCTGATTTTCTATCATCGGGAACAAAGTATGTTATTGTCACGATTGGATTTGTACCGATATTCTCTTTAATTAAATTTAACTGTTCATTGAGTTTGGCAATGACATCTTCGCTTAATATCTGCTTTTCATCAGTCAAACGGGCGGTTTCATTAATTGCCGCTTTGTGTCCCGTAAGAGCTGCAAACGGTGAAAATTGTGCCGCACGGTCATGAAGCGACATTTGTGGGTGCTTTTTTGAAACATGGTGGGGCAGATTGATTATGTCATCATATTTATGACTAACGTTTTCCATATGGTAATTCTCCTTAAAAATTATGCCTTGTGACCGCCTATTTGATTGTTGCGGTCTTTGGCGGTTGCACCTTCTTGAAGATTCATTCCTTTAAGAATGGCATTTTTGCCGAATTTCTTTTTTATATCAAGTATTGTATTCTGCATACGTTTTTCTCGCTCTGATTCGGCATTTTCTTTTTCGCGTTGTTTCTTTAAAATCTCATAATCGGTAAAAAGGTCAAGCTGTTCATATTTGTTTGCGTTTTTTACACTGTGTTCATCGACAAGCTTGTTAGCCACAATATTAATTCTTCTGATAGGCAATTTCTTGTTTACAATTTTATCATACAATTCCATAACTGCATTTGTAATAAGCGTAGTAGATGAGGTTTGTTTTGGAAGATTTGTCGTTCCGTGAGCAGGCTTCGGAACTTTTTTACCGTAATAGTTCGTTGTAACTGTACCTTTATAACTCTGACTTCTGTTTTTATCTGTAATATTTTCAATATCATAGCCGATTGTAAGCACGATTTGATTTGTCACAAGTCCTTTATCCACCAAGTCAAGCACCATAAGGTCGGTCATTTCTTTTACAACTAATCTTGCCTTGTCAAACTCATACGGACAATGTAATACTTGTCCCGAGGATATGCTGTTTGTTTCGGGTTTGTATGTTTTGACATCTTCCATTGTGCAAGGCTCGTAACCCCAAGCATGGTCGATAAGCAGTTCGGCATTTATACCGAAAAGCTTGTATAACAGTTCTTCATTATAGTAATCAGTCGGTTTACCGATAGAACATCTGGCTATGTCACCCATAGTGTAAAGTCCGATTTTTTCTAATTTCTTTGAATAACCACGACCGACTCTCCAAAAATCAGTAAGAGGTCTGTGATTCCATAACAATCTTCGGTATGACATTTCGTCAAGTTCGGCGATTCGTACACCGTTTTTATCCGGTTCAATGTGTTTTGCGACTATATCCATTGCTATTTTGCAAAGATACAGATTTGTTCCGATTCCGGCTGTTGCGGTTATTCCTGTTGTATCTAAAATATCTTGTATCATTGTCATTGCAAGTTCATGAGCAGTC
>ERZ824480.2244-NODE-2244-length-14996-cov-3.287866_pt1 | contig 14996 bp, 16 predicted proteins | sample MGYA00519861_ERZ824480 | MGnify/ENA primary metagenome ERZ824480 (study PRJEB31778, sample SAMEA3449152) | human gut metagenome | biome: human gut; feature: human-associated habitat; material: faeces | place: United Kingdom | collected 2010/2012 ... | reverse complement strand
TCAGATGATCCTGAAGAGCGATGCGATAATTTTGATTTACATAATATTCTTCTGGAAACTTAGCATAGCTATGAAGCACCTCGATATGAAGACTGGAAGGTGATGCGAAAGGATCTCCCTGTACATGATCAATACAGAGAATGAAGTTTTCAAACTGATAACTTCCGGCCAGGGATTTGTATGCCGGATAACTTTTATGATCGATACTCCGTAACGTTTCTCGTAAATTGCTGTCTGATTGCATAATGACTCCTGTTTTCTTTTAAACGGAATGGTTCCGCTTTTCTTTTTTCTTTAACAGCGCAGAAGTATCGAGTGCCTGGGAAGCCGTTTCCTCCGGTTTTGTTTTCTTTATCTTTTCCATTGGTTTTTCAGCTTCCGGCTCCGGCTCAGGTTCTGGTTCCGGCTCCAGTTCCTCCACCGCCACCGCCGGCATGGGGCCAAAGATGGCATTGCGTGCCTCGATGCGGAAGGTGGTAAGCAGCCCAAAGCGGCTGACCGAAAGATTGCTGATAAAATCGGTGGTATACAGGCGGCTGACGCTCATAGCCCCGCCGGTATCCAGCAGGGCCCCGCCGGTGGTGATGATTTGCAGCGCCAGCGCTGCGATAAGCGGCCACAGCAGCTCTTTCCACTGTTCATGGCCCCAAGCAATGCGCTTTTTGCCCTGCCAGAGGAGCAGCGCAATGGGCACCAGCATAAGCAGCAGCGCCCACCAGCATTGTAATATGGTGGAAAAGATGACGCTGGAAAACTGCGCCACCTGCCCTGCCCCGCCGACTGAAAACAGCGTGAAGTAGACCTTGAAGATGGCATAATACACCACCTGGCCCATGTAGAAGATGCTGAAGATCCCCCACAGGGCGGTTACAATAATACGGCCCGCCTTGGGAGAAAAGGCCTTGCCCAGCAGGGCCAGCAGCACCCCGGCCGCCAGCGAATAGCCGAAGGTATATAAAAGGCCCTTGGGATAATCAAAGCCGATGGTGGAGATACGCAGCACCAGCTCCATCCACAGCACCGCCACCGGGAAGAACCACATGCCCCGCCAAGCGGCCCACCGGGATGTTTTCTGCGGCTGGGCTTCTTCTACCGGGGAGGTAATATTCGGTTCGGTGACTGTCATTTGTTATCACTTCCGTTCTGATCCAAAGTCGCCAAATACTTCCTAATTTCGTATTTTTTCGTTTTATTATAGCACAGCCTTTTCCCGCTGCCAACAAGTAATATCTGTATTCCTGCGCATACTATCCCTGCTCCATTCCATCTTTAATAGGAGGTACCCCTATGAACAGCTATTTTGACCAGCAGTGGGATCAGCAACTGGCCGGACGGCCGCAGGCGCTGGCCGCCTTTACTTCCCTTTCCCCCGCCGCACAGGAGCGCATTGTGGGCTATGTGCAAAGCTGCGATAACACCCACGAGGCATCCCGCCGCATCAGCCGGATGCTGGCGCAGCTGGAGGCAGGCGAATACACGCCGTCCGAGGAATAATCCCCACAAAAAAGCCGCCGCGGAGAGCCTTTTCGCTTTCCTCGGCAGCTTTTTACTTATTTACTGGCGCCCCGCCAGCTTGTAGTCATCGCTGAAGCTGAAATAAGGGCAGGCCGTATACTGGTGCTGCAAAAACAACACCATCTCGTCCTCATCCAGGTTCATCTCGCACACATAGCAGTCCATTTCGTCATCGTACTCGTAGTGGGCGCAGAACTCACAGCTGCCGCCCGGCTTTTCGGTCTTTCCCGCCATGGCTGCGCCTCCTTACAGCTCGCACGCGGTAAAGCTGCCGTCCGCATTCACCGTAATGGGATGGTAGCTGTTGCCGGAATACTTGAGGATGGTTTTAAGCCGCGGGCGCTCGTTTTCACTGTAAAAGGCGAAGGAAACGCCCTCCCGGCCGGCGCGGCCGGTGCGCCCGATGCGGTGCAGATAGTACTCGTTTTCATTGGGGATCTCGTAGTTAAAGGCGGCATCCACCTGCTCCACATCAATGCCGCGGGCGGCTACATCGGTGGCTACCAGAATCTGGATGTTGCGGATGCGGAACTTCTGCATCACCGTGTCACGCTGTGCCTGTGAGAGTTCTCCGTGCAACGAGTCAGCGTTATAACCTTCCTGCATCAGTTTATCGGCAATTTCCTGTGTCTCTTTGCGGGTACGGCAGAAGATGATACCGTAAATCTGCGGATAATAGTCTACGATGCGTTTCAGGGCGGCGTATTTATCTTTTGCATGTACGGTATAGACCACATGCTTCACGTTGCTCGTACTTTCGTTCTTGCGTCCGATGGTGATCTCTTTTGCATTGTGAAGGTAGTTCTTCGAAATACGGGCTATTTCCGGGCTCATAGTGGCCGAGAAAAGCAGTGTGTTACGTTCTTGTGGAACATCTGCCAGGATGGCATTGATACTGTCCGTAAAGCCCATATTGAGCATTTCGTCCGCTTCGTCCATCACTACGTTTGTGACAGTGGCAAGAGATACCGTTTTGCGTTCCATCAAGTCGAGGAGTCGCCCCGGTGTGGCAACAATGATATGCACACCCCGTTTCAGGCTGCGTATCTGGCTGTCGATGGATGAACCGCCGTATACGGGCAATACTTTCAGCCCGTCGATGTATTTGGAATAGTCGTTCAGGTCGCCTGCTATCTGGAGGCAAAGCTCGCGTGTGGGGCAAAGAACGAGTGATTGAGGTATTCTGTTTTTTACGTTAATTTTCTGGATGAGGGGCAAGCCAAACGCTGCGGTCTTACCCGTCCCTGTCTGTGCAAGAGCTACTACATCATTATTCTCTCCTAATAGGTATGGAATCACTTCCTCCTGTACCGGCATGGGATTCTCGTATCCCATCTCTTCAATAGCTTTACGTATCTCCGGAGAAACGCCAAGCTCTTCAAATGTCTTCATTAAATCTCTGTATATCTTTATTTTCGGGTGCAAAGATACGCATTAATTGTGAATAATGAATGATAACAATAAATAATGATGAACAAAAAGTGCGTTATTCCAGTAAGATGGTGCGTAGCCTGTGTATGTCTTCGGACTGAAGGCCGATTGCCTTTCGCAGATAGGTGGGTACATCACCGTATTTCCGCTCTATCTCGTCTTTGGCTGCATTGAGAAAGTCTTCTTTTGCCGAAAAGAGGGTGGTGATGGCTTCCTGTGAATTGACCGGCAGGTTATAGGCGTATTTGGAGGCTTTGGGGATGTTGAAGTAATCGTTGCTCAAACGGTAATCTTCCATAATGATATCTGCATTGACATCTAAAGAGGCCAGTATCAGTGCGGATACAATGCCTGTCCGTCCTTTTCCCGACGAGCAGTGAATCACGACCGGATAACTGTTTTTATCGAGCAGGATGTCGAAAATCTCTTTATATTCCTTTTGGTATTTTGCCACCAGTTCACGATTCATCGCTTCTACCATGTGGTAAATGGTATCTGTCTTGATCTTCTCTTGCTGTATGCCGTGCAGGATATGTTCCATGTCGCCCGTGTTGATGGGGATATGTACTACATTGAATCCCTTTTGCAAGGGAGGTGTATTATGGAGTTCGCTCTCGGAGCGCAGATCCAGAATGGTCTTGATACCCAGGTTTTGCAGTTTCCTGAGGGCAAAGCAATTCAGGCTGTCTATCTTTGCCGAACGGTAGAGCTTGCCCCAACGTACATGCTTTCCGGTGGCGGATTTGTAACCTCCCAGGTCACGGAAGTTTTGAATGCCGGGCATATTCACGTTGCGGGGAGCCACTTTCACACGGTATTTATCGTTGAACACCAGCATGTAATAAGAGCGCCTGGAAGGATCGTTGGTCACAATCGTCATTCGCGCATCGGAGATATTGGCCATGGCAACCGGATTATCTTCGGGTATGAATTCCGGATTGTCGGATGTATATACTTTCACCTGCCCTTTGATGAGAGGAGTCGTTTCCCATTTAAGAATACAGTTTCCTATATTATTCTCTTCGCAAACCACCGAAATGTTAGGAGACATGTCTGTGCACGAAGGCAGAATAAGTAAAATAGTTAGTAAATTGAACAGGTTCTTGTACATAGTTTGTATTTGTCTGAAAGCACTGATTGCAAAGATAGGAATTCTCGTTACATGGTATAATTACTTTGCGATAATTAGGCAACGTTAATAGTAATTAGCTACGAATTGCAGGCTACAAGCTACAGGTAACCGTGCCGGATGACTGTACATTCATTCGCAGTTTGTAGCCCGTAGCTTATTGCTTTCAACGGTAGTTGGCCGCAAACTCCCCGGATATGGAGTTGTTGAAACTTTTGCAAACTTCGGCTGCAAAGTCTTGTCCGCATTGTATCACTTTATCCCAGGTCTCTTCACTCAGGTGTTGCAAGTCACGGTACCGGACGTCGTACTTTAGCATGCCGTAGATCAGCCCGGCATTAAAATTGTCTCCTGCACCGATAGTGCTGACTGCCTCTAATGGCGCGACAGGATACTCTTTGGATATTGCGTTCGTACGCAGTGAGATTCTTTCGGCTCCGGCTGTGCAAAGGAAGAGCGGACAATAGAACTTTATCTTGTCCTTGTAGATTTTTTCTACGTCTTTGATTCCGTACATATAATAGAAGTCTTCCAAAGAGCCTCTTACAATGTCGGCATATTCCAGGTTCTCGATAATGGTCGGAGCCAGTTTCATCGCTTCATTCTTGTGTGAGGATCGGAAATTGGGATCGTAGTATACAATCGCTCTTTTTTCTTTTGCTATGTCCAGCAGTTCCAATATCTTATCACGCAATACCGGATTGAGAGCATAATATGAACCGATGACAATGATGTCGTCTTCATTGATGGACGGGAATAAAACGTCCAGCCGCTGTTTCGGGTAGTCTTTATAGAAGATATATTCTGCATCGCTGTGTTCGTTGAGGAAAGCCAGGGATACGGGCGATTTGCCGTCCGGAAACACGTTGACGTGATCCGTCGGGATGTGATTGTCACGCATGAATTGCAGAATGATGTTTCCTACATGGTCATTCCCTGTTTCACTGATGAAGCATACATTGACTCCCATGCGTCCCAAAGAAACGATGCCGTTGAATACAGAGCCTCCGGGAACGGCTGCCGAAGGCTGGTCGTTCCGGAAGATGATATCGAGTATAGTCTCTCCGATGCCGATTACTTTACGCATAGTTTTCTTGATTTTTCGCCCAAGTAGCCACCGTGATGGCGTTTGGAGTATTCTTCAATAGTAAATTCGGTCCTTTTCATGGTTTGCACTACGAGAATATCGCCGATGACGGTCATTACCGTAGTCGAAGTGGTCGGAGTCATCCCCAGGGTACAAACTTCGGCAGGATGTCCTGTGCTCAGGCATACATCCGATTCGCTGGCAAGCGGACTGTCCGGATTGCCGGTGATGACAATGAATTTCAGGCCCGGATTCAGGTTGTGGGCCAGCTGGGTTAACTCTACGATTTCACGGGTTTTACCTGAATTTGAAATCAATAATAACAGGTCGTTCTCTTGCAGGATGCCCAGATCGCCGTGTTGTGCCTCGCTGGGGTGCAGGAAGACAGAGGGAATTCCGGTCGAACAAAACGTAGTGGCGATGTTCATCGCTATTTGTCCGGCTTTACCCATGCCGGAAGTTACAAGTTTGCCTTTTTTTCTGTGTATTTGTTCCACTATTAATTCAACGGCCTTTTCGTAGGCATCAGTCACAGGAATATTCAGCACAGCTTGTGCTTCCTTTTGCAGGAGTTCTTGAATAGATTCAATCATTATATCTTAATTGTTAATTCATTAAATGTGTTTGCTACTTCATAATAGGAGGACAGAGGGTGACGGGTGAATCCTCTTGCCTGTAATTCGCTGAGCACGGCGAGCAGTGGGTTGTAGAAACCATCTGCATTGTAGAAGATCACTTTCTTCTGATGATAGCCGATGGAAGCGGCTGCCATGACATGAAATACCTCATCCAGCGTGCCTATGCCGCCGGGAAGGGCCACCAATACATCCGATTGTTGCAGGATGATATCCTTGCGGTCGCTCAGGTCGTGTGTGGCGATTATCTCATCGGGGTATGTACTCACTTTGCCGTTTTCTTCCAGTTTGGAAGGTACTACACCGATGACATGTCCCCCGTTTTCTTTGACTGCTTTGGCCACGCATTCCATGAGTCCGAGGTTGGCACCACCATAGATAAGTGTCTTGCCGTTTTTCCCCATCCATTCGCCAATCTGATGGGCGGCATCGAAGTATATCGGGTCGATGCTGCCGGATGCGGAACAGAAAATTCCTATCTTCTCCATAAGGGTTATTGATGTTATAGCTTACAAATATCTGCAATTTTCTATAAACGACAATAAGTTTTATTGTATTTTTGTGTCCTCAACCTAACTTAATAGCAAGAATGAAGCAGTTAAGTACCCGTGCAGAAATGCAATATAATATACATACCCTGTCCAATGGACTTCGCATTATTCATGAACCCTCTTCTTCGAAGGTGGCTTATTGCGGATTTGCCGTAGATGCCGGAACCCGTGATGAGGCCGAAAATGAACAAGGAATGGCTCACTTTGTAGAGCATCTTATTTTTAAAGGTACCCGGAAACGGAAGGCTTGGCATATCCTGAACCGCATGGAGAATGTGGGTGGCGATCTGAATGCGTATACCAATAAAGAGGAAACTGTGATCTATTCGGCATTTCTGACCGAGCACTTCGGAAGAGCACTGGAACTGCTGGCGGATATCGTTTTCCATTCCACCTTTCCACAGAACGAAATCGAAAAAGAGACAGAGGTGATTATCGATGAAATACAGTCGTACGAAGACACTCCTTCGGAATTGATCTTTGATGACTTTGAAGATATGATCTTCCGCAATCATCCGTTAGGACGTAATATCCTGGGCAGACCCGATCTGCTGAAGAAATTCCGGAGCGAGGATGCCATGGCTTTTACTTCCCGGTTTTATCAACCCTCCAATATGGTATTCTTTGTCCTGGGTGATTTCAATTTTCAGAAAATAGTCCGTCAGGTGGAGAAGCTGTTAGTGGATCTTCCGTTGGTTACGGTTGAGAATCAGCGTACGATACCTCCGCTTTATGTACCCGAGCAGTTGGTTGTTCACAAGGAGACCCATCAGGCACATGTGATGATTGGCAGTCGGGGATATAATGCTTATGATGACAAGCGTACTGCATTGTATCTGCTGAATAATATTCTGGGTGGTCCGGGGATGAACAGTCGTCTGAATGTCTCTCTGCGCGAACGCAGGGGACTGGTCTATACGGTGGAGTCCAACTTAACGTCATATACCGATACGGGAGCTTTCTGCATTTATTTCGGTACCGATCCGGAGGATGTGGATACTTGTCTGAAACTGACTTACAAGGAGCTGAAACGGATGCGTGATGTGAAGATGACCTCTTCGCAATTGATGGCTGCCAAAAAGCAACTGATCGGCCAGATCGGGGTCGCTTCCGATAATAACGAAAACAATGCGCTGGGAATGGCGAAGACTTTTCTACACTACAATAAGTATGAATCATCCGAATCTGTTTTCCGGCGTATCGAAGCCTTGACAGCAGAAGGACTGTTGGAGGTAGCCAATGAAATGTTTGCAGAGGAATATCTCTCTACACTGATTTACAGATAAGAAAAAAGGAAGAGGGTGCATCTGAGGATTGACATTACTATTAGACACACAATTAATACTTATATAAATCTTTACGATGCACTCTCTGACCTTGGAATATATAAACTAAAAAAACATCCTGGTGCGGGCTGTATATGAACCTATAGAGCCGTGATGCAGAAAGTGCTAAATAAGGATATGCCTGAGCGCAAATACATCGTATTTTTGTGCAGGCTTAACTCTGTTACGGAGGGTATAGGTAGAAGTATCTTCTTTGAATGTTATCGGTCTCTGAGCATCCGTCTTGATAGCGGGATGGAAGTTATTGCCCTGTTTATACGGATTGGCTGAATCCGAAACCGATTTCTTAAGCAGTATCCCCTGATTGAAGTCAAACAGATCGTGACCGGAGTTATCAAAAGAGGGAACATTGTGAGTGTGGCTTTTTACGGCAGTAGTGACCGCCACCCCGTTATTTACGGGCTGTAGAGCACTGCTTTTCTGGGTACCGAATACCAAAAACAACAGGCATAACATTAGTAGTTTGATGTATGCTGCCATAATTGGCGGCAAATGTATGGATTAATATGGCTCTTTGGTCCGGGTGACTCTGCTTTTTCTCGCTTATTAATTATTTTTAATAGTATTGGATTGAACCTGTCGGGGGGATGTCCGTCGGTGAATAATGCCTGCATATCTTCTGCTTAAAAAGATTGCGTAAAAATGTTTAAAGACCGCTGTCTTCCGGCTTATTCAGCTTATCTTTGCTCGAAAACATAGAATTTATGATGACATTAATCCGTATTACGAGTGCTGACGATTCACGTCTGAACCGTTTGATTCCTTTGTACGAGGAGTCTTTTCCCGAAAGTGAGAGAAGAAAAATCGGGCAGTTGAAGCGAATGATTGAGAACCATGCCCCAATGTATTTCAATGCTATTGAATGTGATGGAGAATTGAGTGGAATGTTTGTATATTGGGATATGGGTGACTTCTACTATCTGGAACATTTGGCTGTATTCCCTGAGATGCGGAATAAAAAGATAGGGCAGCAAGTGCTTGATTATGTGGCTGAACACCTGAAAGGGGTACGCCTGCTCGAAGTAGAACCTACAGAAGATGAAATGACTACCCGTCGTGTGAATTACTACCGGCGTAATGGATATGAAGTGCTGGATAAAACTTATGTGCAGCCTTCTTATCATGCGTTGGAAGATGCTTGTCCGCTTTGGATTATGGGAAGTGAAGATTCTCCCCGGTTGGCTGAGCAGGTAGAAAGAATCAAGGAGGAGGTGTACAGGCAGCAAGTCGGCTGACCCTTGTACAAACCTTGTATATTTGTCGATATACTATTGATTCCACAGATTAGCAGAGATTGATTGTCCTATTGGGGAATCTGTGTTAATCTGTGGAATCTGTATTTGTACCGGATAAAGAAGTTGGCTGTTGTAGCTTTCGGATTTTAAAAGATTGACTTTGCAATTCCCATTTCCAATCCCCTTAACTCGGCAAGTCCTCGCAGGCGTCCTATGCAGGAGTATCCCGGGTTCGTTTTCTTTTTAAGGTCATCCACCATCTGGTGTCCGTGGTCCGGGCGCATGGGGATCGATACTTTTCTTCTCTGTTGTAACTCCAGGAAGGCCTTCATGACGTGATACATGTCCACGTCTCCTTCCAGGTGATTGGCTTCGTAGAAATTACCTTCAGCATCCCGTTGGGTACTTCGGAAATGGACAAAGTTGATCCGGTCTCCGAACCGTCTCATCATACCTTCCAAGTCATTGGCACAGCTTACACCGAGTGATCCGGTACAAAGGCAGAGTCCGTTCGATTCGTTAGGGACGGCATCGATCAGTGCCTGAAAATCTTCTGCACAGCTCATGATGCGTGGCAAACCGAGAATGGAGCAAGGAGGATCGTCCGGGTGGATAACCAGCTTCACACCGGCTTCATCTGCCGTCGAAGTTATTTCTTTGAGGAAATAGATTAAGTGGGTGCGTAACTTTTCTGCATCGATGCCTCTGTATCGGTCCAATTCATGCTGAAATTGCTCCAATGTGAAGCTTTCTTCCGAACCGGGAAGCCCGGCAATCATATTACGGACAAGGAGTTGTTTCTCCTTTTCGTCCATCTGTTCAAACCGGATTCTCGCTTTCGTTTTTTCTTCATCTGTGTATTCGGTTTCGGCACCCGGCCGTTTCAGTAAGAAAAGATCAAAAGCTATGAAGGCGGCGCGTTCAAAACGCAGGGCTTTGGAGCCATCGGGGAGGGTATAGGCAAGATCCGTACGAGTCCAGTCGAGCACAGGCATAAAATTGTAAGTAACGATATGGATGCCGCATTGTCCCAAGTTACGCAAACTTTCTTTATAATTCTCGATGTATTTCCGAAAGTTGCCAGTCTGGGTTTTGATATGTTCGTGTACCGGGACACTCTCTACTACCGACCATTTCAGGCCGACAGATTCGATCAGTTCCTTTCGTTTCATAATTTCTTCGACGGTCCACACTTCACCGTTGGGAATGTGGTGTAAAGCGTTAACAATACCCGTAGCTCCGGCTTGTTTAATATCCCAAAGGCTGACAGGATCGTCCGGTCCGTACCAACGCCAGGTTTGTTCGGATAAAAAGAGTTTGTCTTTTGGTAAAGTCATGATATCTGGTTGATTCATAAGTCTGTTTTTATTTGAGGTTGGTTTAATCAGTCAGTGTGTCTGTTCTGTCTCTTCCCTTTTCAGATATGTGTGGGATCAGAAGTTAGACTTTCTTTACATCGCAAAGGCATTGAATCCTCCATCCACTACCGCCACTGTACCCGTTACAAAGCTTGCTGCGTCGCTGATGAGGTATTGAATTGTTCCGCATAACTCTTCGGCACGTCCCATACGCCCGAATGGCGTTTGACGGATTACGTCTTGTCCCCGTTGTGTATAGGTGCCGTCCGGATTGGTTAGTAGTGCACGATTCTGTTCTGTCAGGAAGAATCCCGGGGCGATGGCATTTATACGGATTCCTTCACCAAACTTTTTGGCAATCTCCGTGGCCATAAATGCGGTGAAATTGGAGATCCCGGCCTTGGCAGCGGCATAGCCGGCCACACGCGTCAAAGGGCGGAAAGCAGCCATGGATGAGAAATTGACGATAGCGCCCGCTCTTTGCTCCACCATGGGTTTCAGGAATACTTGTGTCGGCAGTATCGTACCGGTCAGGTTCAGATCCAATACTTTCTGGAATTCATCTATTTTCAGGTCAAAGATATCGCCTGTAGGTGAGATCGTAGCTCCCGGCATATTGCCTCCTGCCGCATTGAGTAATGCATCTATCCGCCCATAAGCTTTCAGTATATCCGCCAGGTTCTGTTCAAGTATCTTCCGGTCGAGTACATCGGTTGTCAGAAACAGCGCTTCACCTCCTTGGGTACGAATTGATTCTACAATCTTATTACCCACTTCGGTTTTACGTCCGAGGAGAATGACTTTGGCACCTTCTTCTGCCAGGTGGGCTGCAATTGCTTTTCCTAATACTCCCGTTCCACCGGTAATGACTACTACTTTGTCCTTTACACTAAATAAGTTTGCCATACTATTGCTTTTAAAGGTTAGACTTCTTGTCTTGTGGCTTCGTTATCGCACACGCAGAGCGCAAATATAGCTATAAAGTTGATGGGATGGTTTAAAAAAAGAGGGAAATTCAAGGGGATCGCTCCCTTTTATTGAGAATCGGCACATGTTTTCTGCAGTATCAGCAGGCTTTCCGGTCCCATATTAAACAGAAGGTCGATGATGCTCAGGTTGGGTAGAAAACCGTGGCGGGCTTCGAATACCTGATAGTAAGGCTGAGGGATAAATTCCGGATCTGTCCGGTGAAAATCTTTCTTGGGATGGATCGCTTCGCGAAAATCGATTTCGTTCGGGGCAAAGTCTGTTTTATATTCTTTCGTCCGTTCAATGGCAGGCTGTATATCTATCAGTTCGCAAACCAGTCGGCATAATTCTTCGTTGAAGTCCGTCAGAAATTCATATTTTTTCTCATAGAACGGGCGGAAATCATCTTTGTAATATTCAAAAAATGGAGTACTGTTATAGGCCGACTCTATTGCATTCCAGTGTAGATGCCTCCAATTCCCATGATCCGAAATCCGGATATCTTTCATCGGGCATTTAGGCCCTTCCGGTTTTACGGTGGGGATAGAAAGTGCCAGTTCGCCTTCCGGTCCGGCAATGGTACAACGGTTCCGGTAGGTCTGCTTCATGTAATGGTCGTGTTGTTCGATGAATATTTTATCGTAGTTCAACAATTTGCTGTAGTATTCTACAGGAGCCAGATAGGCAGAAGAAAGATAGGCAACTTTCATTGGTAATTGATGATTAGTGATTACTTGATTGTTATTATATAATTTGTTATCCGGGGATACGAACTATTTTACCGGTTGGAAGAATCGTTCCCAGCGGTATCCGCTAAAGATTCCCGTATGGTCTGTTTTTGAGAACCAGATTCGTGAAGCTTTTCCAATGACATGATCCTGCGGTACGAAACCGAACAGGCGGGAATCGGAAAGATTTACGGAATTATTGGAAGCCATCCAGTAATAATCTTTGGTGAAATAACAATGTTGTGAAGGACGTCCTTCGATGTAGAGCGTATCGTTTCGGATCTCCGCCTGTTTACCCTCATGCAGTACCAGCGTGTTTCGTAACAATGTCCGGTTCCACGGATATACCCGGACTGCTTTTCCTTTACCCGGAACGATGAGTGGTTTAGCTTCTTCCTGTAAGCTTTGTTGTAAAGGCTGTATCCAGCTTTTCCCGTTCATAGCCTGATCGAGCAAATAATACTCATAGCGGCTGAAGCTCCGTACATTTTTTCCTTCGTGTTGTCCCATCAGTTCATTAGGGCCAATAGAAAGAATAGAAAGCAATGAATCCAGTTGCTGTTCCTTGGTTTGCGGATACGTATATAGTTGTTTCCGGTCCGGTCCGAGTTGTGTGCTACGGTCGACCACGTTGAAGAGTGAATCGATAAGTAATGTATCCCCCGGTACACCGATGCATCGGCTTATATAAATCTCTCTTCGGTCTATAACGGGTTCTTTGATACCCGCAGGGTTATTGAATACGACGATGTCGTCTTTATGTATGGGACTTTCTCCCCAGCGGTGGTAGGAGAATAATGACATATAGGGTACACGAAGTCCGTAGCTCCATTTATTTACCAGAATACGTTCACCCTGAAAAAGGGAATTCTCCATACCCGCCGAAGGTATCAGGCATGAGGTAAAAGCAAAGCCGCGGAGCAACAGTACGATGACCATTGCTCCGGCAAAAGCTATAATCCATTTGAGTCCCTTTCCCATTGATTACTCAGTCTACCCACTTAAAGATGCGGTTCCAGCGGATTTTACCATCGAACCAGTTACGGTCTTTATCTAATGATAACCATACGACGATCGGTTTACCTACTACGTGATCTTCCGGTACGAATCCCCAATAGCGGGAGTCGGCGGAATTATGACGGTTATCTCCCATCATCCAATAATAATCCATCTGGAAAGTGTATTGGTTTGTCTTCACACCGTTGATGTAGATTCCGTCTTCTTTCTGTTCCAGTTTATTGCCTTCATAAGCAGTGATACACCGTTCATAAATGGGCAGATTGTCCGGGGTCAGTGTGATGGTGGCACCCTTTGCCGGAATCCAGATAGGGCCGTAGTCACTACGATTCCAATGGGTATTTAAATTCAGGGGATACACTTCTCCGGAGTATTCTTCCGGTTCTATTACAATCTTACCGACTAATTTTTTGTTACCGGATAGAGTGTCATACATCTTCTTCGTTAACGGAAGATGATAAACAGGATTCAGTCCACCTTGGGCATTTCGTCCGTCCAATCCCAGCTCAATCAGCCCCTCTTCATAGCCTGCTCCTTCGGGAGTTAGTCTTTGGTCGGCTTTGCTGATACCCAGTTCGCGGAACATTTCTTCCGTGATGTACGGGCCGGTAGTTTGCACAAAATAGTTGAATTGCAAGTTTTCCGGGTTTTCAATGGCCTTGCCATCGATCATAACCTGACCGTTGATAATCTGGAGTGTATCTCCCGGAAGTCCTACACAACGTTTTACATAGTTCTCCCGGCGGTCTACCGGACGGGTAACAACTTTACCATATCGTTGAGGGTTTGACAGTATCTCTTTCCGACCGGCATTATAGTATAAATCATACACTGTCTTCTGCTGCTCCCGAGTCAGGCTGTCCATGTCGATCGGGTTCGGGTAAATCTGCTTTCCGATGTTGTACGCCAATGTATAAAAGTCTGCATCCTGGAAATTCAGTGCGACGGTATCTCCCGCAGGGAAGTTAAACACTACGATGTCATTCAGTTTCACTTTACCGAATCCGGGTACACGTTTGTATTTCCATTGCGGCCATTCAATATAGGATTTAGTATTCAGAATCGGCAATGTATGTTGTGCCAAGGGCATTGATAGCGGTGTGTTCGGCACACGGGGGCCGTAACTCATTTTGCTCACGTAGAGGAAGTCTCCAACCAGCAGCGATTTTTCCAGTGACGATGATGGGATCTGATAATTCTGAAAAACATAGATGTTTACGAAATATACTGCTACCAAAGCGAAAACGATGGCATCTACCCAACTCATCACACTACGGACCGTCGGGTTTTTAGATTTCTTCCAGAACGACCAGGGAATCTTTTGGGTGATGTAGATGTCGAAGATGAAAGGAACTACGATCAGTCCCCACCAGCTTTTCACCCAAATCAGGAATATCAGATACAAAAGAATGGCAATGGAACACTTTATCCATTGAGTACGTGTTGCTTTTCTCATGATGTTAATCTTTTAAGAATGGGAATAAATCACTCATACCCAGATAGCCTTCATGGGCTGCTGTATACTCAGCCGCCAATACGGCTCCCAATGCGAAACCTCCCCGGTTTTTGGCATCGTGGGTGATGGAGATACTGTCTGCTTCGGAGTCATAGCGGATGGTATGGATACCGAATACTTCTCCTTCGCGAATAGAGTGGATCGGCAATTCATTGGTTGCATGTGCTTCCTCTTTTACCCAGACGCTTTTGCGTTCCATATTTTCAAGGATTCCTTCTGCCAGTGTGATCGCTGTTCCGCTTGGTGCATCGAGCTTGTGTACGTGGTGGGTTTCGCTCATGGTTACGTCATAGGCGGGGAATTGGTTCATTATCTTAGCCAGATACTTGTTGACAGCCGAGAAGATAGTTACTCCCAAACTGAAATTAGATGACCAGAATAAGGTCTTTCCACCTTTGTTACACAGTTCTTTTACTTCGTCACCGTGCTCTGCCATCCATCCGGTACTGCCCGAAACCAACTTTACACCTGCTTTGAAA
>ERZ824480.2237-NODE-2237-length-15032-cov-5.430927_pt1 | contig 15032 bp, 8 predicted proteins | sample MGYA00519861_ERZ824480 | MGnify/ENA primary metagenome ERZ824480 (study PRJEB31778, sample SAMEA3449152) | human gut metagenome | biome: human gut; feature: human-associated habitat; material: faeces | place: United Kingdom | collected 2010/2012 ... | reverse complement strand
AGGGGATGCCATTGTTTTTCACGGCTACCGTCAGCGTACGTGAATCGGAAGGCGATGCGGTGGAATACGGGGAAATGGATTGGGAAAGGAAGGAATCATATACATCGTATATATCAATGGGAAGAAGTTCGCCGGGGAGCGGAACCAAAGTCTGTTCCCGGCGCAGGGCGGCTAACAAGCGAATGCCCAGAACATCCGCATAAGGCGTTGATGGGCTCATCCGCCGTGTCAGCGTGTTGAACGATGTATCATGCCGCTCAACGTGATGATAAGGCGTTGGCGCCCTTGCCTTTCGTGGCGAGCGTCACGGCGATGATGGACGCGAGAGCGACGGCGTACAGTACGGTGATGATCGGAATCAGCGCGCTGTATCGGTGGGCCGCATCCGTCGCATGAGAGACAACGAAGGATGCCAACTGGTTGCCGGACAATCCGGCGAACGCCCACGCGCTCAAAGCCAGTCCGTGCACGGTGGACACTGACTTCATGCCAAAGTGCTGCTCAAGCAGCACCGGCAGCGTTGAACACGGCATCGACGGTCAGGATGACGCTGATGCTTCCCGCGATGGCCTTGGCCAGACCGAATCCCGCGACGGCGATGCCGGTGGCGAGAGTCCATTCGAAACCTTCGCCGGCGATCTTGCATATGGCCCATACGGCCATGATCGGCGACTTGACGATGAGCTGCAGGCCCATGGTGATGAACATCTGCACCTGCGTGACGTCGTTGGTGGAGCGGGTGATGAGGCTGGCGGTGGAGAACTTGCTCATTTCGGCCGGGCCGAAGGACTCGACCTTGCGGAATTCGAGCGAGCGCAGACGCTGGGTGAACGAGGCCGCCACGCGCGCAGCGATGTAGCCGGTGATGATGGCACACGCCGCGGATCCGAGCGAGATGAGCAGCATCTTGCCGCCGGCAATCCAAATGTCCTTCATGTGGCTGCCCGGCGTTTCGACCAGCGTGGTGATGTCTGACATATAGTCGGGCAGTTTCAGGTCGAAGTAGACCTGCCCGACGATGGTCACCAGAGCGATGAGCATCTGACCGATCTCCGCTTTGGAGAGGTATTTCATGATGCGAAGCATTGGTTTCCCCTTGTGTTGGTTGGGTTGGTTATTGGTTATTGACGATTGGTTCTTAAGTTGGCTGGGTTATCGGCGATTATCGGTTCACGATGTCTTAATAGTTTCTATTGTTTGATTACTTACACTGTGAGATATTACGCGCACTTCTGCATGTTCGCTGTGAGCGTCCTCAATTAGCCTTGCCGATTAGTTCTCCGCGCGCTTAGCTGCCATGTGTTCAGCCACGCGCTTGCCCCGCTCCACGAATGCCTCACGCACCTGTTCAGCAGTCGGCCGAGGCTGTCCCGGATGGCAAATCGACATATATGTGGTGAACTCAGACACCAGGTCAACGAATTCGCGCGTGCGCCGCTCCCCCATTTGCGAGAAAATCCAGCAAATCGCGGAACGCATTTCCTCTATCATCCGATGAGACTGCTCGCGCCCGGAATCAGTGAGATTCACGCGAATAATGCGCCGATCCTTGGAATCAATGTCACGCGTGACCCAGCCTTTTTTCTCCAGAGACGACAGCACAGTGGAGATGCGGCCGGAACTGGCCTGCAGCGCCGATGCCAATTGCGATGGCGTTTGCGTCCCCTTCATGGACAGCTCCCGGAGCACGAACTGCTCACCATGGGCTCCACGAGTGAATTCCCTCTGCATTGTCGAACGATCGCCCCACACGCTGGCATACAGTTCACTAACTGCTTCCTGCTCAAATCCCATAAGAGCACCATCCATTTCCATTCGCCACACGGCAGAGCGCCGCAAACATCCCAAGAATATCTCACACCGTAAACAATTCGCTACTAGAAACTATTTTTGGAACGCATAATGCACACACTCCACGCTCTTTGATATTCTGAAAGCCGCATAGATATTCACTTCGGGGCGTCGTCTAAGAATATTTGCTGGGCCAACGGTAGCGACGTTGGCATTGTGCTCCATGAGGTATCTGGTCGAAAAGGCGGACGAAGACAGACCAGTTGGGCGGAGCGCGCCCATACCTCAAAACCATTGCAATTATTCGCTTTGACCATTTTCGTGGAGTCACGAAAATGGTCATGAAAAACATAAGGACACACCCATGAACCGCGACGAAATCACACGCAAAACCAGCGAACTCAGCACTCCCGATACGCCTGCTATCTCATTGCTCAAAACGGTGATCCGAAGAAAGAAGAAGTGGCACTTCTCCAGAGCTACTTTGCCGTTCAGACTCGCAAAACGGAAATCATTGAGCAACGCATGGGAGAAATCAGCCGGCTCGCCGGCCGAGAGGCCCTTGCCACTGCAGAGAAGAAACTCTATCCGTATACCCAAATCACACACAACAAAACCGCACAAGAGCACATGTACACGCCCAACCACGCCGCAGAACGCCGGCAAGGATGTGATACAGGCCACAGAAAGCGTTGTACCGCCTAGGCAATGCAACAATTGTCCGCTATGCTCTGAAGGCAGATGGCGGCACGGATGCCATCCCAAAGAGGGGGTATGACCATGATTCGGGGTATGAACCTATGCAGCATCGCCGGCTGCACGCACGAAGCAGAAGAAGCGGGCATGTGCAACATGCATTTCACATCGGCGCTGGTTCACGGAGCGCTGCACTACACTGCGGGCGGACGTCCGTCGCACTGCTGAGCGCAACAACAAAGCAAAACAACCAGTAACGCTCAACGGCTTCCACATGTTCATGCTCTAATTGCATGTACTTGCAGACACAATGGCCGGTCTGAGCCAGCTGCCCTCGCATGGAGCAGCTGGCTCAGACCGGCCATTATTGTTGCTTTGTACTGTTTGCACTGTATTGCGCCTGCATTGCGCAAGCTCGGGCGCACTCGGGTGCACTCGCTGAGTGGCGTGAATCGCAGATTGCTCAATAGCAACGCAATCCACGCTACTCAGCAGTTGCCATGGTTATGCGCGGCGTTTGCGGATGACGAGCAAGGCACCAGCCGCAGCTGCCAGCACCACAACCACGACCGCAATGGCAGCCACGGCAGCACCCGTATTCGAAAGGGGCGCAGCGCCATTAGCAGCCGGCTTATTCGTGGCAGTGCTACCGGGCTTAGCAGTGTTGCCAGGATTGTTGGTATCGCCGGGCTTCTGCTCTCCAGGGCCGGGAGTGACCTCCGTGGCCGTGACCGTGACTTCGAACGTCGCGTTCACGCCACGATAAGAGACGGTGATGGTCCTCGTGCCTGCGGTGGCAGAATCAAAGCCAGTGAACTTCAGATCACCATCAGTTGGATCAATCAGCTTGCGCAGCGTTTCAGTATCGCCGACTTTGTAAATGGCGGATACCTTCACATCGGCAGCGTTGAACTTATCGCCTACCTGATAGGAATCCTTGGTCACTTCCACAGCAAGCTCAGCCAACTGAGGCAGTTCGCCGAATGTCACTGTGTAGGTTTTCGCCGTGCCATCCTCAGCAGTTACAGTCACCGTGGCCACGCCGTTGTTCTCGGCCGAAGCCTGCTCCACTTGCACCGTAGCCTTTGCGTCAGCAGCAGTCGCCTCCACCGTCGGGTAGGAAGCAGCATCTCCAGCCAGCGCACCGGCATATTTAGTGGTATCCGCGGAGAATCCGTCAACCGTCTTGCCATCCACAGTCAGATCAGCAAGATTGGCGTTACTAGACGGCTGCGGCTCTGGTGTCGCTTCACCTTCGGCGATGCGTACTTCAGCGATCTTGGCATAGTCATTGCCATCGGCGTAGGTGAAGTTGAGGCGAATGCCCTTGGTGGCGGGCAGAGCGCTCACATCGGCTTCCGTCACGGCTCCAGCAGCACCATTCACAGTGACTGCCGGCAGCGTGGCATCAGTCCACGTGGCGCTGTCTTCAGCTAGGTACGATACAGTGAAGCTCTTCGGAGCGGCCTCGCCCTTGGCCTTATCCACCGCAACGCTGAGCTTGCCCAGCTGATATGCCTTATCGAAGGTGTAGCTGAGCCACGGCGAGGTGTCGCCGGTGCCCCAGTTCGACCAGTTGGTGCTCAGGTTGTTGTCGCAAGTCAGGTCGGCCGTAGAAGCGGAGGCCCAGCTACTGGCCGGCTCATACTTCGAGGCCGCAGCGGACGAGCAGAACAACCGGGCAAGGTTGCTTTCCACAGTCACGGTGAACGTGGCGGTTACTGAAGAATCAGCGACAAGACGCACCGTCACGGTTTGCTCGCCCAATTTGGTGGTGTCGAAGCCTTCCAGCGTGTATTCGCTTGGCTCCAGCACACGCGTTTTGCCATTGGTGAGCGTGGCGGTAACCGTCACGTCCCGAAGCGCGAGCATCTGCCCCTTGGCGATAGTGGCTTCAGGGTCCTTAGCCGCGATGGACTCCACAGCAGCAGTCTGCGAACCGAACGCAGTGCCGTTGAAGGCCACGGTGAATGCGCCGGCATTGCTGTTCGACGTGGCGAAAGCACCGGCATCGAGCCCGGTTACGTCCGCACCGGTCAGCGTTACCGTAGCGACATCCTGCCATTCATCGTTCGCGGAAGCACGCCAGTAGCCTTTCAGAGTATCGGTTGAGGTGCGCTCCAGCTTGAGCTGCACTTGGTCGCCGAAGCCGGTACCAACATGCGATGTTTCCTTATCGATGTAGCCATCGGCATTGGAATCGTACTGCATGTAAACGCCGCTTGGGCTGGCAAGTAACGTGGCATATCCCTTGCCGCCGTTAGCGCCAGTAAGACCGTTACGGACCACCAGACCGGCGCGCGGATCGCCATTACCGCCCAAGTCGAGCGGCTTGACCGTGGTTTCCAGCGTTTCGTTCACGTCCAGAGCATCAGGCTGGTACACCGCACTGCCCTCGTTGCGATCCGTCCAGACGCCACGATTGGCGTTGTCCGTAATCGTGAAGTCATAAGCACCGCCGGACGCAGAAACCTGGCACGCGCTGCCGCCCTTCCAATGAGCTTCCTTCCAACTTCCGGAAATCGGGTTGGAGCAGGAAACATCGATGGTTCTACGGAATGTACGGCCCGGATTGAAGTTACTGCTCTCGGCAAGAGTGCCCGTAATGGTGTAGGTTCCCGGCACATTGAATGCGTAGGTGTTACCAGCAGCCTTGGTCGACTTGCTGACTGCCGTACCGCCTTCCACATTCCATGTCACCTTGGTAGCAATGGTATCGTCGCCTTCCTTGACGTTGACGGTGTCCGGCAGAGTAACGGTTCCGCCCGTGTTCACGGTCTTCGGGAGATCATCGCCGGTTTCCACAGTCCAGTTGACCAGCTTGCCCTTGGCGCTACCATGGTTGCCCCAATAGCTCAGATCCCAACCGTCGGGCTCGCCTTCTTGAGCAGGATTGTGCATTTCGATGGTGCCGTTCTCACCGATGGTCAGCGGCAGCCAAACATAGGTGGAATCGGCTTTACCGGAATCCCAACGGTCACCAAGGTAGATGAAGTGACCTTTCTCCTGGTCTACTGCGAGCACACTAGCCGACTGCGAACCGAATGTGGTGCCGCGGGTATCGCCCACGGACAACAGACCATCCGCGCCTTCCGGCATGTTGTTGTACCACGTGTTCTCGTTGACATCGTCCTTTTCCACGCCACGGGTCCAGTTTCCCAGCATGGAGTCGGCGGTGTAGTAGGTCTGCTTGTTCGGGGCCCAGCCGGTTGCACCAGATGCGATGATGTTGTAACGCCCGTCATATTGGAATACGGCAGGAGCTTCCAGCGAACCATTTTGTTTGACGATTTGGAAATCTTCGCCACGCACCGGGGCATCCGTAGTAGCGTCTGCAAGAATGTATGGGTACTGCCCGTCAGCAGAGTACTGCTTTTGTCCCTCGGACTGGTCCACATTCGTGGTCTTGACTACATTGGTGTAATCATCGTTGAGCTTGGCGATGTACAGCGTGGCATTGGCTTCGGAAGAATACAGTACATAGGCACTGTCGTCCTTCGGGTCCACGAACACAGTCATATCGCGGCTGTCACCGTTCTCACCCCAGCTGGGGTTACCTGCGGCTTCTTTCCAATTGTTCTGGTTAGGCAAACGATAGGCACCCACCATAGTGAACGGGCCCGCCGGATTGTCGGAAACAGCCACGCCCGCAAGTGCACGTGCATAGTTGGAACCGCCCGGCGTGGTGCTTCCATCGGAATGCCACCACAGCACGTATTGCTTGTTCTTCTTGTTGTAGATGATCTTCGGACGCTCGAAAATGCCCTGTACGGAATCAACCGCGCCATCACCATCCTGATCGGGGTTGGTGTTGAGGTACGGGAAGATTGCGTCGGCCTTGGCAGCGTCCACACTGCCGTCGGACTTGGTCAGGTTGTAGGCCTTGTCGAAGTAGGCGTAATCGGCATTGCTCTTATCCGTCAACTGAGATTTGCTGGTCACCGCACGCAGCGCCACACCAAGATCGGTCCAGTTGTATAGATCTGTCGACATATAAGCATGGACACCGGGGCTGTTGTCGTAACCGTTAGAACGGTCTTCGCCATACCAGTAGTAGGCGTCGCCAACCTTGACCACTTGGCCACCGTGCGCTTGGATGTGTGTGCCGCCATTATCATTGGCGTTCTTGGCATACCAATATGGCTGGAAGTAATCGCTAGCGTTCTTGCCCGGATCGGCTGTGGGCTGGAACTTGGTGTATGTCGGCACTTGGCCGATGGTAGGCAGGTAATCCACACCTGCCGCACTGGCACTTGCAGCGGCCAGCCCGCATGACAATAGCGTTGCCGCGGCGGTAATTGCCGCGATAAGAGCGCCCTTGCCCTTATTGTTTATCTTCATTGATTTGGTTCTTTGATTGATGATAACGGGTTTTTGAACAAACAGTTATGTCGCTATCCGCGAAGCCAGAAAAGGTTCGACAAATCAATATACCGATACTGAAAACTCAGTATTCAACTTGTCGGACCAATTATGGTCAAAGAGCGGAGGAACCGGCCGGCAATAGTCAATATTGCCGGCTTGTTCCTTCACCCATTACTGCGCGAGGGTGCTATGCACGCTTGCGCAGCATGAACAGTGCACCCGCGGCAGCGGCCAGCAGAGCGACAGCGCCAGCGATGGCGGCAACACTGGAACCGGTGTTGGCCACCGTGTTCTTGTTGCCGTTGCCGGTGGCACCGGGCTTGTTGGTGTTGCCGGGCTTCTGTTCTTCAGGGCCAGGGGCGACTGCGTTGGCCTTGACCGTGACGTTGAAGGTCGCGGTCACACCACGGTAGGAGACGGTAATCGCCTTCTTGCCGGCGGTGGTGGAGTCGAACGAGCCAATCGCAAGCTGCGGGTCGTCAAGAGCGACCGGCACTTCCTTGGTCTTGTCGCCACTCTGGTAGACGGCAGTCACCTTCAGACCGGCGGTATCGAGCTTGTCGCCGATGGCGTACTCGGTCTTCGTGGGTCCGATCACCTTGAGCGAAGCCAAAGTGAAGGCGTTGAAGGTCACCGTGTAGGTCTTCGTCTCAGACTCGTCGGCTGAGGTCACCGTAATGGCGGCCTTGCCGCCAAGCTTGCCGTTCTCAACCGCGTCGCCAGTCACCTTGACGGCGGCGGCATTGTCGGTGGCGAAGGCCTGCAGCACCGGGTTTGCCTCGGCGTCGACCGGCAGATCAACCGTGTAGTCGGTCTTGGACGGGTCGAAGCCTTCAACGGTTTCGCCGTCAAGACGCAGGTCGCCCAGCGTGGCATCGGATGCTGGCTGCGGGGTGAGTACCGTGCTGTCTTGTGCGAACACCTGGATCTCAGCCACGTTGATGTACACCTTGGTGTCCTGCAATGTGTTAGTCAGGCGGATGGCCTTGGCCTTTACCGGGGTGCCGAGCACGAAGTCAACGGTCGGGGTGTCGGCGGCGGTGATGCCGTCGGAGCCAGAGCCGGCATCGCCGGCCTGTATCTTCCAGCCATCCTTGGTACCGACTCCATGCCATTCGCCAGCCTCATCCTGGTATTCCAGCGTCTGGCTCTTCGGCCAAGACGCACGACCATCGTAGTAGAAGAAGGTCTTCACTTCGGTGATGGTCTGAGCTTCGTCGAAGGTGAACGTGGCGACCGGGTCCACCGTCGAGGCGGTGGAAGCCCAAGTGGACCAACCCTTTGACGTAGTGTCACCATCGATGGCCTTGGAAGCGGAGGCACCCTCCTGGAAGTTCACCGAGAAGTTCGTGCCAGAGGCCGCGGCGATGTTCTTCGCAGCACCCTGAACCGGCGTCACGAATGCCTGAATTTCGGTGGCGTTCATGTAGTCGTTGTTCACGGTGTTCACAATGCGCACCTTCGTGGCATTCACTGTGCCCTTATCGGCCTTGAACGTCACCGTCTGGCCTGCGGCAGGCTTAACATCGCTACCGAATTGCATCCACGTCTCGCCATCAGTGGTGTACTCGGCCTTGGCGGAAGCCGGAGCCTTGTCACCATACGTAATGGTCACTCTGCTAAGCTCACACTCAGAGCCGAAGTCAATCGTGGCGGTCGGGCTGGCGGAATAGTCACCAGCAGAGTTCCACGTCACCCAGGCTTCAGCTGACGTGTCACCATCGGTGAGCTTCTTCCACTGATCGCCCTTGCTGTATTCCGTCTGCTGGTTGGTCACGGTCAGGCTGGAAGCAGTGTCGGCCACATTCTCAGGCGTGGCGGCGGTGACATAGATCGTGCCCTTCAGCGCAATCGTGGTCGCGTCGTCCAGCTGGTACGTACCGGTCACGGCAATGTTGTCGCCAGCCTTGGCATCGGCGAGCTTGGTATCAAGCCCATCGAAGTTCCACGTAACCTTAGCCGCATCGCCCTCGAATGCAGGCGATGCCTTGACGTGCAGATACACCGGCGCAGCCTCAAGCGCGGCCTTCGCCTCGCTCGCACTGGTGCCGGCCAGCACTGTAGCCGATACCGGATCGGAAACGGTGAGCGCGCCAACGTAGACCGTAGCGGCGACATTGAACTCGTTGCCGTACACATCGGTGGCGGTAGCGGTGGCTTCGTAGGTGCCTTCCTTGGCCACATCGACCTTGGAAGTATCCCAGTTGGCAACCGTGGCCTTGCCTTCGCCCCAGGTGTAGTAGAGCGTGACTTCGGTCGGCAGCGCGGCCTTCTCGTTAACGGCGGTCTGCACGTTCACGGTCTTCTGGCTGGTCGGCGTTACATTGCGTAGAGTCCATGTCTGGTTGGCGGACGGCGAAGTGCCGCTCGGTGACTGCCACAAGCCAACCTTCGTGCCGACTGTGGTACCAGAGTTATCCACATCGAGGTTCGTCTTAGTCGCGGCATTGAGCAGCTGGTAGGTCGAACCATCGGAAGTGTTGAGAATCCACTTGGCAGCCGGGTCGGACTTAGCGGCCTCAACCGTTTCGTTGGAAAGCGCGTTCGTGCCATCCTTGGACACCAGCACCTTGCCTTCGGCGTTAGTAATCACATAAGCCTTCAGATCAGGGCGCTCGGAGTCGGCGGGCTGCTCGATCTGGGTAAAGGTCCAAGTCTGCTTCTTGGCGTTCTCGGCATCGGAAGCGACGTTGGCCAGGGACAGCGCGGAATCACCAGAAGTGGTATCAGCCACGGCCTTGCCGGACTGCTTACCAACGAGCTGGTAAGTGTCGCCGGTCTCGACGGCAGCATCCTTAGCGTAGCCGGTCACGCCAGTGAGCTGGATGGAGGCGATAGAACGGGCGGGCACAGTGACCGTAGCGGTCTTGGCAGCCTTGTCAATCATCACAGAGCCTTCAGCTTGCTTGACGTTGCTGGTCTTGGCGAAGACTTCCGGAGTGGCGGAATCGACACCCGCGTTCTTGTCTTCGGCAGAGGTTTCGGTGGTCAGGTAGAGCTCACCGTAAGCGTTGTCGGCAATCTCGCCGTACTTCGACAGGTCGATGACGAAGGTCTGGTCAGAGGTGCCGGAGTTGCGGTGGATGACGGTCTGCGTCTTGCCATCGTCGGAGGTGGCAGTCATGTTGTTGTCTTCATCGTTGTTGGCGATGACCTTGTCGCCCGCGTGGATGAAGTGGGTGATGGCCTTGACGCCGTTGTACTTGGCGTTTGCAATAACCGTGCACGGTTCAAGTCCATCGGTGGTACCGCCGTTGTTGTTCACGCGGCGCTCGGAGTAGAGCTTGCCGTCCATGCCAGCCACGGTGCAGTCGAAGTCGATGAGCACGGTGCCCCAGTTGGTGTTCTCACCGGCCGGATTCACATTCGAGCCCATCTGCATGTTGTAGAGGTCCTCGACCACCTGCCAGAAGGTGAAGTCCTTGGACTGCAGGCGGGTGACGTTGGAGCTGATCTTGCTCATCATGCCCAGCGCGTTGTCGAAACCGTACGGGTTGTAGGAGCCAGACTGCCAGGAGCCGTCCACCTCGCTCATCGACAGCTTCTTGCCGTCTGCCTGAGCGATATCGCGCGACTGCATCTGGTTGCTGTCGGAGTAGGCGTGAACGTTGTACTGGCCGATAAGGTCCTTGATCGCCTGCGGGTACTGGTTGTACGACTTGACGAAGTCGGCGGAGTTCGTGGCATCGGTGGCTGCGATGATGGTGCCATCATTGTCCTTGAGCGCCTCAGCGAGTGCGGTAATCGTCTGCTGCTGCTGGGCGTTGCTGACATGCATACCCTCCTGCGGCTTCTTCAGCGCGTTGGAGTATGGGGTGACGGACTTATCTTTGTCGGAGTAGTACTTATCCCAGTAGTTGTTAATGAGCTTGGTGTTGTCATCGCTCTCATCGGTGTACTTCGAAGCCATGTCGCCCGGAGTGCCCCAGTAACTGGTCTCGGACTCGTTGAACGGCTCGACCGTGTCAACGTTTGCGCCAAGGCTTTCGAGGTGCTCGACGTTCTTGGCCATGTACTGAGCGAATTTCTCAGGGTTTGCAAGATTATTGCTACCGGAGTTGCGTCCACCAGTGGCGTAACCGCTGTTGGTCAGGAACCACGGAGCGGAGTTGGCGAAGGCCTCTACGTCGGTGATGTCAGGGTTATCGCTGGTGGCACCGCGCTCAATCCACCAGTCTTGGGCGGCGGACTTGGAGAAGTCATACTGGTTGTCGTCAGTCGGGTCGAATGCCGCAGCCAGCTTGTCTTTGTCGGCCTGCTTGGTGGTTACGCCATTGCCATACGTGCCGGAGCCGGTGGCGTCATCTTTCCACGTGCCAGGCACGGCAGCGCCTTGGCGCATGAATGGGTAGCCGTAGGCAACATCGGAGGCATTGCCGCCGCCCACGTTGTAGCGGGCCATGTTCAGGTCCAGTCCTTCATCACCGAAGATGGACTGGTAGAACTGTTCGCGCAGCTGTTTGCCGTATTCCACAGCCTTAGCCTTGGAAGCGTCATCGCCGAGATTGGTGGTGATGGCCGATTCCTCGCCGAGGCTGCCGGTGGCGTTGGCGAACCAAGCCAGTGAGGTGCCCCAGCCATCGAAACTGTTGGCATACCACGGGTTCGGGGTCACGGTAATGGCATCGTTATCAGCCGCATACGCAGTGCCGGCAACCGCAAACGCCCCTCCTCCCACTAGTGTTGCCGCCGCAACCATTGCAGCAAGCGATTTGCTCAGTACCTTCATTGGTCTCCTTAGTGTTCCTGCTGTCCGCCTTATACCGGAAAAATCGGCCTTTGCTTCACTGAGCCGGCCTCTTTGCCTGATACATGACCTACGTCGACTCCTTCTTTCGGCGCAGCCAAAATGTTTACGCAAACATTTTGATATGAGCGATTTTATCACAAAACCGTCACCCAGCAAACAACTTCAGAGACCACAAACGACGCACAAAGTCATGAGCCATTCGAATTGCGCTGGCCCAATCGCTACGAATCATATTTGCCGTAGCCCTTAAGTGAATCCCACTGCATCGAGATATCGCGCCCGCTATCCCTTCCGATAACGCCGACCACGCGTGTTGCCTTCAGCAATCAGCTTTCTTTGCGCAACTAAACCGTTTAGGAATTTGCGGACTGTTCTGTTATCGAGCTCTGTTATCTTGGCGAGTTCAGGTACAGTCACATAGTCAACCTCTGTCAAGCGTCGATTCATCGCCGACAGCATCGCTGCCCGCGAATCAATTTCACCCGATGCGGTTGCATCTGCTTTCTTACCATCCACACGTTCCCCGCCAATGAGCCTCGCACCCTCTTCGGCATCTTTCTCAACTGCAGATCTCACGCTAGCAAAACCAGAACCATCCACGGTCTTCAGCGCAGGAACAATAGGAATCGTCGCCTCGAATATGTCACCATCGCGGAACTCAGGCTCTCGCTCAGTATATTGCCGGGACGCTCTTATCAGATTCCGCAGTCCGCTACCCAGCTGCTCGGCTATGCCGGTCTGCACAAACACATTAGCGATAATCGGATTCTTTGGCATTGGCGTGAACTCGCCCAGCTTCATTCGACCTTCAAAGAATGAGCGCGAAGCATTAACCGTCCGGATGGATTCATTATCAATGGTGACACGCGCCACCACCGGACTGGAATACTCCCGATGCATGAGGCTGTTTGCCACCAATTCACGGGCGATCATCGTACGCGGGCTCACTCGCTTATCGCCCTTTAACACAAAGCGGTCAGGCAGATTCCGCTCAGTAAATTCACGGAGTTGCTCGTACGAATCGAACAAGTTGGTCCGCACCATAAGTCGGTCATCGTATCGGTCAATATTGTCTCGCCGAACCACGGCATCAGTAATATACGCTGGGCAAACCGAGGAAATGACTTCATCCTTGCCCAAGAGCAGCACTGCAGCAAGATTAAAGCCCTCTTCGCCGGTCGTGTAATCACGATCGTATAGCTTGGCGCTGCGGAACAGTTCTTCGTCAGACATAGTTCCCCAAGGGTGCCCAGCTCGCTGAGCGACCGCCAGCTGCCGCATTCGCGCAATCAGCTCAGGACGCAAATCAAACGGAGTCACGTAACGGAAAATTCGCCGTTCGGAATAGTAGTTCTGCTTGCGAATATACATTTGACTAATCTGGATATCGCTTTCGATGTGTGTATCCACATCAGCAATGCGATCAAACACTGCGCCCTTGAACCGCACAACCGAAGAACTCGGAGCTACCCAAATACGAACAATAATCCGTTCGTCGTACTCGATATGTTCCGTTTCCACCATTGGAGCCGGTTCGAACATCTTACGATTAGACACTACGTTGACAACGTTGCGCTCTATCTCACTAACGCGCTTAGAATCGACGCCGAGCACTTGACCGTCATCGTCAACGCCAAGATAAATGCTGCCACCAGAACGATTGGCGAATGAGCATACAGTCTCAAAAGTATCCGTATGAGGCAATTCGCTGCAGCGCTTGAACTCGACCATAGATGATTCACCGGCCTGCAGCACTTGCATAAGTTCATCCTGCGTCATCGCATTCCGCCCTTCATAGCGATAATTCATACATTAGGACATGGCACTTATCGTATTTTAGCATCTAATTAGTACATTAGGACATTGTTTTATGTCCTAATGTACTAATTAGGCGGCTAATTGTACTAATAATTGCACACTGATGTACTAATCCGATGATCGAATGCACTAATTGTCCGCGCAAATGCACTAATCGGATGACCGAATGTATCAATGAGACCTATAGGCAGCCGATTGGCTGACGATCAGCCCAGTCATTGGCTATCGGCCGCTAGCCAGTCAGCCGCCAACAGCCAACAGCCACCCAACTAATAGCCGCCAGCCAATCAGCCCGTCCAATCACTCCTTGTGTTCCAGTGCGGCCTTTAAATCGCGGCTACGGTAGCGTTCGCGCAGCATAGAGAATCCACCGAAGCCCACAAGCCACACCAGGCCGGCAATCGCGGAATTGCGCGTATCGTCCGCAAGGAACAACGTCAGGTAGATGAACACGAAGAACACGATTGCCACCGTATTGAGCACCTTCCACGCGGGCATGACGAACCCGTCCGGAATGAAATCAGCGGAACGGCGGTACTTGCGGTGTGCCATCAGCGTCAGGATGTAGATGAACAGGAACACCGCGGAGCTGGCGGACGAGAACAGCACGAACGCTCCGGACACACCGGGGATGGCGTTGACGATCGGCGACAGCAGTATCAGCGCCGCGGACACCAGGATGGCGCGGGCCGGCACCTTGCGATCGGACACCTTGCCGAGCTTGTTCAGCATCGGGTTCGGCGACACCTCGGACAGCTGGTACAGGTGGCGGCCAGCCGAGTACAGCAGCGAGTTCAGCGCGGAAGATGCGGCGGTGATCACCACGAAGAACACCAGCGCGGACGCCCAATTCAGCCCGGCGTACTGGAACACCATAATGAACGGGGAGGCAAAGGAGCCGTCCTCGTTCGGCTTGAACGAGGTCCACGGCACGATGCACATGATGGCCACGAGCGCGCCCACGTAGAAGATGAGCACACGCACGATGATCTCGTTGACGGCTTTGGGCAGCACCTCACGAGGATTCTTGGTCTCGGAGACGGTGACGCCCACGAACTCGAGCAGCTCATAGGCGAAGAACACCATCTGGAAGCTCATGAGGAAGGCCATCCAACCGTTCGGCGCGAACGAGAAGTTGGCGAACAGGTTGTCGAATCCGGCGTGGCCGGCCGGGCTCACGTGGTCCACGCCGTGAATCTGCACGGCTGGGTAATGGTAGCCGATCACGATCATGACCACGGCGGTGGCGATCATCGCGCAAATCAGCGTGATCTTGATCATCGAGAACCAGAATTCCACCTCGCCGAACACCTTGACGGCAATCAGGTTGATGGAGACCAGCGACACCAGGAAACACAGCTCGATCAGCCATTTCCAATGGGTCAGGTCGATGCCGAACGTGTCGAAGAAGGTGATGAAGTACGTGGAGACGGCCGTGATCTCGGTCATGCCCAGCAGCACGAGCGCGGCCCAATACGTCCAGCCGGCGAAATGCCCCCACCCGTTGCCAAGGTAACGGGTGATGAAATTGATGAAGGTGTGCTGGCTGGGGTCACGGTACATCATTTCGCCGATGGCGCGCATCAGGAAGAACATGATGACACCGACCAGA
>ERZ824480.2235-NODE-2235-length-15046-cov-40.730972_pt1 | contig 15046 bp, 10 predicted proteins | sample MGYA00519861_ERZ824480 | MGnify/ENA primary metagenome ERZ824480 (study PRJEB31778, sample SAMEA3449152) | human gut metagenome | biome: human gut; feature: human-associated habitat; material: faeces | place: United Kingdom | collected 2010/2012 ... | reverse complement strand
CACAAAAATGTTTGCGTGTAAGCGGCAAGCACAATGACCTGGAAGAAGTGGGACACGACACCTACCACCACACCATGTTCGAGATGCTGGGCAACTGGTCTTTCGGAGATTACTTCAAGAAAGAGGCCATCGGCTGGGCATGGGAATATCTGGTAGATGTACTGAAGATTGACCCGAAAGACCTGTACGCCACCGTATTCGAAGGAAGCCCCGAAGAAGGACTGGAACGGGACAACGAGGCCGCTTCTTACTGGGAACAATTCCTGCCAAAAGACCATATCCTAAACGGAAACAAGCACGACAACTTTTGGGAGATGGGCGATACAGGCCCCTGCGGCCCATGCTCTGAAATCCATATCGACTCACGTTCGGAGGAAGAAAAAGCTCAAATCCCCGGCAGCCAGCTGGTAAACAAGGATCATCCGCAAGTAATCGAAATCTGGAACCTCGTATTCATGCAGTTCAACCGCAAAGCGGACGGCTCACTGGAAGGCCTTCCCGCCAAAGTGATCGATACCGGCATGGGATTCGAGCGCCTGGTACGCACCCTGCAAGGCAAAACATCCAACTATGACACCGATGTGTTCCAACCAATTCTGAAAGCCATCGCCGAAATGGCAGGAACCACTTACGGACAGGACAACCAGAAAGATATCGCCATGCGCGTCATCGCCGACCACATCCGTACCATCGCGTTCTCCATCACCGACGGCCAGTTGCCCGGCAACGCAAAGGCCGGTTATGTCATCCGCCGTATCCTCCGCCGTGCCGTCCGCTACGGATATACTTTCCTGGGACAGAAACAAGCATTCATGTACAAGCTGCTGCCTGTATTGATTGCAAACATGGGCGAGGCCTATCCGGAACTGAACGCACAGAAAACATTGATCGAGAAAGTGATCAAAGAAGAAGAAGAATCCTTCTTGCGCACCCTGGAAACAGGTATCCGTCTGCTGGACAAGACGATGAACGATGCCAAAGCTGCCGGGAAAAAAGAAATCAGCGGTGTGGATGCCTTTACATTATATGACACCTTCGGCTTCCCCCTCGACCTGACGGAACTGATTCTCCGCGAAAACGGCATGACCGTAAACGAAGCAGAGTTCAACGCCGAAATGCAGAAGCAAAAAGAACGCGCACGCAATGCGGCAGCCGTCGAGACCGGCGACTGGATCACTCTGAAGGAAGGTGACACCCGCTTCGTGGGATATGACTTTACCGAATATGAAACCAACATCCTACGCTACCGTCAGATCAAGCAGAAAAACCAGACACTCTACCAAATCGTGCTGAGCGACACTCCGTTCTATGCCGAAAGTGGTGGACAAGTAGGCGATACGGGGGTGATCGTAAGCGAATTCGAAACGATTGAAATCATTGACACCAAGAAGGAAAACAACCTTCCCATCCATATCACCAAGAAACTGCCCGAACACCCGGATGTTCCGATGATGGCTTGTGTGGACACGGAAAAGCGTGCCGCCTGTGCAGCCAACCACTCTTGCACCCACTTGCTGGACGAAGCGTTGCGCCAAGTGCTGGGTACTCACGTAGAGCAGAAAGGTTCTTTAGTGACTCCCGAGTCCTTGCGTTTCGACTTCTCCCACTTCCAGAAAGTGACCGACGAGCAACTTCGTGAAGTGGAACATCTGGTAAATGCTAAAATACGCGAGAACATCCCTTTGACGGAATACCGCAATCTCCCTATCGAAAAGGCGAAGGAACTGGGTGCTATTGCTTTGTTCGGCGAAAAGTACGGTGATGAGGTACGCGTTGTCCAGTTCGGCAACTCCATTGAATTCTGCGGAGGTACGCATGTTCCCGCCACAGGCAAGATCGGTATGGTCCGCATCATCAGCGAAAGCTCCGTTGCTGCCGGTGTGCGCCGTATCGAGGCTATCACGGGCGCCAAGGTGGAAGAACTGATGGATACGGTTCAAGATACGCTGAATGACCTGAAGGCATTGTTCAACAACGCTCCCGACCTGAAAATAGCTATCCGCAAGTATATTGACGAAAATGCAGGATTGAAGAAGCAGGTGGAAGAGTTCATGAAAGAAAAGGGCGCCGCACTGAAAGCCAGACTGGTAGAGAATGCCAAAGAAATAAATGGTGTGAAAGTGGTGAAAGCCATCATTCCGATGTCTGCTGATGTGGTGAAAGATATTGCTTTCCAGCTGAAAGGTGAGATTCCTGCCAATCTGTTCGTTGTAATAGGCAGTGTAGACAATAACAAGCCGATGCTGACTGTAATGATTAGCGAAGACCTGGTAAAAGCCGGACAGAATGCAGGCAAACTGGTTCGTGAAGCAGCCAAACTTATTCAAGGCGGCGGAGGAGGCCAGCCTCACTTCGCAACGGCAGGCGGTAAGAATCCTGATGGTCTGAATGCGGCTGTTGACAAGGTATTGGAACTGGCTACTCTGTAAACCCCGACCGGTTTCTTTGCACCTGCCGGCAGGTATATAGTACAATGTATGGCTGATTTCATTCTTTATCCCGCTTCTGTTTGTTGTCTCACCCAGGTGACTTGGGCTCTTCACCTAGGTGGAATGGGCTTTTCACCTAGGTGACCAGGGCATTTCACCTAGGTGAGACAACAAACGGAAGCGGATGATTCAATGAATTCCAATAAGTGAGGAGCTATACCCATACAGCCCCTCTCGTCAATATACAACAAAGAATGTATTATAGTTGCTCAATCTCCTCGTCAGAGAACCCTGTAGCTTGTGAAATGAGAGCAACTGCCACTCCCAATTGTTTTAGATTACGAGCATTTTCTCTTTTTTCTTCTTCTCTTCCCTCTGCCCTGCCTTCTTCACGTTCGGTATTGATATTATCACGCAGAATGACAATATTATCCGAGTGGCGGTAGTAAGCTGCCAGTTCATCCTTGGTCATGCTGTCCGGTTTCAACCTCTCACGGGCCTCTTCAAGGCCGGGAGCTGTGGTGGTGGAAGGAATCTCCCCGGTATTCAGGTAGTAGATCCATTCTTCCAGAGGACTTTTGGCCCCCCGGTTGAAACCGTTCACTTTCAGGATATAGTATTCGGGATATAGCCGGCTGACCGTATCCACCTTGCTAACTTTGTCATAGCTTTCTCCCCTATTGATATATTCGGTTACAAGTTTGGAAGTACCGAACAACATGCGTTGGAAATAGGCATACTTATTATTGAATTTACCAAACCGGAGATTTTTTGCGGAAATAATACCCCCTTCATCTTCCGTCCGGTTACGGATTATCCCACCACAGAAAGGGGCTTAAGCCTATGAACAAGCATGCAGCATCATCGGACGAAGTGACGAGGGTGTCACCGGACGGATGATGCCGCAGCTTGTATAAAGACAAACGGGGTTATGCTTTACCGTGTTGTACTAGTGTTATTGTTATGCTGATGGTCGCGGACAGGACGCAATGTAAAGCCGTAAGCGTTGTTTGTGCCATAAATATTGCCGACAGGATGTTTTTCTTTGGTATTGTTTCTATAATCAATAGAGAACAATAAGCAACTAGAAGTTTCAATTTTCGTATCTTCGTTTCTGGACCAAACAAAACCAGAAGTTGCGATAAACGTCAATTTGGAATGAGCCGGCCATGTTCCTGCCTCCACTTTACGTTCCCTTATTCCCATATCTCTTAATCCTGTAGCAGGAAACTCAAATTCTTTTTTATTAGCATCTTTTATCTTCCAAAGTATCGTTCTACCATCTACCTCCTCTGTTTTCAATTCACCATGCAAATCTGCTATACCTATCTTATCATGGCCTCCATATTTTTTCGAGAATGCAGAGAAAGCAGTAGGAGGCGGAATCTTGTACCCGGCTGGAGACGGATCGTATATTGTTTTAAAAACATATATATTATTAGGGAAATTAGGTGCTTCGTCTGTGCCATTTATCCCATTTTGATTTAACTGTGAATTCCAAAAATTCATAATAGTCTGTTGATCATAGGCTTGGGTACCATCATGCCAATGACGTCGCAAACGATTATCTACACCACCATTATCAGTATCAGATTGAGGGCGTTTATGTATAAAAAACTCATTAGGATATTTGATACCATCACCTATAGGCCTGCCACTTTCCGATGCAGTAAATCTATACTGCTTAGTAGAATAAAACATTTTATTTAACATGTCCAATTCTTCTGAATAAGCACCGTTTCCTATGACTTCACTATTATATACCCCCGGTAGCATCGGGTCTTTACGTCCCCATTGATAATATGTATTATCTCCAGCTATAGATGCTACTATCTCCGGCTGAACAAAGGTAAATACTCCCTCATCAGGTTGAGGTATTCCGGCTGATTCACTTCCAAAGTTTTTTACTATTTGTGAACTACCATCGGGCATAGTCACCTTAAAACGCACATAAATATTTCTTGCTTCATTCGTACCATGAGAATCGCAATAACCTAGATTACAAGGTGCGAACCAGAAATTTTGACCTTCCTCATTTTCAGAGCTTGCCATCTGAGGGGTGCTCCAATCACTAGAAGTAACCCATATATGCCAACTCCATAAAATATTACTGCTATCATCGCGCACGGCAATCACAGCATTACCTTGGTTTATAGTTTCTTTACCTATGTAAAAACCGACCCATTGTTCGCCGTTTTGTTCTATCAATTTAACATCAGCCACAAGATCTGGACTATCCTGCCATACAATTACAGCATCTTTTACATTATCAATTTTCCCACTTGTTACATTTTGATTGTTATGATTCTTAAAATTTTTAAGAATAAAACCTTGTACATTTGGATCTTCTTCTTTATGCTTGTCACTAGGCATATAAGTATAAGCCCTTTCATTATTGGCATCATTTCGATAAGTATTACCATAATAAGCTGGAAATTTATAATAACCAGAAGAATTCACAATATAACAATTGGCACTTTCCTTCTGGTCTGGAAAAAGAGAATTCTCCACCAAATCATAATATACCTCCTTAGTGCCCTTTTCTATCAAATTAAATTTTTGATTAAAAGTTTGAAAGATCGGCTGCGGAGACAAATGAATAGCCCCTTTTTTATACGAATCAGTCCTATTGGACCGAACTTCTTCCGAAGATGCAGAAATCCAATTTCCCTTCGTCCAAGTTTGTTGTTCATCAACTGAATACTCTATAGAAAAAGATTCAAGTCCAGGTACTGTTACTTCATTTCCCGTACTCTCTCGTATCACCTGCACAGATGCGCTTATTTCCACACCTGACAAATATCCGCTGACAGGAAAATAAGCATTCTTTTCTTCATTTGTCATTTCCTCACCATAGACTGATTCATTAGGATTCAAGGGATCATCAGCTTCTTTAAATCCTCCATTCGGCAAAACATCCCTGTTTATCTTCCAAGTAACCACCGGCTTCACCACTATTCCTGTGGAATTAATAGAATAGGTAACCATTTTACCCATAGGCCATTCTCCTGTAAGGTCGGCAGTCAAAGTCCACTCGGTTTTGGAGAATTCATCAGTAAACACCACGGTCAGTTTAGCCCCTTCTAATTTCTGGGGAATCATCATGAAAGTATACTCGTCCTTCACAATCGGCGTATCTTTGTCCTGATACATACCACTCCCTTTTCCTGTATCCGTGTCCGGTTCTTCATTGGTTGCGTCCGGTTTACTGTCATTACCCAATGTCACAACAAAATCTCTCTTTTCAGCTTTTTGGGGAATAGTCCAACCGTCAGCTCCTATCTGATATGTTCCTTCACCATAAACGCCTGAAATGGTGACGCTCTTTATAGTGCCTTTCAACATCTCGGCACCGGTCTTTATGGTGACAGCGGTCAGTGCGTGGCTGAATGTCAAATGCGCACATTCAGAACCGTCCCCCGCATAGGTATGATGTGCGGTCATCAGGTCAATCTGCTTCGTTACGTCACTGGGCACTGTATAAGCCAATACAGGTTTATTGTCCTCCCCTACAGAATAAGAGAAGGAAAGTTCCTGTTCACCGGCCGGCGCATTCTCATCTCCTCCGTCAGCCGGCTCTTCTGCCGGAGGAAGGACGGGTGATGATTCACCTATCCGGGGAGAGTAGGCATAAAAGTCTATTTGGCCTTTGCCGGGCCACTGCCACAATGTTTCAGTCTGCGGCATCCATACACCGTTAGTGCCTTTCTTCACCTCCATATTTTCATAAGAAGTCTTTTCCGTACCGCCTTCCGTCCATGACGCGCCCCCGATTCCGAAGGCGAAAAGGCCGAAAGTGCCAGGAAAATTCCGAGTATCCACCGGAGTGCCACGACTTATTACGCCGGAAGCCGCCGTATCAGCGGCGGCTTCCGAAATTTCAGTAACAAGATACAATGGCTTTCCTCCATCGGAACGGGTCATTCGCTTGATGCTGATATCGCTTTGCCCTGCGGCGGAACGTGCTGCCTGTCCGCCGGTCCAACCGACCGGCACTTCCACCTCGAACGTCAGGTAAGGGGATATTCCCTGCCTGTGCTTGTCAAACGTATCGTCCACGCAGGACGACAGGACACAAGCGGCAGCGCATATCCACCCACCGACTGTGCGGAAGGATGCCGGACGAAATATAGAGAAAGTTCTCATCATGGTCTGTTATGTTGGTTCTTGTTGTTGGTATTCTTATTTCATGGATGGTTGTTCAACATCTTCTGCCTCTGTCCATCCTTCTACCTCTACAGTAAAGGAAATTGGCTCTTGTACTACCGGATGACCCGGATCAATACCTGGGGTTTCTTCCCCTCCATCCGGTAATCCAGGATCTGTAGGAGGAAGAATACCACCGCCACTGCCATTATAAAAGAAATCAAGCTTATAAATGTATTTCTTGCCTGATTCCCATTTACCCTCTGGTGCTGTAATAGGAACACAAGTATATCCGTATGCGTCTTCATCATATCCACCATTTTTAGGCTGGGGATATAACTGATGATGATGAAATGACTTGTCGTCGGCATCCTGAACAAAAGCATCACCAGCAGTGCCATGATCAATATATGATCCTTTATGATGTGACTCTATACGGCATAACATTACTATATAGACCCCCTTATTGTCCATATTCTCATTCAATGTTACAATATTCTGTGGAAGCATCATCAGGCTATTTCCTTTTTTCGCTTCTTTTTTTTCATTGGTATACTCAGCCAGCAATCCTTGGTAAGTATCTGATAATTGTATCGCATCTGAAAATGATTCGCCATAAAACTGCTTTGAGGGGTTGTTGTCAAATTTCCAGCTCATGTAATTGTTTTCCGATGCTTTTGAATCATACCACAAATTACCTTCACTGTTCAAGTTTGCAATCCAGGCGCTTTTTATTTTCACATGCTTGTTACCATCTCCACATTTAGCTCTTACTTCCACTTGCGACAACGCATGATGAAAATTCAACGGCACTGCTCCACTCGTTTTTTTAGACTTTGTATATGCCACAACTAAATCCTTCTGATTAGAGGGCTCTTTATCGGGAGAAAAGTGTGAAAAATGCAAAGTACCACCATCATGCGTAGGTTTTCCAACCCCTTCAGGTCCATAGGCCCAGAATTCTATTTCCTCTGCATCGTCAGGCCACATAATTTCCTGTTCCAATTTATATATACCTGTTGAATTATCTTCACTTGCTTTTATTGCCAATTTATGGTCTATAAATGGATTTTCACCTTTCGGATCCGTTTCGGCATGCACACGAAAACTTTCCAAATCGGCCACTCCGTTTATCACCTGAGCACGTGATGCCCCCACCTTGGTAGTAAACGTAATCTTCTCGCCCTGATAAGCCTCTTTCAACTCGTCGTTTGAACAAGAGACAAATGTCATGGAGAGCATCACAACCATTCCTGCTAATTTAATCTTTTTGCTCATAATCTGTTGTTTTTTTGTTTATTGTTTTGCTTTAATTCATTCCAAGCTCTATCGTTATCTCCTCCCAACCCGAGATGGACGGGGACATTCCTTCTCCACCGCCCGAAGGAAGATTAATTTCGGCATCTATCACAATATGGATGGGTCCAGCATAGGAAGCGTCTTCACCCACATGTATCTGATCGGTCACATCAAAATCGTAATATGTCTTGCCGGAAGTATAAACGGACAGAAAGTGTTGCCCCGTCTGCACCGGGCAATGGCCGAACACTTGGAAACGGGCCTCCAGCGTGTGATCGTCCGTGCGACGCAACGCAAACGGAACGGTAGCCGACATTCCCGAAGGCGCATTGTCCGCCAGGCGGAGTCCTTCCGCCATGCCGGTCAACGCCGCACTGACGCCCACCGCATCGGACATATTCTTGACATTGCGCAACTCCACCGTGCATTCCACCGCCATACGTGCCGGAGACAGGGTAACCGACTGTCCGGACACGCCCGCCTGCACCTCCAGGTATTCGCACCGTCCGCCCCACACATCGCCCACAGTTCCACGCACAGGGGCTTCACCGGTATCTCCCGGCCGGGGCGGCGCTCCCAGCGCCCCACGATCCATCGGTTCCAGAAGCGACTGCTCCAACGACACAATCTCGTAGCCGGCATAAGTATCTCCACGCTCGTCCATTCTCTCTATGTCGTTATTGTGAAACAAAATTTTGTACTCGCCTGCGGGAACACGCACCTTTCCTCCCTTTATCAGACCGCGTCCGGTCTCTCCCTTACGGGCCGGAGAGAATTCGCACCGGTAGCATTGCCTGCCATCCTCCACCCGGAAGAACTGCACCACCATGGCTACAGGATCGGCATCGGGCGCATGGCTCCAGTCGAACACCACATCCACGTCCACCATGTGCGAATGGTTCATGCACAGTTCCTTGTGATCGCACGAACATATCCCCAGCATACATGCCACCATTATAATAAGGTATTTCATCGATCACCTCCTTTCCGCACGCTGCGTCCACCGATGTACCACACCAGCGACACTTCCGCCCGGGTGGGGCCGAACCATTCCTTACGGTGGGTGGAATCCCACACATAGCAGTCGTCCTCAGGACGATATTTCATATAATCGCCTTGCAGATAGCCCACTCCCAATGTGAAGTCGATATTGAAATGACGCCCCACAGGCAGTGAATACCCGTAGGACACGCCTGCCGCCCAGCTCCAGCGGTCTCCCATATAGCCGCGGCCGCCCCATTCCACATCATAGGTCAGCATCTGCCCGTATACCCCCACATGATGTCCACACATCAGCGAACGAGATGTACGACGGGGGGAGAACCAGCGGCGCACCTCCACATCACCGCCATATACACGCCAAAAGCGGTGAGAGGTATTCCGGCTCCACCAGGCATACATCCAGTCAGCTCCCACAGACCAGCCGGATCCCAAAGATACCTCCAGCCCGATATTGGGCACGGCAACCGCATCATAAAGCATGTTGGTTTTTAACAAGACAACAGATTTCCGGTCCTCATTGCCACCCATCTCAGAAGAGGAAAGACGGGGTTGTCCGGATTGCCTTGGCATACATACAGAATCAAGACCCATACATCCATCATGGGCCGACATATTAAACCAGAGAAATAGCATCAAATGACACACAGCAAGCGTCCTTTGCACAGAATTCATAAGACTAATTTAATTAGCGTTAAACAGTGTTGTGCTTTTTTATGCAAAGGAAAATAAATAGAAAATACAAAGCAAGTATTTTAACCATTTTTTATCTCACTTCCGCTCATTCCATCTGCTCCTTCGGCCAGTTCACCAAATACAAGATTTCCGTAGCACGAGTGAAAGCCGTATACAGCCAACGGAAATAATCCGGAGTCAGCATATCCTCCGTCATATATCCCTGATCCAAAAAGACCCGTTTCCACTGGCCACCCTGTGCTTTGTGGCAAGTAACAGCATACGCATATTTCACTTGCAGAGCATTGTAATGAGGGTCAGCCTTCATTTTCTTCATCCGCTCACGCTTCACGGCAATATCGGCATAATCCTCCAATACCGAATAAAACAGTTTGTCGTTCAATTCCTTGGGCAATGCAGGCGTGTCGGTGTGCAAGGTATCCAACAACAGTTTTACCTCCAGTTCCATATCATCATAGTCGGGAAAAGCCAGCACCACATCGGCAAAACGAAAGCCGTACGCCTCGCGCGTACGGCGCACCCTGCGCACCACCGCTATGTCGCCATTGGCTATGAAATCCATCTCCTTGCAGCCCTCCGTCCAAAAATAATTGTTCTTCGCCACCATCAGCAGGTCGCCGCTGTTCAGTTCATCCTCACGATACAGAATAGTGTTCCTTATACCTCTATTATATATATTCGCCCGCTTATTGGAACGACAAACCACAATCGTTTCATCCATACCCGTCTGGCCGTAACAATCATTAATCACCTCGATCAACTCGCTACCGGAAACGGTCCGGATATCCGGAAACCCTTCCACACGGACAGAAGGCAAAGTAAAAAAGTCCTCCTCGGAAATGTAACGTCGCAGTTCCGTCGCATTCCAAAGAATGCCCGAGTCATGCATCTGGCGGACTACCTCGGTGAGCTGTGCCTCATATACTTCCATACCATACCCGCGCAACCTGTCGGCCGAAAGAGCCGGACTCTCCTCCTCTCCTACCGGAGGAAGCTGCGCCGTATCCCCTATCAACATCAGGCGGCAACCTGTCCCGCTATATACATATTGAATCAGATCATCCAACAAACGGCCTGTACCAAAGACCGCCCCCGACAATCCGTCATTGGCGATCATCGACGCCTCATCCACAATAAACAAAGTATGCTGATGCAGGTTATCATCCAAAGAAAAGTTGTCCAGATCATTCGAAAAGTTACGCTGGCGGTAAATTTTCTTATGAATCGTATAGGCCGGATGCTGTGCATAATGCGAAAAAACTTTGGCCGCCCTGCCTGTCGGAGCAAGCAAGACACACTTTTGCTGTAACTGGTCCAAGGTCTTTACCAATGCCCCGATAAGAGATGTTTTACCCGTTCCGGCATATCCCTTTAAGAGAAAAACCGAGTCCGATTGGCGGGAAAAGAGAAAATCTGCTAAAAAATTAACAGCTTTTTCTTGCTCTAAAGTTGGTTTATATAGAAAATTTCCCTTAATTTGCTGCACTAAATAACTATTAATCATAATTGCGTAATAAAAAGTTCCTTGAATTGTGCGTTATTAGATTTATTTGTTTTATTTTTGCGATGCGAATATAAACTAAAAAAAACACATATTTATCATGAAAACAGTTATTAATATTGTATTGGCTGCTTGCGTTATCGGTTTGATATACGTTTGCTATGGCAGTATCATGGGACCGATCAACTTCGATAATGCTAAAAAAGCTAGAGAGAAACAAGTTGTTGCACGATTGATTGACATCCGTAAGGCGCAGTTGGAATACCGTAATCTGCACAACGGACAATACACTGCAAGTTTCGACACCTTGATTGATTTCGTCAAAACCGCAAAACTTCCGTTTGTAAAGAAAGAAGGAGTTTTGTCTGATACACAGCTGGAAGCCGGCATGACTGAAAAGAAAGCTATGGCAATTATCAACAAAGCCAAAAAAACAGGTAACTGGAAAGAAGTTGAGAAAGAAGGTTTGATGAACTTCAAACGTGATACTTTATGGGTTGCCGTAACAGATACCATCTACGCTCCGGGATTCAATGCAGACTCTCTGAGATATGTTCCTTTCGGAAACGGTACACAGTTTGAAATGGCTATCCGCAACGATACGACAAAATCAGGTGCTCCTTTGCATTTATTCCAAGCTCAAACTCCCTATGAAACATATTTGGGTGGTTTGAATGCACAAGAATTAGCTAACCTTAAAGACCTTCAAACCAAACTGGGTAAATATTGCGGTTTAAGAGTGGGTGATATCGAACAGCCTAACAATAACGCAGGTAACTGGGAATAAGAATGACTGAACATATCGATTTTACAAAATCGGAACAATATACATTATCCATCCGCCTCAGTGCGGATGGATTTTCTTTTTCTATCTATAACCCACTGACAGATAATGATTTCTGCTTTGTTCCGTATCCTGTCAATGCCGGACACTCCGTAACGGTTAATCTAAAGAAAATGTTGACTAAAACAGAAATTTCAAAACACCCGTACAAAAAAGTCAACATACTGTATGATTCACCCCGCTTCACACCTATTCCTTTGGAACTATTCGAAGACGAACAAACAGATACTATTTTCTATCATAATTTTTCTAAAGGAAATAACGAGATTGTACTTTGCAATGTTTTAGGAAAAAGTAATGTGGTGATACTTTTCGCTATGGACAAACATACGCATTTATTACTGACCGAACATTTTCCTACAGCTCGTTTCTTTTCCACCGCCAGCCCACTGACTGAATATTTCGCCCGGAAAAGTCGGTTGGGCAACAGTCGGAAACTATATACACACATACGCGAGCAACAAATGGAAGTTTTTTGTTTTGACAAGGGCAACTTATTACTGATCAACTCATTTCCATGCAAACAAACCACAGACCGTGTGTATTACCTATTATATATATGGCAACAATTAAATTATAATCAGGAAAGAGACGAACTGCACTTGACAGGAAAATTAGAGGATAAAGAAGAATTAATGAAAGAATTACGCAACTATTTACGCCAAGTATTCATCATCAACCCTAAAGCGGAATTCAACCGCTCCGAGATAAGTAAAATAGAAGAGATACCTTTTGACATGCAAACCTTATTATTATGCGAGTAATCAGCGGTATATACAAACGACGCCGTTTCGACGTGCCTCATACGTTCAAAGCACGTCCCACAACGGATTTTGCCAAAGAGAACCTTTTCAATGTATTAAATAACAATTATTTTGACTTCGAGGACGGAGTTACAGCCTTAGACCTTTTTGCCGGTACGGGTAGTATCAGTATAGAACTGGTTTCACGCGGTTGCGACCGGGTTATCTCAGTAGAGAAAGACCCCCAGCACCTTTCTTTCATCGCAAAGATAATGCGCGAGGTAAAGACCGACAAATGTTTTCCGATCCGCACGGACGTCTTTAAATTCATAGACAAATGCAGCGAACAGTTTGATTTCATCTTTGCCGATCCTCCATACGCTTTGAAGGATCTGGAAAGCATCCCCGCCCGTATTTTCGAAAGTGGGATTTTAAAGGAAGACGGACTGCTGGTGCTGGAACATGGGAAAGAGAATCATTTTGAAGATGATCCCCATTTTATCGAGCGCCGTGTATATGGCAGTGTGAATTTCTCGTTCTTCAGAGCAATGGTGCCAGCAGACGGACAATAGATTCTTGCGCTTTTTGATACCAAGGACGCTTCATCCATGTTTTTCTCTGTAGCAGGATGGCGTCCTTCTGATCTTGCAGAAAGATGCCTTTCAGCATCAGTGCCGAAGCCGGATCATACATAAATGCATTCACTTCAAAATTATGCTCAAAGCTGCGGAAATCCATATTGGTGGAGCCTACCGTGGAGAGGATATCATCACTGACCATCAACTTGGAATGTAAAAAACCTTTCTGATAAAGGTAAATCCTGACCCCTGCACGCATGATATCGTCCAGATAGGACAACGAACCTAAATGCGTAATCCATGTATCGGCACGCGCCGGTATCATAATGCGAACATCCACACCTGCCAAGGCTGCCGTTTTCAATGCCATCAGAATAGGTTCGGTAGGCAACAGGTAAGGGGTTTGTATATAAAAATATTTCCGAGAACTACTGATAGCGATCAGCAGCCCCTGCATGATATCCCGCCATGCGCCCACGGGATCGGAGGTAACAATCTGTATCAGAGCCTTTCCAAAGATTCCAACTTCGGGGAAATAGCGGGAGGAAGTTATAAGAGTACGGTCTACCACATACCAATCGGTCAGAAAAGCAGTCTGCAAGCCATATACCGCCTTTCCCTCTATCTTAATGTGAGTATCCCGCCATATTCCCCATGGAAAGCCTTTCATGTAACGTAAAGCTATGTTCATTCCTCCCGTATAAGCCACACAGCCGTCGATTACGACTATTTTACGGTGATTACGATAATTTACCTTACTGGTAAATAAAGGAAAACGGACTTTCAAAAAACTGCGTGCCTCAATACCTGCTCCCCGCATTTCATCAAAAAAAGCATGGGGAACTTTCCAGCAGCCCACATCGTCATACAGCAGACGCACTTCCACCCCCTGACGTGCTTTATCTATCAACAAATCGCGCAGCAACCTGCCTACCGGATCATCCTCAAAAATATAGAACTGCAAATGGATATGGTGCTTTGCCTTACTGACCTCTTTCATCAATGAATACAGCATGGAGTACCCATCCGTAAAGACTTCCACCGCATTTCCTTCAAAGGGCAACGCATTATTCACCTTCCGGAAAAAACGTATCAACTGGTGCTGCTCGTCAGGATGCTTAAACGCCTTTTGTGCTTGATACTCCGCCATGGGACGTTTGATAAGACGAGTGAATCCTTTCTTGCCGATCAGTTTCTCCTTACGCGTGCTCCTGCCGAAGAAGAAATAGAACACAAGTCCCACAAGGGGTAGAAAAAAGAGCACAAGCACCCATGCCATTGTTTTAACCGGATTACGATTATCAAGTATCACTATAAAGATAGTGCCGATGATAATCACCAAATAAAGCACGTTAAAAGCAACAGTAAAGATTTCATTAAAGATACTCCACTCTACCATATAAATCCAAGTAGTTTACTTATAAACAAACTTATAAAAAAAATCCCAATCTATAACAATATAGATTGGGAAAAGATTAAGATATAGTTTCATTTAAAAAGGACGCCGGCCATGTCTTCCTGGACCGGGACCAAAACCGGGACCACCGAATCCCCTATGGCTATTCATCATCTTGTCACGAGCGGCTTTACTTCCAAAAATATTCAGACGATAGATAAAATGCACCATACAGTAACTATTGATACTGTTGTATTCGGTAACCGAACGTACATCTGCAGTCAAAGAACGGCTGATATTGCTCTGTTGTTTTAAAATGTCATACATTTCAAAACTAACAGTTGCTGCTCCCTTCAATAAACTTTGTGCTATTTGGGCATTCCAAATCAGTTCATTATTGTTCAAACTGGCATCA
>ERZ824480.2228-NODE-2228-length-15103-cov-4.113171_pt1 | contig 15103 bp, 21 predicted proteins | sample MGYA00519861_ERZ824480 | MGnify/ENA primary metagenome ERZ824480 (study PRJEB31778, sample SAMEA3449152) | human gut metagenome | biome: human gut; feature: human-associated habitat; material: faeces | place: United Kingdom | collected 2010/2012 ... | reverse complement strand
GCTGCGCCGTGGCCTGGCCGATGGCCCCGAAGCCCACCAGCCCCACCCGGCAGGTGGACAGATCTTCCGGCACATGGGCTGCCAGCTCGTTCACCGCCTCATGCTGCTGCCCGGCCCGCACCATCCGGTCTCCCCACAGCGTCTGGTGCAGCAGCATGCTCATCAGCGTCACCGCCAGCTCCGCCACGGGGCCTGCGTTGCACCCGGCGCAGTTGCACACATAGATGCCCCGCTCCCAGGCCGCCGCCAGGTCAATCCGGTCGTAGCCCACCCCGTCGCTGTGGATCAGCTTGAGATGCGGCATCCGAGCGATCAGTTCCTCTGTCACCGGCGTCACCGGTGCGGCCACCAAAGCCTCCGCATCGCCGCCAGCTGCCAGCCAGCGCTCCTCCGGCCCCTCCCGGTCCGTGAACACCAGCTCCATCCGCCCCGCAGCGGGAATATCGGGCAGATACCGGTCATATCGGCTGCTGGGATGTAAGATCAAAACCTTCAACGCTCTTTCGCCTCCAAATCATTTGCCCGGCCCACTGCCTCCACATCTGCGGCGGTGATCCGCGTCAGGTCCTCCCGGTTGACGGACGCCTGTCCCGCCAGACGGCCCGCCTGCCGGACCAGGATCTGCTCAAACAGGTTTCGCACGCCCCGGGCGTTGCCGAAGGAGGCCGCATCCGCCATCCGCCTTTCCAGCAGGGAGCGCAGCGGCGCCTCCGCCTCCGGCTCCAGAATGTAGCACCCTTTTTCACACTGCATCCGGAAGATGGCCAGCAGTTCCTCCGCCGTGTAATCTGCAAAGTGGAGGAAGCGGTTGAACCTGGACTCCAGTCCCGGATTGGAGTGGATGAACTCGTCCATCAGCCCGTCGTAGCCCGCGACGATCACCACCAGGTCGTCCCGGTGGTCCTCCATGGCCTTGAGGATGGTGTCGATGGCCTCCTGGCCGAAGTCGTTTTCCGACCGGCCGTTCAGGGCGTAGGCCTCGTCGATGAACAGCACGCCGCCCATGGCCTTTTCGATGACCTTCTGGGTCTTGATAGCCGTCTGGCCCACATAGCCCGCCACCAGGCCGCTGCGGTCCACCTCCACCAGCTGGCCCCGGGACAAAATGTCGAGACTGCGGTAGATCCGGGCCATCATCCGGGCCATCATGGTCTTGCCGGTGCCGGGGTTGCCGGTGAACACCAGGTGCAGGGACATATCCGTGGTGGGCAGGTCGTGCTGCCGCCGCAGCTGATACACCGAGGCCATGTTGATGAGGTTGTGGACCTCCTCCTTGACGGTTTGCAGACCGATGTAGCCGTCCAGCTCCGCCAGCAGGTCCTTCATGTCCTCCTTGGGCAGAGGCTCCGGGGCCTCCGACGGCTGCTCCGGGCCGCCGGACTTCTTCTCCGGGGCCTTGCCGGGGGTCTTGGGGCCCGCCTTCTCCCCGGGCTTTTCCGCCGGGGACAGGGGCGTGCCCCAGAAATCGCTGTTGACGCTGCGCAGGTTCCGCTCCGTCATGGAGCGGATCACGTCCAGCTGCTGGAGGATGATCTCGTCTTTTTTATCCATTATCCGCGCTCCTTCCGTGGGATAGCTTTACATGGCTCATGGCCCGCAGCAGCAGGGCCGACACGAAGCCCGTCAGGGCTCCGGTAAACAGGGACACCGCCAAAAGAAACGGCAGGTAGCCCAGGACGGCGGTGTTCCCCAGGGTGATCAGGGCCGCGGCCATCTGACCGATGTTGTGGGCCGCCGCGCCGCCGATGGACACGCCGTATACCGACAGGCCCCGCAGCCGGGTCAGGGCCATCATTACCAGCATAGCCAGCACGCCGCCCAGCAGGGAAAACAGCAGGGCCGAGGCGTTGCCGGCAAAGAGACTGCCCAGCAGGCACCGGGCCACCAGAATGCACAGGGCCGGAGCGGCCCCCAACTGATACAGGGCAAACACCGTGACGATATTGGCAAGGCCCAGCTTCACCCCCGGCAGGGGAATGAACAGCGTCACGGGAAACAGGTTTTCCAGGGTGCTCAGGCCCAGAGCCAGGGCCGTCAGCATCGCGCACATGGCCACCTGGCGGGTAGATATCTTCATGCCGCCCCTCCTATCCCAGCACCGCGTCGGGGCCGCCACCACCGCCGGTAAGCTGCACCACCACCTGCTCCGGCAGGCAGACAATGCTCTGTCCTGCCCGGGTGATGGTGCCGGTGTGGACGCAGTCCTGGCCCGGGCAGTCGCTCTCCGCCACCCGGACGCCGTCTCTGTCCAGGAGGATGGTCAGGTGATAGTCTCCCTCCACGGTGACGGTCATCTCCTCTGTAAGGCGGTCCAGCTCCACGGTCTGTACCACCTGCCCCCGGTGGACAATGGCGGCAGTCAGCGGACCGGACCGGGCCAGGCCGCCGTAATACCACGCCGCCGTGAAAATGGCCAGGGCCGCCACAATGGCCGCCGCCAGTCCGTCCCACCAGGTGGGCCGGAGCTCAGGGCTCGATGGACGCATACGCATAGCCGCTGCCCTCGGTTTCCGTCAGTTTATCCGCCAGGCCCGGGGTATACAGGACCTGCCCGTCCTTTGTGATGAGCACCATATCAAAGCCGCCGTTCTGCCGCCAGAAATCCTGGGCGGCCTCCCAGCCCATCACATAAAGAGCCGTGGAATAGGCGTCGGCCATGGTGCCGTTATCCGCCACAATGGTGACGGACAGCAGGTCCCCCTGCACCGGCCAGCCGGTCTTGGGGTCCAGAATGTGCTGATACACCGTTCCGTCCGGGCCGGTGAAATACCGCTGATAGCCGCCGGAGGTGACGGCGAAGGCGTCGGTCAGGGCGAGCATTGCGGCATAGCCGTCCTGCTCCGGGTGCTGCACCGCCACGCTCCAGGCAGCGCCCCCGGGCTTTGTTCCTCGGGCGTACACGTTGCCCCCCAGGCTCACCAGGGCACTGTCTACCCCGTATTGGGCGAAGATGTCCGCCAGCCGGTCGGAGGCGTAGCCCTTGGCGATGCCGCCCAGGTCCATGGCGCAGCCCTCATCCAGGGTGACGCGGGTACCCTCCAGGGTCACGTGCTCCGTCCCCACCAGGGGGAGCAGGGCGTCGATCTCCGTCTGCTGCGGCACCCGGGGGCTGTCGGTGGTGATGCCCCAAAGGGTCACAAGCGGGGCAACGGTGGGGTCAAAGGCCCCGCCGGTGGCCTTGCTCAGGGTCAGGGCGGCGGAGATCAGGTCCGCCGTCTCCTGGGACACATCGGCTCTGTCCCGGGCGTTCAGGGTATAGATCTCGCTTCCCTCCCGGGTCCGGGACAGGGCCCCGTCCAGGCGGTTTAGCTCCTGGCCGCAGGCGGCCAGGGCCTCCGAAGCCTTGTCTCCGTAGGCGGCCAGGGTCATATAGGTGTCCATGGCGAACAGGCTCAGCTGTTCCGGCTCCGATTGGACGCCGCAGCCGGAAAGGCACAGCAGAAGCGCCGCCAGCACGGCGCAGCATACACGCTTCATAGCTCCCGCCTGCCTTCCAGGGCACGCATCAGCGTGGCGTCGTCGGCAAATTCCAGGTGGCCGCCCACGGGGATGCCGTAGGCCAGGCGGGTGACCTTTACCCCGAAGGGCTTTAAGAGCCTTGCCAAGTACATGGCGGTGGTTTCCCCCTCGGTGTCGGGATTGGTAGCCATAATGACCTCATGAATGCCTCCCTTGGCCACCCGGTCCACCAGGGACTTGATCTGCAGATCGTCGGGGCCCACGTGGTTCATGGGGGACAGCACCCCGTGGAGCACATGGTACCGGCCGTTATACTCCCGGCTGCGCTCGATGGCCACCACGTCCCGGGGGTCCGCCACCACGCAGATGGTACTCTCGTCCCGCTTGGGCGAGGCGCAGATGGGGCAGAGCCCCCCGTCCGTCAGGTTGCGGCAGATGGGGCAGCACGTCACCTTTTTCTTCGCCTCCACGATGGCGTCGGCGAACTCCTGCGCCTCCGCGTCCGTCAGGCTCAGCACATGGAACGCCAGCCGCTGCGCGCTCTTGCCGCCGATGCCCGGCAGCCGCGCGAACTGCTCGACCAGCTTTTCCAGCGCTGCGGGAAAATACTCCATACCTTGTTAACCCTCTCTCAAAGCCTTGATCTTCGCGGGGATGTCCGCCGCCTTGTAGACCGCGCTGCCCGCGACCAGCACGTTCGCGCCCGCATTCACGCAGGCGTCGCGCGTGGCGGTGTCCACGCCGCCGTCCACCTCCAGCTCGCAGTCCGGGTTGACTTCGTCGAGCATCGCGCGCAGCTGCGCGACCTTGGGCATCATGTCCGCCATGAACTTCTGCCCGCCGAAGCCCGGCTCGACCGTCATCACCAGCACGATGTCGCACTCCTTGAGGTACGGCAGCGCCGCTTCGGCGCGGGTGTTGGGCTTGAGCACAATGCCCGCGCGCTTGCCCTTCGCGTGGATCTTCTCCAACGCGGCGTGGATGTTCTCGGGAAAGTCGGACTCGACGTGGACGGTCACGAGGTCCGCGCCCGCATCGCAGAACTGCTCAACGTAGCGCACGGGCTTGGTGATCATCAGATGCACGTCCAGCGGCAGCCCGGTCACGGGCCGGATGGCCTTGACCACCGGGATGCCGATGGAGATATTCGGCACGAACTCGCCGTCCATGATGTCCACATGGACGTAGTCGGCGGTGTCGATCTTCCGAATGTCCCGCTCGAGATTGGCGAAGTCGGCGGAGAGAATGGACGGTGCGATCTTGATGTTCATGGCGGCAGCCTCCTGTGAAAAAACAGATTCAATTTATTGTAGCAAAGGCCGCGCCTAAAATCAATCGCAAAATAAAAATGTAAAAGATACTTGACATTTTGCCGATGAGGTGTTATGCTCATGAATGTAAAGCAAGCTTGACTTTCTAAGAACGGAGCACAGCATGAAAAATATCATTGAACAAAAGCGGAAGGAGCGGGGCATGACGCAGCAGCAGCTTGCCGCGGCGCTCGGCGTTTCGCGCCAGACCATCATCTCATTGGAAAACGGGAAATACAATCCGTCCATCCTGCTCGCCCACGCCATCGCAAGGCTGTTCGGCACGCAGATCGAGGACATCTTTCTTTTTGAGGAGGAAGAAGCATGAAATTGAAGGAACAGAAAAAATTCGGCATTTTGTGGCTCAGCATCGGCGCGGCGCTCTTTCTTGCGGGGCTGCTGCTGGGGGAGACGGAATACGGCAGCTATATCAGCGGCTTCGGCGGCGGACTGACGGCTGTCGGCCTTGTTCGCCTGCTGCGGGTGCGTCGCCTGAGCCGCGACCCGGAGAAGGCGGCGGACTACGATGCCTCGCTCAAGGACGAGCGCACGGCGTATGTCGCCAACAAGGCGCGCAGCATGGCCTTCTTTATTTGCATTTACGTTCAGCTCGCGGCGGCGCTGCTGGCGATCCTGGTGTTCGATCAGACACTTGTCGGGCAGGTGCTCTGCGGCCTGACCTGCTTGCAGGGGCTGCTCTACACGCTTCTTTACTGGCATTATGACAAGGTCTATTGAGAAAGAGAAAGAAAGCATGCACGCATTGGAGGTAACGGGGCTTTCCAAGTCCTTTGGGGACTTCCGGCTGCAAAACGTCGGCTCCCCGGGCGATCGGTTCGCGAGCTGAAATCTTAAAAAAGTGTTAAACGGAAACGCGGCGCTTGTCAACGCCGCGTTTTTATGCTATCCTAACGGGTGGTCAAGGTGGAAAGGGCCTTCCCTTTCCGCTCCGGCCGCCGCGTTTCTCCCGAGAAAGCTACAAAAGGAGACCCTGCGCATGAAGCTCGATCATCGCCGCACGATCCTCGTCGGCCTTGCGTTTTTATCCATCTGTGCCTTCTGGCAGATGTACGACAGCGTCATCCCCAAGATCCTGACCGAAACGTTCCGTCTGAATGAGACGCTCTCCGGCGCGATCATGGCGCTGGACAACATTCTGGCGCTTTTCCTGCTGCCGCTGTTCGGCGCGCTCTCCGACCGCACGAGCACCAAAATCGGCCGCCGGATGCCCTTCATCCTCCTCGGCACGGCCTGCGCCGCCGTGCTGATGAACCTGCTGCCGGTGCTGGATAACCGCTACGCCGCAGCTCCCTCGACCGGGAAGCTCGTCGGCTTCGCCGCCGTGCTGGGCCTGCTGCTCGTGGCGATGGGCACCTACCGCTCGCCCGCCGTCGCCCTCATGCCGGACGTGACGCCCAACCCCCTGCGCTCACGCGCGAACGCCATCATCAACCTCATGGGCGCCATCGGCGGCATCATCTATCTGGCTGTCGCGGCGGTGATGTACCCGAACACCAAGATCGCGGGCCTCGCCCACGTCAACTATCAGCCGCTTTTCCTCGTCGTTTCCGCCGTCATGCTCGTGAGCGTCGCGGTGCTGTTCCTGACGGTGAAGGAGCCGAAGCTCGCCGCGGAGACGCGCGCGCTCGAGGCGCAGCATCCCGAGTGGGACCTCACCGAGGACGACGGCAGCGGCAATGAGGTGCTGCCCAAGCCCGTCAAGCGGAGCCTTGGCTTTCTGCTCGTGTCCATCGCGCTGTGGTACATCGGCTACAACGGTGTAACGACCTGGTGGTCCACCTACGTCGGCGCGGTCATGGGACAGGGGCTCGGCGGCGCGTCCACCTGTCTGCTCATTGCCACCGCCGGCGCGGTCGTCAGCTACATTCCCATCGGTCAGCTCGCCTCGCGCATCGGCCGCAAAAAGACCATCCTCTTCGGCTGCGCCCTGCTCGCCGCGATGTTCCTGACCTTCTATTTCCTCACCACGCTCTACTCGACCATTCATCCCGTCATGTTCGTCTGCTTTGCCCTCGTGGGCTTTGCGTGGGCGGCCATCAACGTCAACTCGCTCCCGATGGTGCTGGAGATGTGCCGCGGCAGCGACATCGGCAAATTCACCGGCTATTACTACACCTTCTCCATGGCGGCGCAGGTCGTCACGCCGGTGCTCGCCGGCACGCTGATGCGTCATATCAGCTACCGCGTGCTCTTCCCCTACGCGGCGCTCTTCGTCGGCGCGTCCTTTGTCACGATGTGCTTCGTGCGCCACGGCGATTCCAGAGCTGAGGTCAAGAGCGGCCTGGCTGCCTTTGAGGATATGGACGACTGAATTCGGCAATTTCCAATAACAAGAAGTGATATTTCGTGCAGACTCTACAATTGGTTATCCTTTTCGCACTGTTTCTGCTCACCGTCTGGCTCTTTTTTCTCAACAGCCGTGCCAACCATCCGAGCTGGGCGGCGCTGGAGCATCGGCGCTACGCCCACCGCGGGCTGCATTGCAGCGCCGACAGCGTACCGGAAAACTCCCTTGCGGCCTTTCGCCGCGCCATCCGGCACGGATACGGCGCGGAGCTGGATGTGCATCTGCTGCGCGACGGCACGCTCGCCGTTTTTCACGACAGCGACCTAAAGCGCATGACCGGCGTGACCGGCGTGCTTGAGGACTGCACGGCGCAGGACCTTGCCGCGCTCCACCTTGCCGGTACGCCGGAAACGATCCCACAGCTGTGTGAGGTCCTTTCCCTTTACGAGGGCACGGGCCTGCCGCTTGTCGTGGAGCTCAAGAGCTATCGCGGCAACCACCGCGCGCTCGCCGAGCGCACGGCGAAGGAGCTGGACAAATATCAGATCCCCTATTGTATGGAGAGCTTTGACCCGCGCTGCCTGATGTGGCTGCGCGCCTTCCGGCCCGAGATCATCCGTGGTCAGCTCTCCGAAAATTTCCGCAAGGACGCGCGGGGCTGGGAGCATTTCGTGGGCTTCCTGCTCTCGAACCTCCTGTTCAACGCCTTCACCGCGCCCGACTTCATCGCTTATAAATTTGAGGACCGCCGGCGCTTCGCGCCGCGCATCTGCCGCGCGTTCTACGGCGCGCATATGTTTTATTGGACCGTCCGCACCTATGAGGACCTGAAGGCCGCCGAGCGCGAGGGCGCGCAGGCAATCTTCGAGGGCTTCGACCCGGACGGGGCAGAGAGAAAATCAGAAAGAAAAGAGGACACTCCATGAGCGAGACTCCGAAGAGACGCCGGGGCGACCGCAGAGACGCGGTGCTCCTGCGCGAGACCGACGCCCTGCACTTTATCATGGGCATCATCTACCCCCACCGCGCCGACAACGAAGCCTACATCGCCGAGCGCATCGATCTGGAGCCCATCAAGGCCTACCTTGCGAAAAAGAACGTCGAGGGCATCGAGTTCAAGTACACCTTCTTCCACGTCATCGTGGCAGCGCTGGTCAAGACCATCACCCTGCGCCCCAAGCTCAACCGCTTCTACGCGAACGAAAATTACTACCAGCGCAACAAGGTCACGGCGGGCTTTATCATCAAGAAGGAATTTTCCGACGGCAGCGAGGAGGCGGTCGCCCTGCTTGACGCTGCGCCGACCGACACCATGGACACCGTTCACGAGGAGATCCGCCGCCGCGTCTACGCCACGCGCCATGAGCAGAAGCTGAACACCACGGACAACAGCATGGATATTCTCAATAAGCTGCCGCGCTTTCTCTCCAAGGCAGCGATCCGCTTCATCCGCTGGCTCGACCGTCACGGCTGGTGTCCGGACGTTCTCATCGGGGACGATCCGAACTACGCCTCGGTGTTCCTCTCCAATCTCGGCTCCATCCGTCTGCGCAGCGGCTACCACCATCTCACGAACTGGGGCACCTGCTCGTTCTTCTGCGTCATCGGCGAAAAGAAGTGGACGCCGCTTTACGATCAGAACGGCCTCGTCGCCATGCGCGAGACGGTCGACCTCGGCTTCACGGTCGACGAGCGCATTGCCGACGGCTATTACTATTCCAAGAGCATTCGGCTCTTCAAGCACCTGCTCGCGCACCCCGAGCTGCTCGAGCTGCCATTTGAACAGGAGGTCGATTATGACTGAGATCACTGCCAAGACCCCGTGGGCGGGTCACACCGGCGACGTGCCGCTGCATCTGGACTATTTTGACGGCTCGATGTTTGAGGCGCTCGAGCTGGTCGCCAAGAAGTACCCAAGGAACATCGCGTTCGATTTCATGGGCAAGGCCACGACTTATCCCCAGATGATCGAGGAGATCAAGAAGTGCGCCCGCTCCCTCAAGACCATCGGCGTGCGCGCGGGCGACAAGGTGACGATCGCCATGCCCAACTGCCCGCAGGCCATCTATATGTTCTACGCCGTCAACCTCGTCGGCGGCATCGCGAACATGATCCATCCCCTTTCGGCGGAGAAGGAGATCGAGTTCTACCTCAACGAGTCCGAGAGCGTCACCGCCATCACGCTCGACCAGTTCTACAACAAGTTCGAGAGCATCCGCCAGAACACAAAGGTCGTCAACATCATCATCGCGAGCGTCAAGGATGAGCTGAGCAAGCCCGTCCGCGCGGGCTATATGCTCACCGAGGGCCGCAAGATCGCCAAGATTCCGAAGGACGCGCCGGTCATCCGCTGGAAGGAATTCATGAACATGGGCAAGGCCTGCTTCTGGAATTATTCCGTCAAGCGCACCGGCGACGACCCCGCCGTCATTCTCTACTCCGGCGGCACGACCGGCACGACCAAGGGCATCGTGCTGACGAACAGGAACTTCAACGCGCTCGGCCAGCAGATCATCGCGGCGAACCCGATGTTCAACCCCGGCGACAAGATGCTCGCCGCCATGCCACTGTTCCACGGCTTCGGCCTCGGCGTGTGCGTCCACACCATGCTCTCGCAGGGTGGGCGCTGCATCCTCGTGCCGCGCTTTACCGCCAAGAGCTACGCGAAGCTCATCACCAAGTATCACTGCAACTTCATCGCGGGCGTGCCCACGCTCTACGAGGCGCTGCTGCGCCTGCCGAGCATGGAGGGCGCGGACCTCAGCTCGCTCAAGGGCGTGTTCTCCGGCGGCGACAGCCTGTCGATCGAGCTGAAGAAGAAGCTGGATAAATTCCTCTATGCCCACGGCGCGCCCGTGCAGGTGCGCGAGGGCTACGGCACCACCGAGACGGTCACGGCCTGCTGCCTGACGCCGCCGCATATGTTCAAGGAGGGCTCGATCGGCGTGCCCTTCCCCGACACCTACATCAAGATCGTTGAGCCGGGCACCGATCAGGAGGTCCCCTACGGCACCGAGGGTGAGATCCTGCTCGCCGGCCCCACCGTGATGAAGGAGTACATGAAGCACCCCGACGAGACCGCGCAGACCCTGCGCCGTCACGCCGACGGCCTCACTTGGGTCTACACCGGTGACCTCGGCACGATGGACTCGGAGGGCTTCGTTTACTTCCGCGGCCGCGCCAAGCGCATGATCGTCTCGTCCGGCTACAACGTCTACCCCGGTCAGATCGAGAACATCCTCGACGCGAACGAGATGGTGCAGATGAGCTGCGTTATCGGCATCCCCGACGCCTACCGGATGCAGAAGGTCAAGGCCTTCGTCAAGCTCGCCGCCGGCATCCCTGCGAACGATGCGACCCGTCAGGCGCTGATGAGCTACTGCTCCAAGCACATCGCCAAGTACGCCATGCCCTGCGACATCGAGTTCCGCGACGAGCTGCCCAAGACGCTCGTCGGCAAGGTCGCCTACCGCGTTTTGGAGGAAGAGGAGCAGGCCAAGCACGCCGCCGAGACGCCTGCCGCGCCCGCCGAGGAGGGGAAAAAGTAAGCAAAAAGCGAGCCGCTTTGTGAGCGGCTCACTTTCTTTTTGCATGAGATCGTTCGGCGGCGCGGCGGTCAGAGGGCATCCTCTCCGGTGTCGCGGTCGAAGCCGAGCAGATGTCCGGGCAGACGGCACCACGGCTTGCAAAGCGTATCGTTATAGTGCGCAACGGCCTGCCGGTAGATGCTCTCGCTGCGCGCGAGGATCTGGGCGAGCTCGGGATCGTAGCGCACGCCGGCGGCCTGACGGCGGCAGGCGGCAAGCTGCGCGGCGGCGCTTTCCACCACGCTGCGCCGACTGCGCAGGACGCGCCGCACTTCCCAGAACCAGAGGACGAGAAAGGCGGTGGTGCTCACGGCGGCGATCAGCCAGGCGACCCACGACGGCATCGGCTTCAACTCCTTTTTCTGCAGATTTTATCGTTGGAACCAAGCATAGCAATTTTTTCCAAAAATTGGGAAACAAGGGTATGAGATGTATGCTTTTTCGGCGCGAAATGCAGGAAAAGGCGAATTTTGCGAAAAAAGGCCCCTTGTCAAGTGATTTGCGAAAATTTTAGTAATTTATTTTTCAAAGGCTGTTCATACAGGCCTCGAACACCTCCGCCGCCGTGTGGAAATTGAATATCTTCCGGGGATAATTATTGATCCATTCCTCCGTTTTTTTCAGAGTAGAGGCCGGAATAGTTGCAAAATCTGTCCCTTTCGGGTGCTTGCGGCGGATCATGCCGTTTTGGCGCTCGTTCGATCCTCTTTCCCATGAGCTATACGGGTGGCAGTAATAGACCGTCGTCCGGGCACCTTTCCGCCGACAAGCCTTTTCCATGCCCGCGCAGTCGGCAAACTCCGGGCCATTGTCTACGGTGATCGACCGAAATACCTTGTAGAAAAGGGCGCCGTATTTGCGCTCGAGCGTGTTTAGGGCCTTTACCACGCTTTCGGTGGTGTTCGTCTTTATCGGGATCATAATTTCATGGCGAGAGAGCCGCTCCGTGAGTACCAGCAAGCGGGGGCGGCTCTTTTGTATGCCCTGTACGGTGTCCATTTCCCAATGTCCGAAAGTCTCCCGGGAGTTGATCTCCTCCGGGCGCTGTTCAATGCTCAAGCCTTTAGGGGCCCGGGCCGCACGGACGCGGCGATAACCCCTCTTTTTCGCCGCCTTATGAGGGAGGTCTTTATTCGTTATCCCGAGGAAAAGGCCGAGGTCGATATAGCGATAGAGAGTGCGGACGGAAATCTCGGTATCGAATACGAGGCCCTTTGCCTTGATCTCGCCGAGGGCGGCCTCCGGCGATCTGTTCCCGCCTTTGATGGCGGCCTCGAGGTATCGGGCGAGGCGGTGATCCTTGCCGATTTTGAGACCCGGCCCCTTGTCCGGGTAGTGATCCTCGTACCGAGCTTGTGCAATATCGGGGATATAGCACTCCCGGTCTATGAGCTCGGTCGTGCGCTGAATACCGAGGCCGCGCTTGATCTCCCGGTAGATCGTGGAGACATGGCGGCCCAACTCGTCGGCGATCCGCTGTTTCGACCACCCATCTTTGAGGCGTGTCTCGATAATAAGGCGCTCTCTCCAAGTCAAGTGCTGGTAGTTTTCTCCCATTTCCAAACCCTCCTGGTAAATCAAAGCCCCGCCGCGGCCATGTAGACCGGGCGGGGCGTGGTTTATTTCTGTAAAAATTCCTCTATCGCTCGTTTGATAATTTGAGCCTGGACGGCCCCCTCAGCGTCGCACTTTTCCCGAAATGCCGCCGCGAGGTCTTTCGGCACACGGACGGAAATCACGTCATAGGCTTTTTGGTTGTATCTCGACTTTACCGCCGTCGAGGTCTTAGTCTTTCTCTTGCTTTCTTCCACGTTTCCGCCTCCTCACGTTGATAACGATAGAGCATACCGCGAGGGTGATACTCACTCCGCACAAAATATAAATGACTGTGTCCATGACGGTTTGACATTGAGCCCGTTTCATGTTACTATGCAAGGGCGAGGGGGATTGCTCCCCCTGCCCTTTACTCGGTGAGCTTTTCTATCAGCAGTAGAATGGCAATCACGAGGTTTAGGATCGCGGTAACAAGGTTTATGTAGCTGTCCGGCTTGGCCTTGTTGCCGCTTTTCTTTTTGCGTTTTTTGCTCAATGCTTTATCCTCCTTTCGCTTATTATAATACCATACTGCTTGCAGTATGTCAATAGTTTTTTTGCAAAAAATATCCGCCTCAGGAAATCAATCCCGGGGCGGGTTTTTGTCTGCACCTATGAGCCAATCGGCGGAGACGTGGAAAATTCTCGTCAGGACGAGGAGCTCGTAATCCGTCACGAGGCGAGAGCCGCTCTCGATCCGACTAACTGCGTCTTGTTCAATGATCGCGCCCTCTGTCTGCATTTTCGCCGCGAGGGCTGTTTGTGATAGGCGGGCCCGGAGGCGTAGCTCCCGGACGCGGTCGCCCGATACGTTCCCCTTGCCCTCAAATTGAAATTTTCTCACTCGCCCGAGTTCCTCCTATGGTAATATCCAATATTCTAATTGACATTAACATATTTTCCTCGGGTTCTTATGGGAATACTCCATAGCTCGAAAAAATAAGGGCCGGAGTTTCCTCCGGCCCGCTCGGGTTATGCTTTCTCTCTGGCCTCGTGGTACATGACGGCCACGATTGCGGCCTTGAGGGTCTCCTTGCGGAGGTTGAGGTCGGTCGCGCATACCTCTTTCGGCGTCCCGCCGTTGACGGCGCCGGAGTCCAGCAAGGCCGCCGCGGCGCCTTTCCAGTATTCCGGGACGTCTTTCAAGTCCTTATAGACAGGGTTTTCCTCGTCGAGGACTTCTTTCACGGTCTGACGGATCAGGGCCTTTAATTCTTCGTTGCTCATGTCGATTTCCTCCTTATAGGTAACGTAGGGGATTTTCCCCCACTTTTTCCACTTCCGGGCGTTGTACCCGGATTTACTTCCGATATTTGCGACGGCGGTAATCTGTACGCCGTTTTTCCATGCGGGCGTACACTCTACCGCGAGCCCGCCGCCGACATAAATTCCGATATGGCCCGTCGTCCACACCGCCGCCCCGGGCGCGATCCCGGAGAAATCGGTCGAGACGCCGGAACAAATCGAGATCATACCGTCCGCCGAAATGTCTGGGCAGGCGCCCGCGAGTACCTGGTTCATGGTCGGATAGGTGGCGCCGCCGTAGGTTCTGGCGCTATCCCCGCTCCACCCCCACAAGATCGCCTTAATGAGGCCCACGCAATCGAAATAAAACGCCTTGGGGTTTCCGGCGTAGCGGCGAGCGGCGTCAATCCACCCCTTTTCTGTATTCTTTGCGTAGGCGTTCGCCGCCCGGGTGAGACTCGCGTCGGTGATCGGCGAGCCGAGGCCGCCCCAAATATACGAGGTCTTATAGTCCCGGGCGATAGAGAGCGCCTTTGCGATAAAGTCGGCCGAGTTCATTTACTTTCCCTCCTCGGTGGTCTGAGTCCCGTCCGTGGTGCTCTGTTCGCGCTGGGTCTGAGTGCCGAAATAGAACGCGATCACGACGGCGTACACGGTCATAAAGTCCTGCGCGATTTTGTTCGTAACGGCGAGGTAGGCAAAAACCGCCGTGAGGGTGATCGTGACAATGGATTTCACGGAGAGGAGGTTTGCGATACGCTTGATGATCTTTTCATTCATGGTGTAGTCCTTTCCCCGGGTCAAATCCCGGTGTCCCCTAAATCTTTTGTTGTTGGTTCTTCCTTGTCGTCCTTTTTGAGGACGGTTTTCAGGCATAGCAAGAGGAGCTCGCCGCCGAAAAAGCCGAGTATCACGCCCAGGAGGGCCGCGGGGTCGTTTCCCGTCCTGGACATGATACGGAGCGCGTACCAGCTCGCCCCGGAGGCGGCGGCCACACAATAGGCGATTGTCACCTTTGCGAATAGGTGAGGAATTTTCCCGATCCGCTTCACGAGCCGGGAGAGACGAGAGGGCGTTTTCGCCTCATATTTCCCGCTCATAGCCCCACCCGGGCCAATATGTAGCCCACCACCGCCGCGGTGACGAGGAGGATCACTTTCTCGACGAGGGTTTTCCAGCGGTTCCCCGGCTCCGCTTCGATCTTCTCCACCTTGCCGGAGAGATCGGAGAGGTTGGTTTTAACCTCCTTGATCGCCTCCGTTTGGTGCTTCTGCTCTTTCGCCATAACCTCGACCGAGGTCGCGAGGCGGTTTATTGCCTCCGTGCTTTTCTCGAGGTGGTCGAGCCTGTGCGTGTTCGATTTACTGCGGGCCTCCGTCTCGGCCAGCTTTACGGCCATTTCTTCGCCCGTCATGCCGTCACCCCCTCGGCGGTCTTGATCGCCGCTAAAATATCCGCCTTTAGTGTTAAGCCCGTGAGCGCGATCCCGTTCTCTGAGGCGTACTCCTTGAGCTCCGCGACGGTCATAGCGTCCAGGTCTTTAACCTCCGTCCACCCGTAAACCCCGGGCTCCCATACGTTATTGTCGAGATCGGACGTCC
>ERZ824480.2223-NODE-2223-length-15125-cov-4.350299_pt1 | contig 15125 bp, 14 predicted proteins | sample MGYA00519861_ERZ824480 | MGnify/ENA primary metagenome ERZ824480 (study PRJEB31778, sample SAMEA3449152) | human gut metagenome | biome: human gut; feature: human-associated habitat; material: faeces | place: United Kingdom | collected 2010/2012 ... | reverse complement strand
TAAATCCACGCTCAAAATCTGTATGGATCTTTCCTGCTGCCTGCGGAGCTTTCGTACCTTTTTTAATGGTCCATGCTCTTGTTTCGGTCTCACCTGATGTAAGATAACTTATAAGTCCTAAAAGACTGTAACTTGCTTTAATAAGTTTTTCAAGCCCGGATTCAACAAGTCCTAAATCTTCTAAAAACATTTTTTTCTCGTCATCATCAAGCTCGGCAATCTCCTGTTCTATCTGCGCGCATATTACGAATACTTCCTGTCCTTCGTCTTTTGCATACTTCTTAACTTCATTCACCATAGCATTGCCAGCGCCGTCGTCTGCAAGGTCGTCTTCTGAAACATTTGCCGCATATATTACAGGTTTATCTGTAAGAAGATTATACTCTGACATCCATTCTTTTTCATCATCATCTGTAATTTCAAGATTCTTAGCGAGCTTTCCTTCTTCAAGAAATGCCTTTATCCTTTCAAGAAATTCCAGCTCTTTTGCAAGCTTCTTATCATTTCTTGCTCCTCTTACAGTCTTAGATATTCTTCTTTCTATAATTTCAAGGTCTGAAAAAATAAGCTCCAGATTAATTGTCTCTATATCCCTTATCGGATTAATGGAACCGTCCACATGTATTATGTTGCTGTCTTCAAAACATCTTACAACATGCACAACAGCATCCACTTCACGTATATTTGAAAGGAACTGGTTCCCAAGGCCCTCACCCTTTGAAGCTCCCTTTACAAGTCCTGCGATATCAACAAATTCTATTACTGCCGGAACAACCTTTGCTGAATTATGCATTTTTGCCAATACGTCAAGTCTCTCATCCGGCACCGGAACAATACCTATGTTAGGGTCTATGGTACAGAATGGGTAATTAGCTGATTCTGCCCCCGCCTTTGTCAGGGAATTAAATAATGTGCTTTTGCCTACATTTGGCAAACCAACGATTCCTAATTTCATTTTTATCTGTTTCCTCCTTAAAAGCCTTGATTTTCAAAGATTTGTACTTTTCTCTATATCAACCGCTTCTTTTTTTCACTAAATTCTTTGCCTTTTAAGTCTCTAACCGTAAAACAACTCATGGCTGTTATTTTCTAATAAAAAGAGTTTGATACAAATTGGTATTATATCACGTTGCTCATCGCCGCAAGGCTCATTATATCATATCATATGCCAATTTAAAATAATTAATTTTGTATTTGTTTTTGAAATTTCTTTGCTATAGCAAAAAGAAATAGCATCCCTGTACCGTCCAAAGTCTAGGATGCTATTCTTAATAGTTTTTCTCTACTAAGAGCCATCGGATATTGCATCCGATGTATCTTTCTGATTAAATTACACACTTGGGCTTCTTATTTTGCAAGTGGCTTTCTTTTAATATACAAAATAGTCAGAAGAAGATTATCTTACATTGGTGCTTAATAAGTTTATAAATCTAAATAATCTTTTGGCATAATTGCTTTTATTTCCGATGTAGAATAGTCATCAACATTTCTCGTTACAATATAATCTGCTTCAAATGACTTTGCACATTCCATTTGTAAACAATCTTCAAAATCCGAAAAATCTTCGTTCTCAAGTCCGGCTAGTAACTTATTCTTATCGATTCCTTCTATATCAAAGATTCTGCACAAATTAGACAAAATTTCTCTTCGCTCTTTTGCATTATAATCTTTTCTTAATATAAAGAACATATTAGAAATTGAATGCGCTGCGATACATCCTTTTGATTTTCCATCCACACAAGAAGTAATTATTGCCTTTGCATCCTCATAGAATGGTTCTCTTGTGAGAAGATAATTAAGTAATACATTTGTATCAATTAAAATTCTATTTACCATATTTTTCTTCCCTATAAGAAGCTAATTCAGCTTCATAATCATTAACGGTGCCTTTTTTTCGCAACTGTTCCAATTTTGCAAATGCTTCCTTCCCATCTGATTGTGCGTCGCCAATCAATCCATTTACACCTTGCATAATCTGAATAACAAAACCCAATTTATCTTCCGGTACTCTTTCCAACATTTCCATAGCTTGTTTTCTAATTGCTGTCATAGAAGACACCTCCTATACTTCTACTTTTTGTTTCTTTTTGGTTTCCCCTTTGTTCTGCTGGGTAATCAATAATATATTCTTTTTCATCAGAATTATTCTTTAATAACAACTACATTTCCAAAGCATCTGCAATCTATACAAGTTCTAATGTAGAGAAATTATCCCCCCATTGTCTTATTTATTTCCATTATATATTATTTAATCCTTTTTAACAAGTAAACACATTCATATTTGATGGTTGCATAATAAAAGACAAAAAAGTGTTAAAACAATTGATTGAATTCCATAATGCATTAAACAGCATATGCTTTTAATATTATCAGAGAGTTTTTTAAGCGCATAATTTAAGGGTGTACCCCCAAAATTATGCGCTTACATTTTTCTTTCATTATTGATTCATTTCTCACATATACTATTTTAGAGGTGAATATAATGAACCAGCTAAAACGCTATACAATAATAGGAACAGTCTTTGTAATATTTTTAGGAACAATCTCTCATTTTTTCTATGATTGGTCAAACAACAACTTTATAGTTGGATTGTTTGCGCCGGTTAATGAATCAACATGGGAACATATGAAGTTGATATTCTTCCCAATGTTACTTTTTTCTTTGTTTGCAATTCCAAAATTAAAAGAAAACCATCCGTGTATTACTTCTTCATTATTTTCAGGTATATTAGTCGGAACTGCTCTTATTCCAGTTATTTTCTATACATATACAGGCATTCTTGGTTATAATGTATTTATTCTTGATTTGCTCACCTTTATACTTGCTGTTATTATTGCTTTTTCAATTGTTTATAAATTAACTTTATCCTGTCGAATGCAAAATCGTACAACTCTGTTGTGTGCTGTAATATGTGTTGTATTAATATGTTTCTTAATATTTACCTTCAATCCTCCAAATATAGGTTTATTTGCTGCCCCACTTTAAGAATATAAAACTCTGCCCAAAATTTTTTTCCTATTCATTTATCCTGCACACCTAAATCTCAATCTCCATTCCTGAATGAAATGCAATAAGCCTCTCACCCATAACCTCTTTCAGCCATTTATAGGCAATCTCACCTGTGCAGTGGCCGGAATAAAAAATAGTTTCCCCTGAACTAACGAGCTGTCTCGCAACCTTCTGCACTTCATCTTTTTCAAAATTACATGTGTCCATTCCGCCGGCTCCAACCATATGAAATCCGCCAAGAAATGCTTTTATCCTTTTATCCGGCATCTTAATTTTAACTTCGTTAATAATATTTTCTACTCCTGCATGGGAGCAGCTGTTAAATAAAACAAGCCCGTCATTTTCTTCAAAAACAACTGTCTGCTCATGTGAAAAATCATCAGGCACAATACTTCCGTCTGATTCATAATACAAATGTGCGCGCTTTCCGCGCATTGCAAGATTCTCTGTTGTATGCGGAAGTATATAGATACCATTGCCAAAATCGTAATAACCATCGACATATACGAACCTGTCTGAATAGTCCTCTAGTATCCCTTTCGGAATGCCGATATATTTTTTTGTGTCCCCTGCAACTTTATAACAATACTTTCCTTTTGCATTATTCTGAAGATAAACTTTGGCATTTTTATTAATATCAAAAAATTCCTTAAATCCTCCTGAATGGTCATAATGCACATGCGACAAAAAAACCATATCTGTATCCGTGAAATCAACCCCAAGTTTATATGCATTTTTCATATATAATCCGGTTTTCCCAGTATCAATCAGGTAATTACCGTTATTATATTCTACCATCATAGAAAGACCATGTTCGCAGTCAAATCCATCACATTTTGTATCTTCTACAAGGACCTTAATGTTCATCATAACCTCCATATATACATATTTTTCAATCTTATTTCCAACTATAAGCTATAAATTCATACACAATCATACTACTAAGCACAAACTTTATTGTCAAATTATTTCTTGTGTTGCACACTCAACATATTTTGTGTTATTATTAAAAAGCTGTTTTTTGCGAATTAATTTATTTCGCAAACGCCCAAAACTAATTTAAGAAAAGAGGAATAAAACGATGGGTGGAATATTTGGAGCATGTTTAGATAACGAATGTGTAATGGATATATTTTTCGGAACGGATTATCATTCCCACCTTGGCGCCAGACGCGGTGGAATGGCTGTTTTTGACGGAAAACATTATAACAGAGCTATACATAACATTGAAAATTCACCATTCCGTACAAAATTTGAGTCTGACATACCTGATATGAAAGGCCGTATAGGTGTTGGCTGTATCAGCGACGGCTATCCGCAGCCAATCATTTTAAATTCAAGAATTGGAACTATAGCGGTAACAACAGTAGGCAGGATTAATAACAAGGAAGCGCTTACAAAACAGTTAATTACTGAAAATAATGCTCATTTTACTGAGATGAGCAACGGCGGTATTAATGATACGGAGCTTGTCGCTTCTTTAATTTGCTGTAAAGACAATGTGCCGGACGGTATCCGGTATGCCCAAAGTAAAATAGAAGGCTCTATGACAATGATTGTCTCTGCTGACGGCGGATTATATGCTGCACGAGACAAATTCGGCCGTACTCCTTTATTTGTCGGAAAAAAATGTGAAGATACCGGACATTGCGTCAGTCTTGAATCATTTGCTTATGCTAATCTCGGTTATAAAACATGTTATGAATTAGGTCCGGGAGAAATATTATTCGTTACATCAGAAAAGATTACTCCGGTAGCTGCTGCTAACAAAGAAATGAAAATGTGTACATTTTTATGGTTGTATTACGGATTTCCTACATCTGATTACGAAGGACAGAACGTTGAGCAAATGAGATACAACTGCGGACAGAGCATGGCAGAGCAAGACATTGCCAACCAAACAACTGTTGACGTTGATTACGTAGCAGGTATTCCTGACTCAGGTACGCCGCATGCTATCGGATATGCGAACCGCTCCAATATTCATTTTGCCAGACCTCTTATAAAATATACTCCTACCTGGCCTAGAAGTTTTACCGCAAAGGAACAGAGCATAAGAAATCTTATTGCTCAAATGAAACTGACTCCGGTTAATGCCCTGATTCAGAATAAGAAATTGTTACTTATAGACGATTCAATAGTACGTGGAACCCAGTTAAGGGGACTTATGAATACTTTATTTGCAGATGGCGCAAAAGAACTTCACGGACGTATCGCTTGTCCGCCTATACTGTTTGGCTGCAAATACCTTAACTTTACACGTTCATCATCAGAAAATGAAAATATTGCAAGACGTGCAATAGCTAAGCTTGAAGGAACTGATGACGTAAGCGATGAGCAGGTTGCCGAATATGCTGAGTTTAATTCAGAGAAATATAAAAATATGGTTGAATATATACGAAAAGCACTTAATTTCACCACATTAGAATATCATTCTCTGGACGGCATGCTTTGCTCTGCCGGAGTAGAAAAATGTAAATTATGCACCTATTGCTGGAACGGAAAAGAATAATCAGAAAAAAGCAATACTAAGGGACTGTTGCAATAGCAGAATAATATTCTGCCAATACAATAGCCCCTTATTTTTATAAAATCATCCAAGTTTTTCAAATATCACGGTTCCCTTATTCTTTAACCAGAGAATAATTACCGTACAAAGAATCCCTATAAGCGCTGTACAAATCAGCAAAAATATTTCTGCTGATACAAATGCATGTATCAAAAAATACAATATTCCAATAACAATTACTAATCCCCATCCGCCAAACAGCGATAAAAGAACGCCCATGCTCTGTTTAACAGGAACTGTCTCGTCCGTCCAGCTAAGATTAGGCATCTTCAAATTAACCATAAGTCCAAATGCGGCAGACAAAAGAACAAACAACATCGGCATTACAAACAACAGAATTGCTGTAAAAAGCTGCGGTCTAAGTGCAATTACCGTACAAACTGAACAAAAAATCATAGGAATCTCAGTAATTAAAAGATGCATTTTTAATTTTGCCAGAAGTACGCGCCACGCAGGTACGGGAAGCGACTGAATAATCCACAGGCTCTTTCCCTCAAGTGATATTGACGGTGCGGTAATGTCGTTCATCGACGCCATAACACACAGCCCCGCACATGCAATTAATACTACTAAAGATGAATCATTTCCCATATATGATGCAATGATTGACTGTATCATGTCCGCTTTAATCAGGATAAAAATTCCCAAAACCGGCAGAAGGATTGTTCCTAATCCGCAGTTTAACATATACACAGCGCTGGAAACAAACCGTTTTATCTCCTTAAAAAGCAGCGCCTCGTTAATGCTTCTTACTCTAGAATCCTTCTCTTTATATTTTACTCTTTTTACACCTTTATTTGACGTAGCCATTTTAATAAAGCTTCTGCTCATTATCAGATACACTACAGCAAATACTGCAACAATAATTAAAGTAAAAAGAAGCATCGAAACTACGTCTCCCTCACCGCTTCGACCAAGCAGATAAAGAGGATATGCTGCGCCCTTAACCTTTTGTCCGACAGTCTGTGCATTTTGAAGGATACTCTGAAGTACCATATAAGCTTTAGAATAGCAAAAATAATACAGCGCAATAAATACAAGTGAAATGAGTACCGTAACAATACTTTTATTTTTCAGCTTTCCGCCTATTTTTGCTACCACCCATCCAAGTATACACGAAAGCGTAAGGATAAACACTGACAGCAAAACAAAAAGCAGTATCCCGAATAATACAGCAGTAAGAGTAAGTCCGCCGTTCCAATTCATAATCAACCAATAAACAATCAGGGCAGGCACAAAAACAATTGCCTCATAAATCAGGCTCCACATCCATACTCCGAACAGCCTTGCGGCAAGAATCCTTGAAGGCGGAATTGGCATAGAAAGCAGCAGTTCATTATCTTTAGCCTTATAAAGCGTAGCATACGTATTAAAAACACTGCCAAAAACACCAAGCATAACTGCCATAAGTCCCATAATAGAAAAATACAGCCAGCCAAGCCCTGCGAAAACAAGCGGCTCACAAAGCATGTAGCCTGTTCCGAAAAATATCATTCCAAGACACAAGAACAGCACGGTATACGCGACAATCAACATAGCTATATTTATATTACTGCGCCTTTTTCCGGTCTTCTTATTCTGAAGCAGCCATGTATTTACCTCCATCAACTGCTTTTTTAACAGCGATTTCAACATACTCATTCACCCTCCAGTTCCAGAAATACCTCTTCCAGAGAATCGTCTCCTTTTACATCCTCCATCGTGCCTGATTTAACAAGTCTTCCCTGTTTAATAATTGCAACCTTATCACAAAGCTTCTCAGCAACCTCAAGCACATGAGTTGAAAAGAAAATAGCATTTCCGCGATTGCAGGTCTCTCTCATCATTTCTTTTAACAAATGTGATGCTTTCGGGTCCAGTCCTACGAAAGGTTCATCCATCATTATCAATTTTGGCTCGTGAATCCATGCTGAAATTATGGCAAGCTTCTGTTTCATACCATGTGAATAAGCCGAAATCGGCTGTCCAAGCTCAGCAGTAAGCTCAAATGCATCAGCGTATTTATGGATTCTCTCCTTCCTGTCTTTTGCGCTGACGGCAAAAATATCAGCAACAAAATTCAAAAACTGTATACCTGACATGAATTCATAAATATCAGGATTATCAGGAATATATGCAATCTCTTTCTTGCAGGCAAGCGGCTCATTCTTTATAGAAATTCCATCTATCATTATCTCTCCTGCATCAAACTGCAAAATTCCCGCACATGCTTTAAGCGTAGTAGTTTTACCTGCGCCGTTATGACCGATAAATCCATATATTTCTCCCGGACAAATGTGCAGGGACAAATCATCAACCGCCTTTTTTTCATCATACTGTTTAGTCAGATTTTCTATCTTTAACATATCTTACCTCCCGGTTTAGTTATTCTCTTTTCTGCATACATTAATCAAAATATATATTATAATCAGCGCTGTTACAGCGCCGCCAAGAATCAAATACATTGTATTAAGCTCCACTTTATCTCCGAAGAAATAAAGATTACAATCAATTGAATCCTTTATACCTTCGACTGCCTCTTTTGGAAATCCCACGTCTGCCATTTCCTTATACACACCTCTTAAAGCATGGTTACGTATAAGTGAAGTTCCATAAGTCCCCGGCAAAAAGGAAATCACTTTCCGAAGCCCCTCACCAAACTGCGAAATCGGCATATATGCTCCGCATATAAAACCATAGCCTGCACTTACAACAGTTCCCACCGCCGAAATCTGCCCCTGCGATGACAGAAAAATATTAATAATCGACGAAAGCGCCGTACCAAACAACACAAGCAGCACTATATCCAGTAAAATACATACAACATCCGTTGCTGACAGGTACCAGCCAACATTTACAAGATAAATAAAACATAGTCCCGCAGCAATCACACATACAATAAATGTACTGATAAATGTTGCAATATAGTATCCCATAGCCATCACTGATTTTTTCACCGGAGTCATTGTTATATCGCGTCTGGAACCCGACACCTTATCCTGTACCATCAGCATATTAGAACAAAAGGCAACCGTGACACAGCATACCGCAAGCAGTGAAGAAAACAATTCACCGCCTACCGTAGCATTTATCAGTTTTTCAGGCACCGACATATAACCTTCAATTGAAGCTGTAAAGCTGTCCCTATATACATTTCCAAGGAAAGTCACATACAGCACTAACAGAATTGCCGGTGTAATCAACGAAGTAAAGAACATACCTTTATCTTTAAAAAACAGCTTACAATTTCTTTTGATAAGCGCGCCCAGTCCGGTCATTTTTCCTCACCTCCGATTAATTTTTTACCTGTAACTGCAAGAAATACATCATCCATCTTTCCCTTTGTAATCTCATAGTCCAAAAAAAGATTTGAATGTTTTATAATCAGCTCCGTAGCCGTCTTTGTATCCGGTACTGCTACACGGTAAGCGTCACCAACGGATTCATAAGGCATAGAAAGAGACTTCACTTGTTCTTCTGACAAACCATACAGAGTAATATAATCTCCGGTATAAGAATTTTTTAATGAAAGCGGCGTTCCTTCAGCCACAATTTTTCCGCTGTCAAGTATAACAACGTAATCCGCATCTGCAGCCTCTTCCATATAATGCGTCGTAAGAAATACAGTCATATTTTTTTCCTTACGCATTTTAGATATTACATCCCATAAAAGCTTTCTCGTCTGAGGGTCAAGCCCCGTTGTAGGTTCATCCAAAATCAGTATTTCCGGTTCATGGACAAGCGCCCTTGCAATGTCAATCCTTCGTCTCTGCCCACCGGACAACTTGCCAACCGTTCGCTTATATAATTCTTTAAGTCCCAAAAGAGAATCAAGCTCTGTCAGTCTCTTCTCAAACGCCATACCGGTAATACCGTAAAGTGCAGCGCGGCTTACAAGATTATCTCTCACTGTAAGCGCAGAATCCAGTACCGAATTCTGAAATACCACACCCAGTCTCCTCTTAACTGCATCCATCGATTTATCTGCATCTACACCGCATACCTCTACACTTCCGCCATCTTTTTTAAGCTGCCCGCACAAAACAGATATAGTTGTACTTTTTCCTGCTCCGTTAACTCCAAGGAACGCAAATAATTCCCCTTTTTTTACACAAAAGCTTAAATCCTGCACAGCCTTCACTTCACCGAAAGACTTGTTAAGATTCTTTATTTCAATAATATTTTCCATCTCAATTCCTTTCCGTTTTTATATTAATTAAAACAATATTCCGCTAAACCGGCTGATAATTATATCAATTGCAAATAACGCAGCCGGAACTACTGAAATCACAAAAAATATATCCCGCCGACATATCGTCTGAAACTTTCTCGTCATCGGGTACACTGCATACTGTAAAAAAAGTGCGGATACTCCGAAAAACAAAACTGACCTCGCACATATGTAACCGCCTATATTTCCCCAATTCCATATTTCCGTATTGTAATCCCACAAGCGGACTCCCTGTATATGTAAAAGAACGTATCCCGTAACAAATTCCAAAATACCGCTTACAATAGCAGCCACCGCAAATACCGCAACCGGAAACCTCCGTATACGATTTGTTGTAATAATAATCAAAATTGCTCCAAATCCGTAAATCGGAATCCAAGGTCCAAATGTGGTACCCCGTTTTACCAGATAGCCAAGGTCAATAAGATAAAATAACTCCTCATAAATAAATCCGAATATGCCTCCGAATGTAAATATCAAAAATAATATAAGCAGTTTATCTTTTTTCTCTGAAATAGATATTTTATCTATTGTGTTCACCCCTAATCTTAATTTAACTACTCATAAGATGCTTCTGCTTCTGTATCAGCTGTCAACAAATATTTTTCATAGTTTATCATATGACATCAGGACTGTCTACCTTAGGGTCTATTGTTTTCCATCTGCACAGTATGTAAATAAAAATAAGCCTTAAAAGGCTTATTTTTATTTACAGTATTTTATTTCCATGTTCCTTAAACTTACCATAGAATGAATCAACATTCTTATACAAATCGCCCTTAAATACGCCTGTTCCTGCAACAATAACATTGACTCCCGAATCAAGAACCGTATCAAGATTATCAATTTTAATACCGCCGTCCATTTCTATATCAAGCTCAATATTATTATCATCTGCATAACGCCTTAACGCAGCTGCTTTTGTCAGCGTGCTTTCAATAAGCTTTTGTCCGCCGTATCCCGGATATACGCTCATTACAAGAACCATCTTAACTTTATGCAGATACGGAATAATGTCTTCATAAGGAGTATCAGGGCTTATGCATATTGCAGGCTGAACTCCCAACTCGATTATCTCATCAAGTGCGGCATCAACATCTTTACACGCTTCAACATGAATAGTTATTCCGCTTGCACCGGCCTCGGCAAAACGCTTAATATAACGTATAGGTTCTTCTATCATAAGATGTACGTCAAAGAACATATCAGAGCATGCTCTAAGCGACCTTACAACCGGTATTCCTATAGAAATATTAGGAACAAATATTCCATCCATTACATCAATATGAACATAATCTGCCCCTGCTTTCTTTAGGCGGGCCAACTCCTCGCCAAGCCTTGCAAAATCTGCTGCAAGTATTGAAGGAGCAAGTTTATATATAGTTTTCATATGCAATTCTCCTTAATTATTACAGTGCTACCATTTCTTTTTCGATTTTATCTCTTCAAGCATCATAACATAGCTTTCATATCTGTTGTATGGTATAAATCCGTCTGCTGCAGCATTCTTTACAGCACAGTCAGGCTCTCCCGCATGAAGGCAGCCCTGAAATCTGCACATTCCTTCATACTTTTCAAATTCAGGATAATAATTCATCAACTCATTTACTTCCATATCAGGAAGCGAAAGCGATGAAAATCCGGGAGTATCCATAACATAAGTATCTTTAGCTATACAGAATATTTCCGAATGCCTTGTAGTATGCTTTCCCCGTCCGAGTTTTTTACTTATGCTTCCCGTCTCGGCATTAGCGTCAGGACATAATATATTCATAACAGAAGATTTACCGACTCCTGAAGGTCCTGCAAGTACAGTAAGTTTTCCGTAAAGCTCTTCTCTCAGTACATCAAAACCCTTCATCTTGCCTGCGCTGACAAATATAATATCAGATACCGCACCTGAATATATTTCAGTAAATTCATTTATCACATCATCATTTACAAGGTCTGTTTTATTAACGCACAATGTAACCGGAACATTATCATATTCCATCCATACCAGAAAATAATCAAGTAAATGATAATTAGGCGTAGGACTTGCAGCAGCAAATATAACCAACGCCTGGTCTATATTAGCTGCTGCCGGTCGTATAATACTGTTCTTTCTCGGTAGTATCGAATGAATATTACCGGTAAATGTTTTTTCGTCAGTAATATCAAATTCCACCATATCACCTACAAGAGGCTTTTCGTTTCTGTTACGGAATACACCCTTGGCTTTACATTCATATATACTGCCATCGGATGTCTGAACATAATAGAAACCTGCGATTCCTTTTATAATTCTGCCATTCATAGATTACTGAGCTACCTTTGTGAAACTGATATTATATGCATTATATCTTGCCCCGTTTACATACATTATAATCTCGCCTTCTGATTCACTGGAACCTTCTACTGTCAGTGTATAAGGGAAGTTCTGGCTTGTCATAGCCATCTCGCCTTCTCCTACAACTTTACTTGTTCCATCCTGTGAAAGAACAAATTTAACCATTGCACTCTGAAACTCATCTCTAAATGGATTATCTGATATAGTTACCGTTCCTCTGTAAATATATTTCACTTCAGGTCCAAGGCTTATTACCATTCCTACACTTGAACCCTTTTCTACCTCACTTCCGGCTGCCTGAGTCTGTGATATGACTTTTCCTGCCGCTACAGTATCGGAATAAGCGCTTGCAACATTGCCGACATTAAGACCTGCTTTCTTTAGGGCTTTTTCAGCCTTTGCCTGTGTCATGTCAGAAATCTTTGGAACCTTTACATAAGTTGTTGCCTTTCCTTTACTGAGAATTATAGTAATCTTAGTATCCAGAGTGGCTTTTTCACCTTTGCCCGGCTTTGTACCGATAACCTTCTCAACTTCAACCGTATCACTGTTATCATACGATATTGTCGTAGATTCAAATCCTTTTTCCTTTAATATCTCTACCGCTTCATCCTGAGTTTTTCCTGATACATCCGGTACAGCTTCTTTCGCAGGACCGGAGCTTATAATTAAAGTTACGGTATCTCCGTCAGACAACGTACTTCCTGCCATAGGATTGGTAGATATAACGCGTCCTTCCTCTACATCATCAGACTCACGTTCTTCGGTATCTACACTTATGTTAAGCTCCAGACTGTTAACATATGCAATAGCAGACTGCTTTTCCATATCTGCAAGATCATCAAGTGTAAGTGTCTTGCTGTTGTCAGACGGTTCTTCACTTACAACAGGACTAACTGACGGCAAAGGAGTTTCATCCGGTTTATCCGTTTTTCCTCCTCCGACAAAAAACTTGAATATAATAAATATAACAATAAGCGCTAATATAATACCTGCGACAATGCTTCCGATAACTACTACTTTTTCAAGCTTTGGGTCTACCTCTGACTCTTCTTCGTCTTCTTTATCAATATCAGAAAGGTCAAGATTATCTTCTTCATCGGTATTAGATACTACAACTGTCTTAGCGCCGTTTCTTATACTCTTAATATCTTCATCTGAAATATGAATGGTCGGCGAATCATCATTCACTATCGGAGCAATCTTTACAAAGTCACCTTCCGGGTCAGCAACAGCTTTCTTAAGGTCTGTAATAAGCTCTGACACCGACAGATACCTAAGCTCCGGCTTCTTCTGCATACATTTATTTACTATCATCTCAATACCATATGGTATATCCTTATTTATCGTACTGAGAGGAACCGCCTGCTCCTGAATATGAGCAAGCGCTACTGCAACGGTACTATCGCCTATAAACGGCACTTTTCCGCTGAGCATCTCATACATCGTGATTCCAAGAGAATATATATCGCTTCTTTCATCACTGAATCCTCCTCTTGCCTGTTCAGGAGAAATATAATGCACTGAACCCATAGCATTAGAAGTAATTGTATTGGAACTTGCTGCCTTTGCAATTCCAAAGTCCATGACCTTTACTTTGCCTTCTCTTGAAATAATAATATTCTGAGGTTTGATATCTCTGTGAATTATATGATTAGCATGGGCTGCACACAGTCCTTGTGCAATCTGTATAGATATTCCGAGAGATTCCTTAATATCTAACTTACCCTTATGCTCTATGTATTTTTTAAGTGTGATTCCTTCAACAAGTTCCATAACGATATAATGAAGTCCGTTTTCCTCACCGACATCATATACCGCAACAATATTAGGATGGGCAAGACCTGCTACAGACTGCGCTTCTGCCCTGAATTTTGTAACAAATTTGGTATCTGCACTATATTCCTGCTTCAACACCTTAATAGCAACATAACGATTAAGGCGGTTGTCTCTTGCCTTATATACATCCGCCATTCCGCCTGCGCCAACTTTTTCAATAATTTCATATCTGCCGCTTATACACATTCCGATTTTAATCATATACTCTATCCTCTCCTAAATGGTTACTATTCACGGAACCGCCACGCCCAATTCGCACTCGTAACCTTAAATGCTTTAAACCTCAACAAGCAATACAGTTATATTATCTCTTCCACCGGCTTCATTAGCCCTGTTAAGCAGTGTCATTCCTGCTTTTTTCAGGTCATCTCTGTTATTCTTTATTATGTATTCTATCTCAGCATCCTCAAGCATATTCGTAAGGCCGTCAGAACACATTAAAATAATATCTCCTTCATTTATATCCAAATTAAAATAATCCAGCTGTGTATCATAGCCAATACCAAGAGCCCTCGTTATAATGTTCTTATTAGGATGGCTCCTTACGTTCTCTTTGGCAAGCTCACCGGATTTTACCATCTCTTCTACAAGAGAATGATCTTCTGTTATCTGATTAAGTGAATCACTCAGTATATAAAGCCTTGAATCACCTATATTGGCAACATTTACAGCGCCATCCATAACTGTTGCCATAACAAGCGTAGTTCCCATTCCCCGATAATCCGGATTATTCACAGCTTCATCCTGAATACGGTTATGCGCACAAAAAACAGCTTCGTTCATTATACTGACCGGAGTCCTAAGCACGCTCTCCTTTACAGACTCAACGACCGTATCAACGCAAAGTCTGGATGCCATATCTCCGGCCTTATGTCCGCCCATGCCATCCGCAACTATAAACAGGTTAGGAAATGCTCCTACTGCTTCTTCATTACAATATACACAGTCCTGATTGACTGTTCTTTTTAGCCCAATATCAGTTATAGAGAATGATTTCATCAAACCCTCCGTCCCATATATAATATTAAGAATACCTTCCGGTATGCGTTGCATACTGTCTTCTAAGCCATTACCACCACATCTGACAACATACATATAACGGAACAATACTAAGGAAACGCTGATTAATTAACCTTATTTTCAGCATTATCCATATTTGTCAAGTTTT
>ERZ824480.2221-NODE-2221-length-15127-cov-4.164676_pt1 | contig 15127 bp, 10 predicted proteins | sample MGYA00519861_ERZ824480 | MGnify/ENA primary metagenome ERZ824480 (study PRJEB31778, sample SAMEA3449152) | human gut metagenome | biome: human gut; feature: human-associated habitat; material: faeces | place: United Kingdom | collected 2010/2012 ... | reverse complement strand
GAAAACCAAGTGTTATAGAATATTCAGAAATTACAGATGAAATGGCAGAAGCTGTTGATGAAAATGGAGAGCTTTTATATGGAGAATCTCATATTTTATGCAATTTATTTAATATAGAAGCAATAGAAAGAATGGGAGCAAATCCATTACCATATCATAGTGCTTATAAAAAAGCTAAATATATTGATAAAGATGGAAATTTAGTTGTTCCAACATCTCCAAATGCATATAAATTTGAAGCATTTTTATTTGATGCTTTTGGTAAAGTTGATGATATGGCAATATTAAGAGTTAAAAGAGAAGAAGAATTCGCACCTGTAAAAAATTCAGATGAAGCGGGTGTTGATTGCCCTAGCACAGCTAGAGAGTTGTATGAAAAATTCTATCATTTAAAATAAAATAAAAAGTTGTAAAATGTGAGAAATGTTTTACAGCTTTTTATTTTATAATGTTTATTCTAATTTTAAATAATCGTTCATTTTTTCGAGTCTTCGTATACTACTATTATTTTTTAATAATTGTAGTTGCTTTTTTGCTGTATTATTAAGTCTTACAATTCTTTCATTTTGAGGAATTCCGTTAGTTATCATTTCAGCATTTAAATTTTCAAGATTTGCTAGAACCACAAGATGTAAAATATCAGTATAATCTCTAATATTTCCATCTAAGTTACAATTTTCATTTCTCCATTCTTTTGCTGTCATTCCAAATAGAGCAACATTTAATACATCAGCTTCATTTGCATATACATATTGTTTTTGTTTTTCGGTTAATGTAGGAACAATAAATTCTTTTATACTATCTGTGTGAATAATATAATTAGTTTTTGATAATTCTCTTTTTACAGACCATTCGATTTTATTTTGATATGATTCATTAATTTTTAATCTTTCGAATTCTGTTATTAAATAAAGCTTAAATTCTGGACTTAGCCAACTAGCAAATTCAAAGGCAATATCTGGATGAGCAAATGTGCCAATGCTATATCTACCTCCTTTTGAAATAATTCCAATACTATTTGTTCTTTTTATCCATTGTGTAGGAGACATAGCAAAAGAGTTTTTTCCATATTCAGTTTTAATTTGGTCGAATTCGACCAAATTAAAATTAGGATTGTGTAATTGTTCCCAAAGACCTATATAATCTATTGTACTAACTCTTCGTAGCCAATTTTTTACTGTAAATGACGGATCACTTGAATTTTGATATTTTGCTAAATCAGTTAATGATATAAAATCTGTTTTATCAATTCTAATAACATTTATAGGTGTTTCTTTTACTATTATTTTTGTTTTTATAATTTCATTTTTCATTGATAAATATCACATCCAATCTTTAATAAATGTAAAAACATTATAAAACAAACGTTTGCAAATGTCAAGTAAAAATCTAAATAAATTTTATAAAAACCCCTTTATTTATTTTGCAATTAGTGTTATTATAAGCATACCAAAACAAGTTGTCAAAAAAGGGCGTCCCGGATGACAACGGAAGAAAGGATTGATAAAATGAAGGATTATTTAAAAGAATATCAAAATTGGTTAGAAAGTCCAGATTTTGATGAAGAAACTAAAAATGAATTGAAATCTATAAAAGATGATGAAAAAGAAATAGAAGACAGATTTTATAAAGAATTAGAATTTGGTACAGCTGGACTTCGTGGAGTTATTGGAGCTGGAACAAATAGAATGAATAAGTATACTGTTGGAAAAGCAACACAAGGATTAGCAAATTATATATTAGAACAAGGAACACAAGATAAAGGTGTTGCAATAAGTTATGATTCAAGAAAAATGTCAAAAGAATTTAGTACACAAACAGCATTAATATTAAATGCAAATGGAATAAAAACATATTTATTTGAAAGTTTAAGACCAGTTCCAGAATTATCTTTTGCAGTAAGAGAATTAAAATGTACAGCAGGAATAATGATTACAGCAAGTCATAATCCACCAAAATATAATGGTTATAAGGTTTATTGGGATGATGGAGCTCAAATAGTTAGCCCAAGAGATAAAGATATAATTGCAAAAGTAAGAGCTGTTGCAGAATATAGTGAAATTAAAGAAATTTCTAAAGAAGAGGCAATTGAAAAAGGATTATTTAATCTTGTTGGAACAGAAATGGATGATAAATATATAAATACTTTAAAATCATTAATATTAAATCCAGAAGTAGTTAAAGAACAAGGTAAAAAATTAAAAGTAGTATATACACCATTACACGGAACAGGAAATATGGTTGCAGAAAGACTTTTAAAAGAAATCGGTATTGAAAATTTATATGTTGTTCCAGAACAAAAAGAACCAGATGGAAACTTCCCAACAGTTGATTACCCAAATCCTGAAGATAAAAAGGCATTTAAATTAGCTCTAGAATTGGCTAAAAAAGTAGATGCAGATGTTGTTCTTGCTACAGACCCTGATGCTGATAGATTAGGAATTTATGCAAAAGATACAAAAACAGGTGAATATATGACATATACAGGAAACATGTCAGCATTATTAATTGCAGAATATAGAATTTCTCAAATGCAAGAAAAAGGACTTTTACCAGAAAAAGGAATGTTTGTTACAACAATAGTTTCTTCTGATTTAGCAAAAGCAATTGCTTCAAATTATAATTTGGATTGTTTTGAAGTTTTAACAGGATTTAAAAATATAGGTGCTGTTATGAAAAGAGAAGAAGAAAAGACCGATGGAGATAAATATGTATTTGGATTTGAAGAAAGTTATGGATGCTTAATTGGTGATTATGCAAGAGATAAAGATGGTATTGCAGCAGTAATGGCTTTATGCGAAGCAGCTTGTTATTATAGAGCAAAAGGAGAAACTTTATGGGATCAAATGAACAATATATATGAAAAATATGGTTACTATAAAGAAACTCAAGTTTCTATAGTTCTTGAAGGAGCAGAAGGTGCTGAAAAAATCCAAGAAATGATGTCAAATATGAGAAATACATCAATTGAAGAAATTGGAAAATATAAAGTATTAGAATTTAAAGATATTGATAGAGATTATGTTAAAAACATGGTAACTGGAGAAGAAAGTAAATCTGGATTACCAAAATCTAATGTTTTATATTATGGATTAGAAGATAATAGTTGGTGCTGTGTTAGACCTTCTGGAACAGAACCAAAAATTAAATTATATATGGGAATTAAAGGAAAATCTGAAGAAGATGCAGATCAAAAATTAGAAGAATTAAAAAATGCAATGGTTGCAATTGTAAAATAATAGAAAAAGGAATTAAGGAGAATATCTCTCTTTAATTCCTTTTTAATCCTTGTTTTTTACTTTCCAATCTGGAAGATTTCTTTGAATTGCTCCAAAGAGGTTAGCTCTAATCATAGGAATATTTTTTTGAAGTGAAAAAATCATTAGTCTCATATCTTCTCTTTTTGATGTACCATCCATAGGGCAAACTTTTGGCATAACTGTTAAATTATTTTTCTTAACAAAACGTTTTGTTTCTTTTTCAGGAGTATAAACTAGAGGTCTAATTAGTGTAATACCAGTTCTATCCATATGGCTAACAGGAGAAAAAGTTCCTATACTACCAGTATAAAATAGATTTAGTAAAAAAGTTTCTAAAACATCATCTTGATTATGTCCTAAGGCAATTTTATTACATCCTTCTCTTACGGCAACAGAATTTATTGCACCTCTTCGTAAATTAGCACATAAAGAACATGGATTTTTTTCTTTTCTTATATCAAATACAATTTCCTTAGCATGAGTTTTTTCAATAAATAACGGAATTTCTAAGTTATCACAAAGGTTTTGCAATAAAGTTGTATCAAAAAATTCAAAACCCGGATTTATACTAATTGCAATTAATTCGAACTTTTTAGGATAAAATCTTTGTAATGCTTTAAAAGCGTGTAACAAAGTAATAGAATCTTTTCCGCCAGAAAGGCAAATTGCTATTTTATCATTTTCTTCAATCATATTATATTCTTCAATTGCTTTTCTCATATAACTTAATATTCTTTGCATAATTTCCTCCACAATTTTTTATTAATATTATATCATTTCTTGTCAAGTCTTACGTAAATAGGGAAAAAAAGGACGTTCCCATTTCACTAAATTTTTTATGTAACAAAAATGTAATAAAAACTTAATTTTAGAAAGTAAAAATTGCTCAAGTGAGCTTCCCTAAAGAGAAAAAACACGAATTTTGTAATATTTTATTTTTGGAAAATACTGAGTATTGAAATTATATATAAATATAAGTAAAATAAAATTAGTATAATAGGCAAAATATAGGAGGAAAAGGAATGAAGGAAGTATTGAAAAAAATTGTAACAATGTTTTTGGTGATGATGTTATTGATAAATAGTTCAGCTATGTTGATAATATCAGAAGCAGTTGATGAAATACAAATTTTAACTAACAACAAAAATGTGCAATTTATATCATATTTTAAAGATGATAGTGGAAATAGAGTTTCAAAAATCAGCAAGGAATTAAATAGTGATGATATGAAATTGTATTTAGAATTAAGTGTTGAAAAAGAAGGATATTTAGAAAATGCTAATATAACACTAAAAAATAGCAATTTTGTTTTTGATACTCAAAATCAAATAGATGGAATAAGTCAAATAAGTGAAGATAGCTTAAATGTTGATTATATAGGTGCAGGAGAAACAAAGAAATTTGAAATAAAAGTACAAGCAAAAAAAGATGAAAACTATAATTTAGACTTATTAGAACAAGAAACACAAATTGAATTAAAAGCTAATTACGTAAATAGCCAAAGTAATAATACAGATATAGCAACAACAAGAAAAGTTCAATGGAAACAGACATCTCCATATAATGATGAGAATAATGGAGCTGAAATAAATCAAAAAGTAATAACAAATACAAATGCAATTTATGATGGACAAGAAAAAAGAATATTACAACTTGAAGTAGAAAATAAATTAAATGGAAATGAATATCCAGTAAAAAATACAAAGTTAGAATTAGCTATACCAAAAGTAAATGGAGAAAATCCAGAAAAAGTATTAGTAAATTCAATACAAAGGGGATTAACAACAACAAGAGAATTAACTGAAGAAGATTATAGTTATGATGAAGAAAAAATAATAATAAATAGTGCAAATGAAGCAACAGAAGAAAATACTGTAGAATGGAAGCAAGATGGAGAAGATAAATATATAGTAACATATATATTTAACAAAGTTGATAATATAGAAGAACAAGAATTAAATGCCAAAATAGAATTAAATTTATATGATTCTAAAAAAACAAAAATAACAGCTGAAAATTCAATTGAGTTAGACCAAGGAGAAAAAAATTCAATAATATCAACAGAAATATTAAATGCAGAAGATGAAATTTATAAAGGAAAATTATACGAAGAAAAACAAAGAGAAATAACAGAAAATGTAAAAATAAATGTAAATTGTTTAAAGGTTATGGCAAATATTGAATTGCAAGAGGAATCAAATGAAAACTTAGAAACAAAACAAATAAGTATTAACAAAAATAATATGCTAGAAATTCTAGGAGAAGAAGGCATTATAGAAGTATTAGATTCAAATACAGAAAATAAAATAACAGAAATAAATAAAGATACAGAAGCGGATGAAAACGGTGATATAGAAATAAAAACAAATGATGTAGATGCTATAAAAATAAAAACAAGTGAACCACAAAAAGTAGGAACAATAAATATAAAAGCAATAAAGATAATTAAAGAAGAACAAGAAAATAAAATAAAACAAATGCAAGAAATATCATATGCAATAGTAGGAAAAAATATAAATAAAGTTGAAACAAAAATAAAATTAAATGAAACACAAACAGATGCAGTTTTGGAGATAAACAAAGATTCATTAAATACAATGCAAGAAAATGAAATAGAAGCAAAAGTGATTTTAAAAGAAAACTCAGAAGCAAACGATTTATATAAAAATCCAACAATTGAAATTGAATTACCAGAACAAGTAGAACAAGCAGAAATAACAAATATAAATAAAATGTATGCAGACAATTTTAATATAAGTAAATATGATATTGAAGAAAAAAATGGAAGAAAAATAATAAGAGTAAAATTAGTTGGCGAAGACACAAAATATGTAGAAAATATTATATGTGGTCCAACAGTTGTACTAAACTTAAAATTAACATTAAATAAATTAGCAAAAACTTCAACAGAAAAAATAAAAATGAATTATACAAATGAAAAAGCAAAAGGTTATAAAGATAATGCACAAACTGGAACAGAAGAAAAAGAAATACAAATAACATCACCAACAGGAATAATAACAACAAATAAAATAAAAGAATTAAATGTAAATACAATTGGTGAAGAAGAAAATAAAAATGTAAAAATAGAAGTTGGACAAGAAGAAAAACAAGCAACTGTAGAAAAAGAAGTAATAAATAATACTGGAGACAAAGTTGAAAATGTAGTTATATCAGGAAGATTTGCTACAGATGGAGAAGACAACAATATGGGAGTTGTACTAGCAAGTGCAGTAGGAGTAAGTGGAATAGAAAATGCAAAAGTATATTATACAGAAAAAGAAGATGCAACAGAAGATTTAAATGATTCAAATAATGAATGGACAACTGAGGCTTCAACTAATGCAAAAAATTACATGGTTACAATTGATAAAATGGAAGCAACAGATGTAGCTAATATCACTTACAAAGAAAAAATCCCATCAAGCCTAGAGTATAATAAAAATGCAGTTGAAACATATGCAATTACATATGATGAAAATTCAAATGGAACAAGTCAACAAGTAAATGGAACAAATGTAAATCTAACTACAGGAACAGGTCCAGATTTGAATGTAACATTAACAGCACAAGTTGGTGGAGATGATATTGCAAATGGAGATGAAGTAAAACAAGGAGAAGTTATAAAATATATTGTGAAGGTAACTAATAATGGAACTGAAGAGGCTGAAAATGTCATTGTAAAAGGTAGGATCCCTGATGGAACTGTATACTTAACATTAGTTGATGACTATGTATATAATTATGATTTATATTATAAGGAAAATTTAGATGTAAAAGAGTTTAATGGAATAATTCAATCTATTGGAAGCGGAGAAACAAAAGAAATATCTTATGAAGTTCGTGTAAATAAAGATTCTGTTGTTGGAAATGAAGTTGCAAATAAAATCATAGCTAGTTATGAAGGTATAGAAAAAGAAAGTAATGAATTAAAGGTAAAATATGCATTAGGAGATATTAGAGTAACATTAAAATGTGTTATGGATTTAAGTTCAAATATTTCTAGTTATGATAATGTAAAATATCAAGTTATTATAGAAAACTTATCTGAAACAACAAAAAGTAAATTAGAAATTTCAGAAGTTCATTCAGAATATATGAAATTATTGAGTATGAAAAAAGAAGACATTGGTAATGGCGAGGCTCAGTTAATAAAAGAAAATGAAAGATATTACATAAGTGGTTTGGGAAAAAATGAAACAATAATTTTGGGAGCATATTATGAATGTGGAAAAATAAAAGATAATGAAGACTCAGAAGTAAAATACATAATATCAGATGGAGAAAATAACTATAGATCTAATTTATTCCATAGAGCAGTTAATGTAGGAGAATACTTAGAAGTAAAGCAAACTTCAAAAACAGATGGAGAATATGTAAAAGCGGGAGATACTATTGAATATAATCTAGAGCTAATAGGACATAATTTTAAAGATAAGGAAAATTTGAAAAAAGATGAAGAGGTTGAAGTAGAAGTAACAGTATCAGATAGTATTCCAAATGAACTTTCTATAGATAAAGTATATGTTGGTAACAATGAAATAAAAGATTATGTTTATAATATTAATAGAAAATTAACTTTTAAAACAAAAATAAAAAATGGTGAAAATGAAAAAATTAGAGTTATAACTATTGTAAATAAACAAGAGGATTTAAGCAAAGATATAGAAATATCTAATAAATTTGAAATATTACTTAATACAGATATTTATACTACAAATAATATAATTAACATTATGCAAAAAGATAAAAATATAAATCCCGATGATCCGGATAATCCAATCAATCCAGATGACCCAGTTAAAAACGAATTTGTTATTACTGGAACAGCTTGGTGTGATGAAAATGAAGATGGTATAAGAAATGATAATGAAAAAGTATTAGAAGGAATACCAGTATATTTGTACAATGTAAAAACTAATAAAATAGATGAAAATTATAAAGAAATTACAGATACAAATGGTAAATATAAAATAAATGTAGAAAAAGGAGAATACTTAGTATTATTTGATTATGATTCTTCGAAATATAAATTATCAAAATACAAAGTAGAAGGAGCTCAAGAAAGCATAAATTCAAATGTTGTTGCAGCAAAAGTAAGTGTAAATGGAGAAGAAAAAATATATGCAGTATCAGATAGAATTCAAATAACTGATAAAAGTGCTGCTAACATAAATATTGGATTAATAGAATTGAAAACACTTGATATAAAATTAGAAAAAAATATAAAAAGAATTGTAGTTCAAGATTCTACTAATACTATTGTTTATGATTATAATGATGAAAGTTTAGCCAAAGTTGAATTAAATGCAAAAAAAGTTGCAGGAACAACAATTATAGTTGAGTATGAAATTAAGGTAACAAATGTTGGTGAAGTTGATGCATATATAAGAAAAATTAAAGATTTTATGCCGCAAGATATGATATTTAAATCTGAGTTAAATAAGGATTGGTATCTAAATGGTAAAGATTTATATACTTCAACATTATCAAACAAAAAATTAAAGGCAGGAGAAACAGAAACATTAAAACTCATGAAGAAATACAAGGTTGGTACATCCAAATATTGGGACGGTGCAACCGTATTCTGGCAGACGGACAATCAGAATAAAGTCCGCACGGGTAAGATAATGCTTTACAATTCCGAAACTGGCAAGCGGATAAAAGAGCCATACAATCATGTCACATGGGTACACTCCGTACTGCACAAAGGCGATTATAATCTGAAGCAATGTTTCTTCGGAGAGCATCTGCTTTCTGAAGACAAAAGCCGTCCTGTTGCACTGGTCGAAAGCGAGAAAACGGCAATTATTGCATCTTACTATCTGCCGCAATTCCTATGGATAGCATCAGGTGGAAAGAACGGTTGCTTCAATGTCAACAGCCTATCCGTTCTGGCAGGAAGAAGCATTGTATTATTCCCTGATTTAGGTGCAACCAACTATTGGCAGAGCAAAATCAGCCTGATGAAAAGCTGCGGAATTGAAGTACAAATGTTCGATTATTTGGAAGCCAACGCTACCGAAGACGAACGCAAAGAGGGATACGACATAGCTGATTATCTACTCAAAGTGAAGCCTGACGAAGCCATTCTTCAACAAATGATAAGGAAGAATCCTGTCTTGAAAACACTGATAGATACATTCGATTTAAAACTCATCAGCGTACAACAAGGCACTCTACAACCGAAGATTTTACCACCCAAGAAGCGAGGATTCAGACTTTGAACTCAGGGAGAAGAATCGAGACTTTTTTACTGTAGCAAGTTAATGTCGGTGTATTACATTCCCCGACCACTTGCTCCTCAAAAAGTCTGAGGAGGCGGCTCCCGATGGTCACACATTATTCACTAAAAACAGATTCAAATGGAAAAGAAATATACAGTAACACTCCGTCTGTCATATCAGCAATACGCATGGCTTGGTGCGCTTTGCAGACGGAGCAAGCAGACTCAAAGCGAAGTGATCCGTTCGCTCATCGAAAACGGTTCGGTACGTGAACGAATCACGCAAGAGAATATTCACATCATCCGTCAACTGATTGGCGAAAGTACTAATCTTAACCAGTTGGCAAGACAGGCAAACACCTACGGTTTCTTCGCCGTAGCTGACAGATGCAAGGAAATGGCTCAGCACATTAACCTACTTATAAAACGTTTGAAAGATGATAGGTAAACAGACTAAAGGGACATCGTTCGGTGGCTGTGTTAGCTATGTTCTCAAAGAGGAGAAATCCAAATTGCTGGAAGCAGTTGGAGTAGAAGGTACACCCGAACAGATAGCGGAGCAATTTGAGTTACAATCGCTACTCAATGATAAGGTAAAGAATATTGTCGGACATACTTCGCTCAACTTCTCACCGGAAGATAGCGAACGCTTGAAACATGATAATGAACTGATGTTGCAAATTGCCCACGACTACATGAAACTGATGGGAATCGAAAACACGCAATACATTATTGCCCGGCACATCGACCGTGAACATCCGCATTGCCACATCGTCTTTAATCGAGTGGACAATGACGGCAAAACGATTAGCGACAAGAATGACTTTCGCAGGAATGAGAAAGTTTGCAAAATGTTGACCGCCAAATATCGCTTGCATTTTGCCAATGGTAAAGACCATATCAAGGAAGAACGATTGCGCCCTTATGACCGAGCAAAGCATGAGATATACAAAGCGTTGAAAGAGGAACTGTCCCAAGTACAAAATTGGGCTGACTTAAAGGATGCACTTGCCGACCGAGACATTGATATGAAATTCAAGGTCAGCCGAACTACACGGGAAATACAGGGTGTAAAATTTGAGTACAACGGTTTTTCTTTCTCCGGCTCTAAGATTAGCCGAGAGTTCAGCTACTTGAATATCGACAACCGACTGAAAGAAAATGCTTGTGCATCCTTGTTTGAATCACCCAAACAGGAATCCAGACATAAGGAAGATAATGTGCAACAAAGCGTTTCCCATTCCGATGATGGCTCAAGCATCAGTCTCGGCTTGCTAAACGGCAACTCATCCTACGATGCCACTGCCGCAGAAGAAGCTGAGTTCAATCGGCTGATGAAAAAGAAAAAGGCTAAGCGCAAGCGAGGCTTTCATTTATAATCCACTTTTTATTAACACTTTAAATTCAATTATTTATGGAAGATTTGATTCTTGATTTCAATCTCTATTTGTGTGAGAAGTTCGGCTACAGAAACAGTTGTAGCGTGATGCAAAATGCCAATGGCTTTTGTGTGAACATCAGTGAACGTGATCTGGACTGCTACATCCGCTTTTGGGAGTATAGTTGTGGAAGAGGCAATTTCCCCGACTGGTCTATCATCATTGTGCGCAGTAACTTCAAGAAGAACCAAGAAGAAAGCCTGAAAGATTTGGCTCGCTTCTTCAAGGAGTACATGCCACGCTACGGTTACAAATACCTCTGTACCGAAGGTGATAACTACAAGTATTATCAGACACTCGGTTTAAAGCTCATCTATCGAGGATTCTTTGACCAAAACAATTATGGATTGCTGATTAAAGACTTAAATGTCTGACACATCGTTTAGAATTGAGGAGGGGACTTTTCCTCTCCTTTTCTTTTTCTGATACGCCCCATTATGAGAACGTGCCGTTTAAGGTGCCGGAGGGATGGGTTTGGACAACATTAGAGGAAACCATAGAACTTGTTTCAGGTCAAGATTTTCCACCGGAAAAATATAATGTCAACATTGCTGGTATCCCATATATTATTGGAGCGAGTAATATCGAAAACGAACAGCTTGTCATCAACAGATGGACTGAGTTCCCATCTGTTTATTCGCATTTAAACGACTTACTTGTTGTATGTAAAGGTGCAGGGGTTGGAAAGATGGCTATTAATAATATTGGCACAGTTCATATAGCTCGCCAAATACAAGCAGTAAGATCATATACAAATTGTACCAATATTAGATACATAAAAAATGTTGTGAAAAATGACATAGAGAGCATAGTATCAAAAGCAAATGGATTAATACCTGGATTAAAACGAGAGTTGCTATTATCTTTGCAAATACCACTACCTCCATTAGCAGAACAGCAACGTATCGTAACGGAAATAGATAAATGGTTTGCTATAATTGACCAAATAGAGCGAGACAAAGTTGATTTACAGGCTACAATCAAGCAGATCAAAAGCAAGATTCTTGATCTCGCCATTCATGGTAAGCTCGTACCGCAAGACCCAAGCGATGAACCTGCTATCGAATTGTTGAAGCGCATAAATCCCGACTTCACATCTTGTGATAACGGGCATTATACGCAGTTACCTAATGGATGGTGCGAATGTCAATTAGAAAACATCGTAAAATATGAGCAGCCACAAGCCTATATTGTCAAATCAACTGATTACGATGATAAATATTTGATCCCTGTTTTAACGGCAGGGAAGTCTTTTGTAATAGGATATACCAACGAAACAGAAGGCATTTACCAGAATACACCCTGTATCATTTTTGATGACTTTACTACAGATTCTAAACTCGTTGATTTTCCCTTCAAAGTAAAATCATCCGCAATGAAAATTTTAAGAGTGGCTGACAGTATAGAAATTGAATATGTCGCTATGTTTATGAACATAACACGACTCATTGGTGACACTCATAAGCGTTATTGGATTTCAGAATACTCTAAACTTTGCATACCAATACCACCAAAAGAGGAACAAAAGCGTATTGCCAATGCTGTAAATGTGATGTTTAAAAAACTTGATACAATCATGGAGAATTTATAAGTTCTCCATGATTGTATCCAATCTATCTTGGGCTGAATTTATTGCAGCAACAATCTTTACTTGCTCATTATAAGGCGGTACGGGTACCTCTATTGCCTTAAATTGTTTTTTGTTCAAATGAGGTATTGCCGAACCAATTTTGTTCTCACGTAAATTCTTACGATGTAGGTTAATCACGTGTAAAAGATAGTCAGTATGTATGTTTCCAGCAATGTGTAGTTGCTTGAATGTACTACCTTGATAACCCTCAATCGGTGTCCTGAACACTTCACCAGAGTTTTCTCCATCAACTAAAATCAACAGGCTATTGGCTGCTACATATCGCCCATTGGTCAAAGCCTTAAAATCACGTTCTCCTCTTAGATATTTTACGTCAAGATTTGGCATTTCCTTACCGTCAAGTTTCTCTCCATCCGTCAAAGAACATAACATTTGCATCGGAACAACCTCCCATCCTTGCGGTAACTGCGTATAATGCCCGATACGTTCTGCTATATTGTTACTGTATTCATTATAAATCAATGTAATATGGTAACAAAATTCAAAAATCATTTGGTAAAAACTAATCTTGCCAAGAACACCATCACCTCTTATGTGTGGACGGTACAGTACTTCCTCAACCATTATGGGGAAGTGAACAAGAAGAACCTTTTGGCATACAAGGGGTATTTGGTAGAGAACTTCAAGCCGCAGACAGTGAACCTGAGATTGCAAGGTATCAATAAGTTCTTGGAGTTTACGAAACAGGAAAAACTAAAAGTGAAGTTCGTAAAAGTACAACAAAAGAACTTCTTGGAAAATGTAATCAGCGATGCCGATTACAAATTTCTCAAAGCCCAGCTTAAAGCTGATGGTTATGAGGAGTGGTATTTTATTGTGTGGTTTATGGCTGCCACCGGAGCACGTGTCAGTGAGTTACTCCACATTAAAGCGGAACACATCAAAGTAGGCTATCTTGATTTATATAGTAAAGGCGGAAAGATTCGGCGACTATACATCCCTAAGAACCTACGAATAGAAGCTGATAAATGGTTGAAAAATCAAGGCTTGACATCGGGCTATATCTTCCTGAACCGTTTCGGACAGCGTATTACTACTCGTGGAATCGCTTCTCAACTCAAGCATTTTGCTGAAAAATATGGAATGAACAAGGAGGTAGTTTATCCTCATTCATTCCGTCATCGTTTTGCCAAGAACTTCCTTGACCGCTTTAACGACCTTGCTCTACTTGCCGACCTTATGGGGCATGAAAGCATAGAAACTACTCGTATCTATCTTCGTAGAACAGCCAGTGAGCAACAGAAGATTGTGGATAAGGTGGTGAACTGGTAAAATCACACCAACCCTTAGAAGTGTATTGGATTACACTTCTAAGGCGTTTTGAATGTTGTCAAGGACATGAAATAATTCTTCTATTTTTTGAACTATGCGTTGTTGCTCTGCAAGAGGCGGTAAAATAATATTCTCATTTCTTATTATCTCTCCTGATATTGCTTTAAACGTAGTCCCTGTTGATTGATTATCAAAGCTATCTTGCAAGGTTTGAAGTAAATAGAAATAAAAATCTGCATTACCTTCAAAAGGGGTTAAAGCACATAATCCACGTCCAATACATATTTGATTTTTTGTTATGTTTACAACTCCAACTGGGGCTCGAACACATAATAGGATGGAATTAGGTTCTGCTATTTTTGTAGGCTCATTTGTATATATACCAGAATCTAAAAGAAATTTGTCTGAAAAGCATATTTTTCCTTGATGAAATTCTATTCCTTTTTTATTATTTAATGAATCTCCTTTAGGGGATTGCCCCATTGTTATTTTTAGTACATTACCAAGTTGGCAATACGCCCATCCCTGTGGCAACTTCCTCCTATGCCCGTTATCACAAGGTGTGAAGTTGGGATTTATACGCTTCAACAATTCAATGGCTGGCTCGTCATTCGGGTCTTGCGGTACGAGTTTGCCGTGAATAGCAAGGTCTAAGATTTTACTTTTGGTTTGTTTGATGGTTGTTTGCAAATCGACTTTACCTTGTTCTATTTGGTCTATCAGAGCAAACCATTTCTCTATTTCTGCTACTATACGATATTGTTCAGCCAAAGGGGGTAATGGAATTTGTAAATCGGTAAAAATTCCTTTATGAACTCTTTGCTGTCCAACAACTCCTTTGAAATATTTTGTGCCCTCACTTATATACCATTGTGACTTAAAGAGATATAGATAGAATTTCGCATGAATGTTTAATGGACGCAGGATAACTAACTCAGTGGTTCCTGCGCCATAATTATTAGGGAGATTTTGAAATATCGTTGATTTGAGATTTTCAAAGCAAGGAGATATTTTTGCAATGCCAATGTCTCCATTTTGAAAGTGGCAATATCCTTTTTTTACTTCCTTCCAAATGCGTTCCTCAAATTGATGATTCCCTGAAAATCCATCATTGACACAAGCCATAGGAATAAATCCGACACTTGTATTATCTGTTATTTCAGATTTTGGATTAAGACAGAATAATTCTGAAACAGGAACAGACTTCCATCCCTCAGGCACCTCAAACGGCACGTTCTCATAATGGGGCGTATCAGAAAAAGAAAAGGAGAGGAAAAGT
>ERZ824480.2218-NODE-2218-length-15142-cov-4.134420_pt1 | contig 15142 bp, 9 predicted proteins | sample MGYA00519861_ERZ824480 | MGnify/ENA primary metagenome ERZ824480 (study PRJEB31778, sample SAMEA3449152) | human gut metagenome | biome: human gut; feature: human-associated habitat; material: faeces | place: United Kingdom | collected 2010/2012 ... | reverse complement strand
AGGGAAGCCTCACAAATTCCGTTGTATTCCGTGATGTTAAGATCGGCAAAAACGCGATCGTGAAAAATTCGATCATAATGCAGGGCTCCACCATCGGCGAGGGGTGCTACATTGAGAACGCGATCATCGATAAGGACGCCGATATAAGCGACAGCGCACACCTTCAGGGCGCTATCAGCACACCCATCATCATCGAAAAAGGAGAATCCGTATGAAAATACTTTTTGCAGCAAGTGAGGCGGCGCCTTTCATCAAATCCGGCGGCCTCGGGGATGTTTTGGAGGCGCTTCCCAAGGCGCTCTCCGAAAACGACAGCTATGATGTCAGCGTGATTTTGCCCTACTACAGGTCTCTTAAAATAAATCCGGACTTTAAGCCCGAATTTGTGACCAACTTCTATATGCCGTTAGGCTGGCGCGCGTCATATGTCGGCGTTTTCCGCTTAAAGGTGAAAAAAGTCACCTACTATTTTATCGACAACGAATATTACTTCAACCGCGACGGCGGCTATTACGGCCATTATGACGACGGCGAGCGTTTCGCCTACTTCTCGAAGGCTGTGCTTGAGTCGCTTCGCTACATTAACTATATGCCGGACATTATCCATTTAAATGACTGGCAGACGGCGTGCATCCCCGTTTTCTACAAGGCATTTTACAAAAATATCCCCGAATACTCTCATATTAAGACCGTGTTCACGATCCATAATATCGAGTATCAGGGAAAGATGCCTCTTGAATTCCGCGCGGCGACGATGGGGCTTTCGGACGAATTTGCCGGCGTTATGGAATATGACGGATGCGTGAACTTTATGAAGAGCGCGATCGTGTTATCGGACAGGATCACCACCGTTTCGGAGACCTACTCGCACGAGATCATGCACGCGTATTTCTCGCACGGGCTTGACCCGATCCTCCGCGAAAACGAATACAAGCTCACGGGAATCGTGAATGGCATAAACGAGGAGATATTTAACCCCAAGACCGATAAAAACCTTGCCCGGAACTACTCCGTAGGCAACCTTTCCGGCAAGGCGGCATGCAAATGCGCGCTTCAGAGCAAATTGGGACTTGAGATCAGGAACGACATTCCGATCGTCTCGATGGTAACGCGCCTCGTTTCCCATAAGGGACTTGACCTTGTGGAGCGCGTTCTGCCCGATATGTTAAATGGCAACATTCAGTTTGTCGTTGTCGGCACGGGCGACGATAAATATGAAGAAATGTTCCGTTTCGCCGAGTATAACTACCGCGGGAAGATGGCCGCGTGCATCACGTTCAGCTCATCTCTTGCCTCCGAGGTCTATGCCGGAAGCGACATTTTCCTAATGCCTTCAAAGAGCGAGCCGTGCGGCCTTTCTCAGCTCATCGCGATGCGCTACGGAACGATTCCGGTCGTGCGCGAGACCGGAGGGCTTTATGACACCGTGCCCGCATTGAATCCCGAGACGATGGACGGGCTCGGCTTCACCTTCAAGCTGTTTAACGCGCACGATATGTTGGACGCGGTCAGAAGAGCGTCTTCCTTCTGGCACGACAGTAAAAAGCGCGAGAATCTCATAAAGAAACTGATGCGCCGCGACTCGTCCTGGACAGAGCCGGTCAAGGCGTATGCTAACATATATGAAGCATTAAAATAACAGACGAAAGGATTTGATTCCAATGAAAAAAGAAGAACTCTTAAAGGAGCTGGAAAACAAGTGCTTAGACAGTTTCGGCTGTTCGATCAACGAGGCCTCGAAGCTCCAGGTCTATAAAACGCTCTGCACCACCGTGCGCGATATGCTTGCGCATGAGCGCAAAGATTTCACGGACAAGGTCACCGCGAAAGAGGAAAAGCAAGTCTACTATATGTCGATGGAGTTTTTGGTCGGCACATCGCTTCACAACAACCTCTTTAATATGGGTATCGAGGACACCGTGCGTTCCGTTCTTAAGGACAAGGGATTCGACTTAACAGAGCTTTACGAAATGGAGCCCGACGCCGGCCTCGGAAACGGCGGTCTCGGCCGTCTCGCTTCGTGCTATATGGATTCGATGACGACTTTGGGCTATCCCGGCACCGGCTTTTCAATTCGCTATGAATTCGGAATTTTCCGCCAGAAGATAGTTGACGGCTGGCAGATGGAGTTCCCGGACGACTGGCTCACACTTGGCGACGTTTGGCTTCGCCCGAGGACGGACGAGGAGTTCGAGGTCAAGTTCGGCGGCAATGTCCGCCAGGACTATGAGGACGGAAAGCTCGTCTTCCATCACGAAAACTATTCGAGCGTTATGGCCGTGCCTTACGATATGTTCATCTCCGGCTACAAGTCAAAGGCCGTGAACCAGCTCGTTTTATGGAGCGCGAAATCGCCCTCCAAGTCGTCTATCGACCTTAACTATTTCGTGCGCGGCGAGCACTTAAAGGCGCTTGAGCAGAACACGATGGCCGAGGTCATCTCCAAGGTGCTTTACCCGGCGGACAATCATGTCGAGGGAAAGATTTTGCGCTTAAAGCAGCAGTACCTTCTGGTTTCCGCGTCGCTCCAGAGCATCATTCATCAGCACATCAAAAACTACGGAAGCCTTGAAACGCTCCCGGACAAGGTCGCGATCCACATTAACGACACGCACCCGGCGCTCTGCGTTCCCGAGCTTATGAGAATACTGATCGACGAATACGGCTACGGTTGGGACGACGCGTGGGCAATCACCGAAAAAACGCTGTCCTACACCAACCACACGGTAATGAGCGAGGCGCTTGAGCGCTGGCCGGAACACATCTTCTCCGACCTTCTGCCCAGAGTCTACCAGATCGTGTGCGAGATCAACCGCCGCCTGACCGTAAAGCTCTATGAGCGCTACCCCGGCGACGTTGCAAAGGTCGACTATATGGCGCCGTTATCCGGCGGCGAGGTCAAAATGGCGAACCTCTGCCTTGCGGCATGCCACACGATAAACGGCGTTTCAAAGCTCCATTCGGAGATTCTTAAAAAGAGCATTTTCAAAGATTACTACATGATAACGCCCGAGCGTTTCACCAACGTCACGAACGGAATCGCATACCGCCGCTGGCTCTGCCAGTCCAACCCGGGGCTGACCAAGCTTTTGTCGGAGCTCATCGGAACGGGCTTTAAAAACGATTCGATGGAGCTTAAAAAGCTCGAAAAATACCACGGCGACAAGGCTGTTTTAGAGTCTCTCCGCAAGGTAAAGCGCGAAAACAAGGAAAAGCTCTGCGACTACATCGCGAAGGCGAACGGTATCATCTGCGATCCTGACTCGATCTTCGACGTTCAGATAAAGCGTCTTCACGAGTACAAGCGCCAGCTCTTAAACGCGCTTCAGATAATCCACATGTACAGAATGCTGAAGGCGAATCCGTCGCTTGACATTCCGCCCAGAACCTTCATTTTCGCGGCAAAGGCGTCGTCGGGCTACTTTATGGCAAAGCAGATCATAAGGCTCATCTGCGCGATCGCGAACACCGTAAACTCCGACCCGGCAGTGCGCGAAAAGCTCAAAGTCGTGTTCTTGGAGGACTATAAGGTTTCCCTTGCCGAGAAGATCATTCCGGCGGCCGAAATTTCCGAGCAGATTTCCATCGCCGGAAAAGAGGCTTCAGGTACGGGTAATATGAAGCTGATGATAAACGGCGCGGTAACGCTCGGCACGCTTGACGGCGCGAACGTTGAGATTCACGAGCAGGTAGGTGACGACAATATGTTCCTGTTCGGCCTCACTGCTCCCGAGGTTGAAGAGCTCTGGAAAAAGGGCTACGATCCGTTGGTTTACATGCGCCGCGATCCCGAGCTTTCGGATATTATTTCGATGCTCACCTCCGGTGCGTTCGGCTCAAGCTTTGACGATATTGCGCGCTCGCTTCTGACCAACAGCTACGGCACAGCGGACGCATATATGATCCTGGCGGACTTTAACGATTATGTTCGGGCGCAGAAGGACGTGTCCAAAGCCTATAAGGACCAGGATAAGTTCACCGATATGTCGCTTATCAACATCGCGAACGCCGGCATTTTCTCCGCGGACCGTGCAGTAAAGGAATACGCAGATAACATCTGGCACTTAGGGTGTAAAAAGACGCACTAAATAAAACACATTCCGGCGGAAACGGGGCTCTCCCCTTTCCGCCGAATTTTGAGGTACATATGAGAATTTTATATGACAGTAAGTCCGCCGAGCACAAAACGCCGTTCGGATGCGTTAAGGAAAACGAGGAGTGCCGCATCACGGTGCATATTCCCGAGTCGATTAAGACACGCCGCGCATTTTTGATTTTAAAGTCGGACGATGAGTTTCTGCTCCAGGTCCCGATGCAAAAAACGCTGACGAAGGACGCATACGAGCACTACACGGCGACCTTTTCACTCTACAGGCGCGGCCTATATTTTTACTATTTCAAGATAGAAACTCTCTCAGGCGCGTTCTCGCTCTATAAATACGGCGCGCACGACACAAATATGGAGGACGGGTCGCTCTGGCAGCTCTCCTGCATCAAAAACGGGGAGAAAGTCGACCCGTTTTATTACGGCGCGGTCTACTACCAGATCTTTCCGGACAGGTTCTATAAAGAGCGCACGCTCTCAGGCGAGGGGAAGATTCCGCCGTTTAAGATCCACGAAAACGAGTCAGACACGCCGGACTATCTGCCCGATCCGGACGGCAAGATATTAAATAACGACTTTTTCGGCGGAAATCTGGCCGGAATCGAAAAAAAGCTTCCTTATTTAAAGGAGCTCGGCGTTAAGGTGATATACCTAAACCCGATATTTTTTGCCTATTCAAACCACCGCTACGACACGGCGGACTATTTGAAGGTCGACCCTCTGCTCGGCACAGAGAGTGATTTTTCGTCCCTCTGTGACGCAGCTCACAAATCAGGCATGCGTGTCATCTTAGACGGCGTGTTTTCGCATACCGGGGTGGACAGTGTGTACTTTGACAAGAACAACCGTTTCGGAAACGGCGCATATTTAAACGAAAACTCTCCCTATAAAAGCTGGTATAAATTCGGGAGCGACAAAAGCTACACCTCCTGGTGGGGGATAGACACACTGCCCTGTGTGAACGAGCTTTCTAAATCCTTCACCGACTTTATAATCGACTCTGAAGATTCCGTCGTCGCTCACTGGCTCGCCGCCGGAGCGGACGGATTCCGTCTTGATGTGGCGGACGAATTACCCGACGAATTTATCCTAAGGCTTCACGACCGCGTGCACGCCTTAAAAAAGGGAGCGATCATCATCGGCGAGGTGTGGGAGGACGCGTCGAACAAAATAAGCTACGGCGTGCGCCGATCATATTTCACCGAGGCGGAGCTTGACTCCGTGATGAACTACCCCTTCCGCTCCGCGATAACGGATTTCGTTACGGGGAAGCTCTCCTCCTCCGACTTTTCAGAGAGCGTAATGACGATTTGCGAGAACTACCCCAAGGAGGTTCTCGACTGCCTGATGAACAGCCTTTCCACGCACGACACCGAGCGGGTCTTAACCCTTCTTTCGGAGGTTCCGGCTCCCGGGACAAGGGAGGAGCGCGCCGCGTTCACACTGTCTGATGAGGACAGGCAAAAGGCGCTTATCCGCGAAAAGGCCGCGGCGTTTTTACAGTTCATGCTCCCCGGCTCGCCCTGCATCTACTACGGAGACGAGGCCGGAGAAGAGGGGTTTGAAGACCCGTTTAACCGCCGTTTCTTCCCATGGGGGCGTGAGGAGCGCAGCCTTACCGAGTTTTATAAAAAGCTCGCCTCTCTTAAAAACACAAACGAGGCTCTGAGATTCGGCGTCGCAAAGGTCTCCTCCCCGGAGGACGGCACGGTCGTTATCTGCCGCTCGGCAAATGGAAAAACGCTTTGCGCGGCGCTTTCGTTAAAGGGCGGTTTTACCGTCTCCGGCAAAATCATTTTCTCAAATGCGAAGGGCGGCGCCCTCCCCGAAAACGGATTTGCACTTTATGAAGAATAAAAAAGCGCTGTTCACCGGTGTGAAGTGAACAGCGCTTTTTATTTACCGATTAATAACCAGAATACTTTTTAAAAGGGCCGTAATGGTGCTCCGACAGGGCAACAGCTATATGCTCGTCGGCGGAATAGACCATATAAAAGTCGGCAACTGTGTATCTGCAATAATTTCCTTAATTTTGTTTATGCAGTATTTTTAAATATTCGGTGGGCGTCATACCTGTTTTTTTGCGAAATACTCTCGAGAAATAATAAATATCACAAAAACCTGTTTCTTCGGCAATCCGTGTGACCGACTTTTTTTGTGTGTACATCATATTTTTTGCCATGTTAATGCGTACATTCCCCAAATATGCAAAAATCGTCTGGCCGATGCTTCGCTTAAAACATCTGTTCATATAATCAAGGCTGTATCCGAACTTTTTCTCCAGAATATCTCCTGTAATATGCTTTTCCATGTTCAATTCAAGATATTCTATAATTTTTTTAATCATACCGTCATTGAAAACAGATGATTGTCGTACCGCAGTTTCAGAGCAGGCGCGGTGCAGCATGATAAAAAATTCAGCCGCGTGCAAGCCTGCACAAAATTTGTAATGCTCCGTTTTTTCTGTATATGCGTCCAAAACCGCGTTTTTCAAGCAAGCGTATATCTTGCTTTCATATGCAGAGCCCGAAATATTAAAATGCTTCGGAATAATCAATGTATCATATTCTTTGCAAAACAATTCATCGGCATATTGATTACTGCTTAAAAAATGGTTTTGCGATGCAAAATAATATTCGCTTATTTCATTCTCGGAAAATTCGACGGCTTCAAAATTGTTATGCAAATGAAAATAATAGTACTCACATTCCTCCTCCGACAGCGCACTCTGAAACTCGCCTTTTTGAAAAACATGCACATCTCCCGGAACAAGCGTAAGAGCGCCTGTATCTGTTTGCAATTGAAGTCTGCCCGATGTAATTACATATATAATCATTTCCCTTGTAACACGTGTTATGTGGGTATGTTCTTTTGTCAGATGCTCGCATGACAAAAAGTGTATATTAGGAATGTTGTAAACCGGAACTTTATAGAAAATCATGCTGTATTTCTCAACTCCTTTATGTAAAGTATATATTAATTCATTATATTTTTCAGTTGATCGCTGTAATATTTATGGGAAATGCACTGTACCGCTGAGTCTTTGAAATACAATGCGGCGTCTCCCCAGAGAAAACAAAGCTCCCTACTATAATGAGCTTGTAAATCTGCGAAACGCAATTTATGACGGCCCGGCAAACAAGCTCACCGTCGAATCGCTTGCAGATGAACTGCATCTGAGCAAGTCATATTTTTCACACATTTATAAAAAATATTTCAATACAGCTCCCATAAAAGACGCGATACGAAGCCGGATCGAATACTCAAAGCAGCTGCTTTATTCGACAGATTATCCGGTTTCAAAGATATCGGAAATGCTTGACTATCCTCACGACACCCAATTTATAAAGCAGTTTAAGGCGGTAACGGGCATGACTCCGAGCCAATACCGGAAAAACAGTATATAAAATGCCGCTCACGGAAAATCCGTGAGCGGCATTTTCATTATTTTGTAATTGTGACTTCCTCGGTTTTTTCGTTCCACTCAACGGTTGCACCGAGCTCCTCCGAAATGAAACGGATTGGTGTGTAGGTTCTGCTGTTTTCGATGAAGGCCGGCGAATCAAGCTTGACTTCTTTGCCGTTCACCGTCGCCTTGTCAGAGTCGATCGTGATGGCGATGACCGTCTTGTCCTTCGTGATCGTGACGGTCTTTGCCTCCTCGTTCCACTCGACTTTCGCGCCGAGCGCCTCGGCAACGAAACGCGCCGGGAGCATCGTGCGCTCGTTTTTGATCACAGGTGCAACATCGCTTGACTTCTTCTCTCCGAATACTTCGGCGTTCTTCTTGCCTACTGCGAGAACGATCTGTCTCTTCGGGTCGACCTTCCAGCCTGCATAAAGCGTGGTCGAACCTTTAACCTCTTCGTTTTCGCCATACTTTTCGGTGAGTGCCTTGTCGGAATACCAGCCGGTGAAGACGAAGCCTTCCTTCTTGGGCTCTTCGATCTCGCCGATCTTCTGGCCTTTCTTAATCTTGACCGAAGCAACGTCGCTTCCGCCGTTCGTCTCAAACTTCACGGTGTATGCTCCGGAGGAAGATGATCCGCCGCCGGAGGACTTTTTCTTAAACTTCGCGGTAAGCTCCGTGTCCTTCTCTGCCGTGAAGGAATACTCCGCTTTATCCGAAACAATCGTCTCACCGTCATACCAGCCGGTGAACCTGTATCCGGAGTTTGCCGCCGCCGTAAGGGTTACCTTTGTACCCTTTAAATATGTTCCCGTGCCTGTAACCGTGCCCTTGTCCGCCGTTGCCGTTACCGTGACGGTGTTTTCGTTCTTGACCGTCGTTGCTATGCTCTCGGTCGTAACAGTGTAGTTTTCCGACCTTGCACCGGTGAGCGCAAAGCCCGTAACGACAGCGTTGCTCGTCGTCTCGTCGACCGCGTCGCCTATGGTGATGACAAGTGCGTCAAAGTCTAACTTGACTTCCGCGTCCGCCTCGAGCACGCCGGAAAGAACCGCCGTCTTATCGTCGAGCTTAATCTCTGTAACAGTAACCGCCTTTTTGTTGACGGTGAGCTTCAATGTGCCGGCAAAGGGAGCGTACTCCTCGTTTCCGGCCTGCTTAACGGTGATGTTTGCCTCGCCTGCCGCCTTGATCGTGACAGTACCGTCCGCCGAAACCTCGGCAACGTCTTTATTATCGCTCTCGAATGTGAAATCGGAGAGCTTGGAATCTGCGTCCGGCGTAGCGGTGATCTTGACAGCCGCATCGCCGTAGGTCTTCTCGCCAAGCTCGGAAACGGCGATGTTCTGGGGCTTTTTATCCGATACATAAACCTTGCCGCCCTCAAACTTAAGCTCGTAGTTTGCCGTTGCCTTCAACGTGCCCTGTGTGATCGCAAATTCGCCTGTCTTTGTGCCGTCCGCCTTGGTCGAAAGCTCGCCTGTAAGCTTGTCGTCGCCGAAAAGCTCGCCCGTGAGCGTGTATGTAAGCGTAACCTTCTGACCCTTAACGATGTATAAGTCGTTCGCCTTAACGGTGAGGGCCGCTTTCGCGATGTCCGCCTTCAATGCCGCCGGCCGGGTTAAGGTGTAGTTTTTCGCCTTTTCGCCGGAAAGTGCGATCTCGCCGATCGAAACGGCGATTCCCTTTGCCGCGTCCGCCTTCGCGAATGTTCCCTCCTTGGGGATGGCCGCCGCCACATCGTCGCCCTTTACGGCGCCTGTGAGCGTGCCGCCCGTAATTACTGCGTTCTTTGTGCCGTCATAGGTCTTGTTCTCTGCCTTGAGCCCCGTAACGGTGAGCTCCTTTTTATTGATGGTCAGCTTCGAGGAAAGAACCTTGTCGTTATAGCCGGGAGCCGTGATTTTTGCCGTCACGTCATAAATTCCGGCGTCGGTCTTTTCGTTGTTCTCATAAGCCACCTTTGCACCCTCGGGAAGCTTGCCTTTTACGACAAGCGACTTGGGCGATCCGTCGTAGGTGTATTCCGCGCCCGCAAGAGTCACATCCTTGATGTCCTCCTTCGGCTTTTCGGTAACGGTGACAGAGCCGTTCACGAGCTCAAAATAAACCGCTTTTTCATCGATGTTTACAATATCTCCGCTGTTGTACGACGCCTCGATGTCGTATGTCTTTTCCTCTGCGGTGTCCTTTATCTCGAAAACCAGTGTCGCTAGGATTCCGCTTTTTGTTGTGTCCGCAAGCTCTGCGCTTTCATAGGAAAGCTTGTAGCTGCCTGACTCGAAATTGCCCTTGGTAAGCTCGGAATCGGCATACACGCCGCCGTTTATAACGTCCTTAAGCTTCAGTGCGGTTATGTCGTAGCTTACAGTCAGGTCCATGCCCCACATTCCGGGGTTGTTCTCGACTGTTACGGGAATATTAACCGTGTCTCCGACAAAGCCCGTCCCCTTGCCGATAACAATCCTCTGATCAGCCGCAAATACAACTCCTGCGCAAAGCGAAGCCAAAATTGCGGCAGCTGCCAATAATGAAATGATTTTTTTAAGCATTCTCTCTTCCTCCTTAAAATTTATTCTCCTAATTTAACGTCCTGCCCGGCAAGATATTTCTTTAATCTGAGCGCGTCCATCTTGTTGACAACCCCGTCGCAGTTAACATCCGCCGCGGCAAGGTCTATTTCAACATCAAGACCCGCAAGGTATTTCTTAAGCCGGAGCGCGTCCATTTTGTTGACAACCCCGTCCCCCGTCACGTCGCCGTAAATGACATCTGTAACCTCAACATCTCCGTTTACAATAAAGAAGTCCACCATTTTTTCTTCTGAATTTACAATATCGCCCGGTCTGTATTTTAATGTAACAGGGTAGTTCCCTTTCTCTGCCGTATCTTTGATTTCAAAGATTAAAACAGCCAAAACTCCGTCGTCCGTAACATCGGCAATATCGGGATTTTCATAGGACAGTATGTAACTGTCCGATTCAAGATTTCCCTTTGTAAATGCACTGTCGTCAAACACCGTTCCGTTTTCGACATCATTAAGCGTCATAACAGACTTGTCATAATTTAATACTGCGTCCAATCCCCACATTCCCGGGTTATTTTTTACAGAGATCTCAACGCGTACCGTCTTTCCCGCCGTGCCTCTTGCCGACTTCGCCTTGATGACCGGCGTGTCCGCGTCTATCACCCTATTAACCGTCACAGCACACTCAGCCGTGACAGAGCCGTCCGCGCTTTCCGCGGTGATGACGGCGCTTCCGGCCGAAACCGCCGTAACAACTCCGTTATCGACCGAGGCGACTCCGGAGTCCGATGTTGACCATGAAACGGTTTTGTCCGTCGCATTGTCCGGCAAAACCTTCGCCGTGAGCGCCGCGCTCTCCCCGGCGTCTAACTTAAGCTCCGTTTTATTGAGCACAATCTCCGTGACGGGAGCGCCTGCAGCATAATTAATTTTTCTAACGTCAAGCGCGTCATTTCCGTATCCGAGCGTCACCTTGCCCCATTTTTCCGCTGTTCCGTAATATGTAACGCTGTTTAACCCATCACAGCACTCAAAAGCTTGGTTTCCCACTTTTCTAATGCTTTCTGGAACAGAAATCCTCTCTAAATTGATACAGTTAAAAAACGCAAATGCCTCTATATCCTTTAATCCGTCAGACATATTAACGCTTTCAAGGTCATAGCACCCCGAAAATGCACTGTTGCCGATATTTTCCGCACTGCCCGGAATTGTTATTTTTTTCAGTCCGCATCCCGAAAACGCATATTCGCCTATATCCGTAACGGTTTTCGGAATTTTTATCTCCGAAAGCTCTGTGCACCCCGAAAACGCATATGCGCCAATGTATTCTGTACCGACAGGAACATTAACACTGTTCAGGCTCTCGCATCCCATGAATGTTTCATATCCAATGCCGGAGACATTATTTGACATGACAACACGTCTTAAGCTTGTGCAGTTTTTAAAAGCGCCGAATCCGATGTCTTTTACAGAGTCCGGAATGTTCAGACAATTCACACCGCTTATATTTGAAAACGCACGGTTTGCAATCAATCTCGTGCCGTCATACACGCTGTATATATTGCCGATTTCCTCGTTTGCCTCAAGCAATACATCGCCTATGTATAACGCTCCGTTTTCCCAATTTTCAGCGTCATTATATATTTTTGTGTTATGAAGCGCACCGTATCCGATTCTCTCCGTGCTGTCCGGAATCGTTATATTCCCCAGCGCACTGCAGCCCGAAAATGCCTCATCCCCAATAATTTTCACATTATCTGGAAGATTGATTTCGGTCAAGCCCGCGCAATCGGCAAAGCTTCGGTAGCCGATATTTGTCAATGTGCTCGGCAAGCTGACTATCCTGAGGTTTTCACATCCCGAAAATGCGTGGTTGCCGATGCTTTCGATTCCGCCGGAAATATTAATTTCCTCTAAATTATTAAATCCGTAAAACATATAATCGTCAATAGGCTCATCGCCTGTGAGAGTAATGCTTCTGACGGAATTTCGCAAAGCACTTTTACGCAATCGCCTTATAAAAGATACCGGTGCGGTTATGCTTTCCAATCCGTTACAACCCGAAAATACATCTTTTCCGGAGGTAAGATGTTCGCTCTCAATGCTTACCGATGTTAAAAAGCTGTTCGCAAATGCGAAATCTCCTATCGCTTCCACACTGTCCGGAATTGATAAATCCGAAATTTTGCTGTTTGAAAACGCACTGTTATTGATTTTTTTCACCCCGAGAGGTATATTGACAGCCGTCACCTCACTGTCGGCAAATGCATTTGCATATAAATTGTACACACTGTCCGGGATAACGACATCGGTCACACCACTTCCGGAAAACGCATAGCTCGCAATTGCTCTCGTGCCTTCGCGCACGTAAAAGCTTCCTTCGCATTTGCTTGAAACCGCAACCAAAACGCTGTCGATATAAAGACCCCCGTTTTCCCACAGGTCATCATTTTCATAAAGTCCGGGGTAAAATGCTTTTTTGCCGACGGTTTCCACGCTGTCCGGAATGTTTATCTCTCTCAGATTTTCCAGCGCACCGAATGCACGGCTGCCTATTCTCGTTATGGTTTCCGGTAGTGTGATTTTCTTTATCGCAAAATCATACTTGCCATAATACAAGTTCCTGTTACTGTAATCAAACACGTAATCGGCCATTCCCGTTACCGGATATCCGTCCACGCTTTCAGGTACAATGAGCTCTTCTACCGCCTCACCGTAGTATCCTACAAGTTCAACTTCGCCTGACCCGGAGTATTCATAGATGAATCCGTTATCATCGCTTAAATCGCCTTCGTACCACACCGCAGAAACAGGTAATACAGTTATTAACAGCATTACTGCCAGCATAACGGGAAAAATTTTGTTTTTCATTTTTGCCGCCCCCTTTATTAAAGCTTGGTAAGCTGAGAAATACCGATTCCGTTATCGTATGCCAATTTGATAATCTCGCGAAACTTAACGATACTCTTCATATCGTTCTCCGTGAAGCCGTCAAACACGCCTTCTCTTTTTTTCTTTAATTTCTCTAACAAATTCTTCTTGTATGAAACAAGATTTTTCCCTACCGTTTCCTCTGGCACTCTGTCATCTTCAATCAAAAATCTGTCATACGCTGTGTTTTCTGCATTTGTACACATGGTTTCTACCTCCTAAAAATTAATTTTCACCACAGAACATACATTCTGTGGTATTGCGCCAGAGGTGAAGCCGAAATTAGAGGCATAAAAAAAGCGAAAAACCGTTCGGAAACGATTTTTCGCAGTGCGGCCGCAGAGCTCTTTTGCAAAAAAGAGTATAATTTTAAGACCAATGGCTTTTAAAATTTGGCATTGGTCTTAAAATCGTGCCTAAAATAATAAATTATCGCATATTTCGCATTTAACATTGACAAAATTTGCTATGAGTGATATAATATTTTACGGGGAAAATGAAAAACTTTTTGCAGGACACCACAGAATGTATGTTATGTGGTGTCCTGCGCTTTATTCCCGCAAAAAGCCGAGGACTTCCATCTGCGCGCGGTGGAGGTCGCTTGATTCCATTGTGTAAATTCGCGTGGTGTTGATGCTCGAGTGGCCGAGGAGCTCGGAAAGGCGCAGCAAATCCTTATGCACCTTGTAATACGTCCTCGCGAAAAGATGGCGGAGGTTATGCGGAAACACCTTCTTTTCGGAAACGTGCGCCTCCCGGCAAAGCGCCTTCATCGAACGCCAGATATAGAACCTGTCCAGCGACCGCCCTGTTCTTGTGATGAACACCGGGCCGCTTTTTATATTGTTCTTTTGGGCGTACTTTTTTAGCATTTTGCATAATTTGCCCGGAAGGAGAACATCGCGTATCTTTCCCTTTAGTGCAATCATCGCCTTGCGATTCTCCACCGCTTCGCATGTGATGAACCGAATCTCCGACACGCGAAGGCCGCAGGAGCACGCCGTCTGCATTAATAAATACAGCCGTTCGCTCTTCCGCCTTGCGACCTTTAAAAGGCGGTTGTATTCGTCCATCGTCATCTCCCTGTCCTTATCCGCGAAGTTGTGGCGCGAGATCTTGAGGCTTTTTAAGCGCATGTCCCGTTTTTCGCAAAAGTCGAAAAACGAGTTAAGGCCGGAGACTGCCCCGTTCACGCTCGCCGGCGCGTGGGTTTTGGATAGGTGCGTTTTGTAGTTTACCGCGTTCTCCTTTGTCGCCTCGCTGCCTGATAGATAGTCGGCATAGAGCCGCACGTCGCGGACGTATTTCTCCGCGGTCGATTTTTCTTTTTCGCATTTTTTAAGCTCTTTTTTAAATGCCCTTATTTTTTCTTCTGTGATAATCATTCTCTCACCCCGGGTTTATTGTATCACAGAATCCGCCCCACAAAAAAGTCCGTATCGGGCAATATCCTCTCTCCGCAAAGGTTTGGATACGCGGCTGTTAACCTCTGTTGCTATTACACTCACTTTCAACATGAAAACAAAAAAAGGGACACCTTTTGGTGTCCCTTTTCTTTTGGCTCCCCCTGTTGGACTTGAACCAACGACAACGCGGTTAACAGCCGCGTGCTCTACCGACTGAGCTAAGGAGGAATATATGAATTGTTCTAACCTCAGCCGCGTGCTCTACCGACTAGACTAAAGCTAACTCGATGCTTCGCATCTCGTCATGGCTAAGGAGGAATATTTCGTTTGGGCGGTAAGATCAACAATGCGTTTCTCTTGCCCTTCCTCTTTTGAAAAACAATTTCTTAAGAACATAACCACGGTATTCCCGTGGCTATGTTCTTGTTCCGGCGGCGACCTATCTTCCCGGACCGTTGCCAGTCAAGTATTTTCAGCACTGCAGAGCTTAACTTCTGTGTTCGGGATGGGAACAGGTGTGTCCTCTGCGTAATGACCACCGAATATTCAGGATGCTTTAACACCCTCAAAACTGAATATGTGAACTTCTTGATACTCTCTTTGAATAAGCCCTCGACCTATTAGTATCGCTTAGCTCAATACATTACTGCACTTACACTTGCGACCTATCACCACATAGTCTTTATGGGGTCTTACTAACTTACGTTATGGGATATCTTATCTTGAGGGGGGCTTCACGCTTAGATGCCTTCAGCGTTTATCCC
>ERZ824480.2217-NODE-2217-length-15147-cov-3.013782_pt1 | contig 15147 bp, 7 predicted proteins | sample MGYA00519861_ERZ824480 | MGnify/ENA primary metagenome ERZ824480 (study PRJEB31778, sample SAMEA3449152) | human gut metagenome | biome: human gut; feature: human-associated habitat; material: faeces | place: United Kingdom | collected 2010/2012 ... | reverse complement strand
TTATACAGATGATCGGTAACAGAGACAAACGAGTCTCCGTCCGTTCCTTTCTTGCTCCCGCCGGCACTGCGAATCACGACACCCAATTGCCGAACCGGTGTTTCGTTCGAACCAAACCATTGACGGATCGAAGGTGCCAGCGTAATACTCCAGATATTATCTGCCACCCGGACCATTTTACATTTATCCACATTGGTATTCCACTCCGCAGGCACATACATCCAGGTCCCTTCTGACACCACTCCCGTATGTACATACACATCACCCGCATAACCATAGAGCGGGGAAGTTTTCGTCGCTTTAAAATATAGCGTCAATTGCCTGTCAGCATCCGGAGTCTCAGGTCGGAAACTCAGTCCGTCGTCACATCTTCCCTCCTGCGTGATCCGGATTTTTTCCGAAAGGCTGCCGCTCCTGATGACAATCTCTCCTTCACGCCCGGCCACTCCCTCATTGGGAGCCACCGTAAAAGCCAAGTTGGTAACCACCAGTCCGCGGGTATTGGCCTGCGAAATCCAACTACGATCCACTTCCGGAATTTCGACCTCAAATGTTATATTGGCTTTTACTTCCACCTGCACAGTTCCTCCTTCCTTGCCCACTTCGAAACGGGAAGCTGTCAGTGTCAGTGCATCTTTCTGCTTTTGTGAAACGGTAAAACTTTTTTCAATTCCTCCCGCCACCAGGGTCAGCTTGACGCTACGGCTGTCATAATCAGCATTTTCCTGTATACTGATAGTCACAGAAGCATCGCCCGCTGTTCCCGAAAATGGAGACACCGTACACCAGTCTGCCGCTCTGCGTGTATCCGTATCGGTGGTCAGCGAGATCCGCCATGGACGTCCTGACGAGAACGATAGATTCCGGGTTCCCGAAGTAGCGGCAAAATCAATGCCTTGCTCAAAAAAAATCTCACTATCAGAAGAAAGAATCAGAGAATCGGTTTCTTTCTCTTCCGACGAGCAACCGAAACCAATCAGCGGAAGCAGGAGGAACAGAAACGGAAAAGTTAAATATTTCATAGATTAAAAGGTATTATTGTATATAAAAAAGGATGCCAACCTTATGCAGGTTGACATCCGAAGTATCTTCCTGGCATTTCTCTTCCAGATAGAGAAATACAGGATTATTTTTTAGTCATGGTCGCCGTTTTAGCATCCGGATTCAATACAATGGTATAGGTTCCTGCTGTCACTTTCATATTAGCACCATCCTGAGTCAGTGCCCCCAGGCTGCCACCCAGATTGACAGTCCAAGCACCGTCCCATCTGAATTTTATCTCACCGGCTACCAGAGTGACGTCTACCGACCAGAGTTTAGTTGCCGGATCATAATTCATCACAGTTCCTTTGTCCCATCCACCGGGAGTGGCATCACCAATTATCTCCCAACCGGTCTTGGTCAACGAGGCTGTCAGCTTCTTCATATCGGCACCTACCCGATAGTATCCGGCTGTTTCAATCTTGATATTATCGCCGTCGCTGGGCATCAGAACAAATGTCCCTATGTTCTTAGCTTCATCCCAACTGATAGGGCCCATCATACCGATCCATACCCCGGCATCCCAGAATTTAAATTTGGTATCGGCATCAAAATAAAATGTTCCGGTATAGATAAAGTCGCGGGCAGCAGATTGCACTTTGTAACAATCATCTTTAGTAGCGTCCCATCCCTGATAGCTTCCCGGTAATGCCATTTCCGCACTCGACAATTCAATGGTAGTTTCTACCATGCTATAAGAATATTTACCGGCATTTGTCAGATTCATAGTGATCACGTATGGGCTGGCTTTCAACACCTTAAAATTATTAGGCCCTGCCACCAGTTCGCCTTCAAGTTCGGACTCCTTACCGGATACCGCTCCGTAATTATCGGAATCCCAGTTATTGTTCGACCTGAATTTAAACTCTTTGTCAAGCAATGAAGTAGTAACCGTCCATAAGCGGGTGGTGGCGTCATAGTCCATTTGCGTGTCCTTATCCCAACCACCGGAAGTAGCGTCTCCCACCACTCCCCATACAAGGGGTTCGGTCTGTTCCACCTTACCTTCGGCATCTACTTTGATCCCGTAGAATCCTTTTTTAGCAGCCGTCTGATCCTTTGCCAGAACCTTGGTAAGATCACTTCCGTCTATAATAGCATACGAAACACCATCCGCATCGAAGTTGGCATATCCCTGGTATACCCCGTCACCATCGGGATCGCCCAACAGGTAAGCATTCGTATAGTCCCAGTCCGGATAGCCCACGGCCACATAAGCGAACTTCCAGTCAACCGCATTCGGATCAAAAAGAGTCGCCTTAAAAGTAATCGAGTTCGAAGCCGGATCAGCAGTCATGTCATACGCTTTAGAAGTCAGCGTAATCGTAAAGTTATAAGTCTGTCCCGGATAAGCCCCCACCTTAGCCATCATAGTGTTCATCTGTCCATTGGTAAACTTCAGGCTGGTAGTTCCGGTTTCACCCAATAAGACAGTTTTCGCATTCGCATCATTCGTCAGTGTAACGTCATAATTCACCACTGCCTTCACTCCATAGTCTGCTGCCGTCCACTTGATCTCGGGAAACTCAGCCGCAGCATTTTCATCGTTGAAAGTAAAGTCGCTTTGAGAGAAAGGCTCAAAAGCAGAGGCTTTCTGCAACTCCATGACGGGCGACTTCTCATCTTCGCAAGCCGTAAAGGCCAGAAGTCCTAACAACAGTGTATAGAAATATATTTTTTTCATAATCTTAATTCGTTGTTTTTAATAGTCATTCGATTTTAGTATCCTTCATTCTGCTTGAGATTGGTGTTAGAACCGATATCGTCTGACGGAATCGGGAACACGTTGTAGAAGTTCTCAACAGCCTTACCTTTGGCTGTACCACCCTTCCAAGGCCATACGTAACCGGCAGTAGTAAACAGTCCGAAACGTACCAGGTCTGTACGGCGTTGTCCTTCAAAGAAGAATTCACGGCCTCGCTCGTCAATGATGAAGTTCAATGTCAAATCGGAATCAGAGATAGGAGCCAGCGTCTTATCACTGTACGCTCTCTTACGCAGATCGTTCACATAACGGAGAGCAGTAGCTCTGTCGCCACCCTGACCGCCTCTGAGCACAGCTTCGGCATACGTCAGGTAGATTTCACCCAGACGGAAAAGCGGGAAGTCTACGTAAGCTTCCTTTGAAGGAGGCAGCGTTCCATCCTTATTTACATTGAAGTATTTGGTAACGGGAATACCGTTATTCTGGAATGTATTTTCGTCAATAATTTCAAGACTGGTTGTCAAATCGGTACGAAGCATTGCCTTACGGGTATCCGCATCACTGCCACTCTCTTTGAGGAACAGATTGTAGAGTGACGATTTTGCCCTTACACCCTGCCATGCTCCTTTGGCATTGACTTCTTCCTGAGTCGCCGTAGCCCCCCAGCAAAGGAAGGCGGTCATACCACCCCAAGTCATCGTCTGATCGCCTTCATAGCGTACCGGGAAAATCATTTCGTTGGACAAGTGGTTGTCTGCCTTGAACATATCTACATAAACAGGTTCCAACTGATAACCCGTTTCGATCACTTTCTTAGCATACGTGATACATTCGGTATATTTGTTCTGGCCAACGTAAGTCTCCGCATTAAGGTACAGGCGTGACAAGAGTGCCCACGCGGCAGCTTTGTTGGCATGCCCGTAGTCCTGGCTGTATCCCACTGTGGGCTCCAACATATCCTCTACGCATTCAGTCAGTTCTTTCTCGATCCAGTTGAACAGATCGGCAGCCATGATCTGCTTCGGCGGAATACTTCCGATCGGGCTGTTTTCGTCTACAAACGGTACATTGCGATACAAGTCGAGCGCATATTCATAGCTCAATGCACGCAGAAAACGGGCTTCGGCACGCCATGTCTTGATCGAGGCTTTCAGTGATGCGTCACAACCGCGGGCATCCAGTTTATCTTCGGTAGTCTCACGCAGATAAGCGTTGGCTACATTGATTTGATAGAACAGGCGGTAATATGAACCCTTGATCCACGGACTGGATGCACCCCAGGAGATATGGTTGAACTCAGGGATACCGGGGTCATTCCATGCACAGTGTGCAATGTCCGAAGGCAAATCCTGCATATTCCACAATACACGGAGGAAGGAAGCCTGGCTACCGCCATCGATGCCTACCACATCCTGATCGGAATCACCCCCGCTGTTACCGCCGATGGCCATACCTGCATAAATCTTAGCAAGACTCTGCTCATAAGCCAAGGGCTCGTTCCCGAAAACAACGTCGGAAACCAATTCGTCTTTGTCCAGTGGAACCGTATCGAGGTCGTTCACACAAGACGCTACTCCTAACATCATTCCCAGCAATGCACAGGGAAGAAGATATTTAAATTTTATTGTTTTCATGTTTTACAGATTAAAAGTTGAGATTAAGGCCGATCATGAATACACGGGGACGAGGATAGATGTTGTTATCGATTCCTTCACCACTGATTTCCGGATCCAGTCCCTTGTACTTAGTAATGACAAACGGATTCTGTACCGTAGCATATACGCGTGCACTCTGCTTATCATTGAAAAGTTTATTGAACGTATATCCCAAAGAGATGTTGTCCATGCGCACGAACGAAGCATTCTGAACGTAATAGCTGGAACGGTATTGAGCGTTCTTGAAATCAGTGCTGCGGGCAGAGGTCAGACGATTTTTCAGGAATCCGGTCTGGTCATACATATTGGCGCCTTCGTATGCCTCACGGTTGGACTGCACATTATTGTAAACATAGTTACCGAAGCTGCCGCGCAAAGCAAATGAAAAATCCCAGTTCTTATAAGAAAGTTGTGAGGTCAGTCCCATGAACACATCGGGAGCAGCTTTTTTGAAGCAGATCAAGTCGGCGTCGTTAATCTGGTTATCTCCATTCTGATCTACATAAGCACCTTCGATAGGTTTACCGTCAGGACCATAAATCTGCTCGAACACATAGAAGGAATTGAACGCCTCACCTACCCGATGGATCAGGGCATTGTATCCTGTACCGCCATCGATGCCGCCATGGATGACACCGGCATAGTTCGGGTCGTCGTTGAAAGTCATCTTGGTGATCTTATTCTTATTATAAGAAATGTTATAGCCGATATTCCAGTTCCAGTCCTGTGTTGAAACAGCATGGGCATTGATGCTGAACTCAAAACCCTTGTTCTCCAATGTACCTACATTAGTCAGCAACTGATTGCTGAAGTTAGTTCCGGCAGGAGCCGTAACGGTGTTCAGCAAGTCCTTCGTTTTACGGAAGTAATAGTCGATTGTACCCGTGATACGTCCATTCAGGAAACCGTAATCGATACCTACGTTCCAGGTTGTGGTTTCTTCCCACTTCAGGTTCTGGTCATAAGGTTGCGGAGCAATCAGTGAGTATTCGGTATCACCAAAATAATAGTTGGCACCTGCCTTGGAATACATGTATCGGGCCATATAAGGATAGTCTCCATTGCCCAGATTCTGCTGTCCGGTCACACCATATCCCAAACGTAATTTCAGATCCGAAATAGCGTTCACATTCTTCAGGAATGACTCTTCGTTCAGCTTCCATGCCAGTGCTACCGATGGGAACAGGCCCCAACGATTGTCCGGACTGAAACGTGAGGAGCCGTCGTTACGCAGGGTAAATGTCACCAGATAACGGTTCAACAAAGTATAGTTGAGACGTCCGAAGAAAGAAACCAGATAGCTTTCGCTCGCATAGTCATCTCCTTTTTTATAGAATTCTTCTCCCGTCTTCTCTGCATAGGCAGCCGAGTAAGGATAGGAGTTGGTAGTCGAATTATAGAAATGCTGCCAGGAGTAACCTGCCATGACATCAATGTAATTAACTCCGAACGTATTGGCATAGTTGAGGTAGAAATCAAGCAAAGTGTTGCGTTTCAGCTGAGTATAATGGCTGTTTTCACCAAAGCCGTTTTTGAAATTACCCGTACAGTAAGTCAAAGGTGAATTATCGGCTATAATCACGTCACCTTTACTTTTCGATACATCATAACCTAAGTTCAGGTTAGCGCGAAGTTCAGGCAGGAAGTGGAATTTATAATCGATCTGCGCATTGCCGATGCTGCGGTAAACAGTCGATTTATCATCTTTCTCTTCAAGCATGGCAACCGGATTGGCCAGGCCGATATCAATCGGAGAAGCCTTGTCTCCCTCCTGCTTCATATACATAAAGTATCCGTTTCCATAAGGATTGCCTTCCATATAGACAGGCTGTGTGGGATCATACTGGGTAGCCAGACCGATAGCTGCACGGTCGGCAAAACGGTTCTTATTGTATACCCCCTTCACATTGAGCTGGATGTTGAGCTTCTTGTCGAAAAAGTTGGGGTTCAAGTTGATGGCACCTGTCAGACGTTGCATATTCGAAGTCTTCAGGATACCGTTTTCGTTTGTATACGCCACGGACACACGATAAGGCATATGCGGAACTGCTCCGGATACACTTACATTATGATCGGTACTGAAAGCCGTACGGAAGATTTCATCTTGCCAGTCGGTAGAGGTTTTACCCAGCGCATTGGCCTGAAGGCTGTTTTCGCCAAACTTCTCGATTACAAAATTACGAAAGTCTTCCGCCTTCATCACATCAACCGTATTCGATTTCGTACTGATAGAGAACGTACCACTGTAGTCTACCTTCACGCGTCCCGATTGCCCTTTCTTAGTGGTAATGATAATGACACCATTGGAAGCACGCGAACCGTAGATAGCAGTAGCAGAGGCATCTTTCAGAATCGTAAACGTCTCGATGTCATTGGGATGAACAGTAGAGAGCGGGTTGCCCATACCCTTGATCTCGGTGTTATCGACAGGCACTCCGTCAATAACGATCAACGGATCGTTGCTGGCCGACATGGATGAACCTCCACGCACACGGATCGTAGCTCCGGCCCCCGGGGCTCCACCATCGGTAATCACACTGACACCGGCAGCCTTACCCACCAAAAGGTCGGAAGCCGAGGTAGCCATACCTTTTACCATCTTATCCGCATCGATTGCCATCACCGAACCGGTTACGTCATTTTTCTTCACGGTACCATAACCAATCACCACCGCTTCCTGAAGCATCACCGCATCTTCATGGAGAGTTACCGTCACGCTGGGAGCGGCTTTCATTTCAACCGGCTTATAACCGATAAAAGAAATTACAAGAGTTGAATTTTGAGGAACACTCAGAACAAAGTTTCCGTTCAGATCGGTAATCGTACCGATAGAAGAATTATCCTTCACAACCACATTCGCGCCGATTACGGGTTCACCCGTTGAATCTTTCACATGTCCCTTGACAGAGACTTGTTGTGCATAAGCGCTCAATGACAAGAATAGCCCAAACAATAGGGGCAGAATCATACGACAGACTCTAAGATTAACTTGCTTCATGCATCTAAAAATTAAAGTTAACAATATAAATATTAAATATACTTTCTAAGAGATAGAGAATGAACGACTTCATCCCGATTCTTGATTACGTAGCAAAAATACTATTTAAACAACAGTCGCTTATTTAAATTCAAACAAATCCACGCATGCAACTCCGCAAACGATTGCATCATAAAAGCGGACTTATAACATACTATCACTGAACTTTTCAGTCTCCTTTACACTATTTTTGTGACATATTAAACAAATCCATATATACATTGGTTTTGTCTTTATATAAATTCATTTACCTTTGGCTGAAAACCAATATGTACCATGAGTAAACCGCAAATCACCATCAAAGACATTGCCCGCGAACTGGGGGTATCGCCCTCCACCGTATCGAGAGCACTGAAGGACAATCCGGACATCAGCCAGGAGACGAGGGATGTTATACATAAGTACGCGCGCGAACATAATTATAAGCCCAACGTACTGGCACTGAACCTGCGCACCAGCCGTTCGAACACCATCGGAGTCATCATCCCCCAGTTAGTTCACCACTTCTTTTCGTGTGTGCTGAGCGGCATTGAGAGAACGGCGGCGGGCTACAACATCCTGGTGGCGCAAAGCAACGAGGAGTACGAGCGGGAGGTAAAAATCGTTCACTCCTTCCTCGCCGCACGGGTTTGCGGAGTCATCACTTCGCTCGCCAAAGACACATCCCGATATGACCATTACCAGGAATTGCTGGACAACAATATTCCCATCGTTTTCTACGACCGCATCTGTACCGGTATCAACACCGAACGGGTGGTGGTAGACGATTACGCCGGCTCGTTTGCCGCCGTGGAGTATATGATACAGACGGGCTGCAAGCGCATCTTCTTTTATAGCGCCGCTCCCCACCTCGAAATATCGAAGAACCGGCGGAACGGTTATATGGACGCGATGAAAAAGTATCGGATTCCGGTGGATCAAAGCATGATAAAGTTATGTGACAGCCGCGAAAAAGCGATTGCCATCACCCCCGCTCTGCTCGAAAGGCCGGATCATCCGGACGGCTTCTTCGCCATCAATGACGAAACAGCCTCGGGCATCCTCTACTCGTGCAAACTGACCGGACGGAAAGTGCCCGACGAAGTGTCTATTTGCGGATTCACCGACGGCGCCATCGCCCAAAGCACAGATCCGAAACTGACCACGGTGGAGCAACATGGCGAAGAGGTGGGCAAAAGCACCATCAGGCTACTGATAGACAAACTGGAAGGGAACGATGAAGGAAAAAGCGGTAATAAAATCGTGCGTACCAACTTAGTGGTACGGGGAACGACGAAATAAATCTACTTAATAAATACACCATGAAAGTAAAGCCTGACTTAAGTTTTTGGAAGCTGTGGAATATCAGCTTCGGTTTTTTCGGCGTGCAGATAGCCTATGCCCTTCAAAGCGCCAACATCAGCCGTATATTCGCCACGCTGGGCGCCGACCCGCACAGCCTGAGCTATTTTTGGATACTCCCTCCACTGGCGGGAATCATTGTACAACCGATCATCGGAGCTGCCAGCGACAAGACATGGACCCGTTTCGGACGACGCATCCCCTACCTTTTTGCGGGTTCGCTGCTGGCGGTATGGGTGATGTGCCTACTGCCTAATGCGGGAAGTTTCGGTATGGCAGTCGGCACGGCCATGATCTTCGGACTGGTAGCGTTGATGTTTCTCGATACTTCCATCAATATGGCGATGCAGCCTTTCAAGATGCTGGTGGGTGACATGGTGAACGAGAAACAGAAAGGGCTGGCCTACTCCATTCAGAGTTTCCTGTGCAATGCGGGTAGCCTGATGGGCTATCTTTTCCCATTCATCTTCACATTTATCGGGATCAGCAACACGGCGGACAAGGGCACGGTGCCCGACTCGGTGATTTACTCGTTCTACATCGGCGCCGCCATCCTGATTCTATGCGTCATCTATACCACGGTAAAAGTGAAAGAGATGCCTCCCAAAGAGTTTGAAGAGTTCCATGGTATCACGGCGGACGAAAAGAAGGAAAAAGCCGACTTTATCTCCCTGCTGAAGCATGCTCCCAAAGTGTTTTGGACGGTAGGGCTGGTACAGTTTTTCTGCTGGGCCGCTTTCATGTACATGTGGACCTACCCCAACGGTGCCATTGCCGCCACGGTGTGGGGCACTACGGACGTCCAAAGCGCCGGCTATCAGGAAGCGGGCAACTGGGTAGGCGTGCTGTTCGCCGTGCAGGCCATCGGATCAGTCATCTGGGCTGTGATATTACCATTGTTCAAGGCCCGCAAACAGGCCTATGCCCTGAGCCTCGTACTGGGTGGCATCGGTTTCATATCCACCCTGTTCTTCCACAACGAATATCTGCTGTTCATCTCTTATCTGCTGATCGGCTGTGCCTGGGCCGCCATGCTTGCCATGCCGTTCACTATCCTGACCAATTCGGTTTCGGGCAAAAACATGGGGGCTTACCTGGGACTGTTCAACGGAACCATCTGTGTACCGCAAATCGCCGCCGCCCTTGTCGGAGGAGGATTGCTCCACCTCGTCGGGGGGCATCAGGTGAACATGCTGGTGCTGGCAGGCGTACTGCTGATTGCAGGCGCCGTTTGTGTATATTTCATCAAAGAGACGATGGCGCATCACGAAGTGTAAAAGTATACTGCGGAAAGACAAAAAGTGCTCCAGAAGCAGCTATAGCGCGAATGACTTTTGAGTTTAAAAGAGAGGGGGTATTGGTTTAAAATCAAAGTACCCTCTCTTTTAAACCAAAGGCTACCTGATTTTAAACCAACGCAACCTCCGTCGGCAAGGGATAAAAGAATACCTTCATGACAAAATAAATCGCCCCTTACCTGTCGCTGATCCGGAATCATCTCCCACCATTCGTACCATAAAATAGCACGAAAGATAAAAAGAGCGCAGAGTTTTATCTGTTATCCACTGTCGGCACGGACTTTTTTTGTATCTTGGGTGCCGTAAACAACCGACTCAATCTTAAAAAGCCATGAAACAATTCCTCAAGGTAGACGAATGGAACATCATAGAAGAGGGTTTTCACCCCGATAACATGCGCGCTTCGGAAAGCATATTCAGCCTCGGAAACGGCCGGTTCGGACAGCGGGGAAATTTTGAAGAAACCTATAGCAGTGACAGCCTGCAAGGCTCGTACGTGGCGGGCATCACCTTTCTCGACCGAACCCGGGTGGGATGGTGGAAAAACGGCTATCCCCGTTTCTTCTCGCGCGTCCCCAACGCACCGGACTGGAGCGGCATTTACCTGAGACTGATCGATGAGGAACTGGACCTGGCCCATTGGGATGTAGAAGCATACAGACGACGACTCGACATGCGCGAGGGAATCTCTTACCGTGACTTTCGGGTGACCTCGCCCAAAGGCCACACACTGGAAGTACACGTAGAGCATATCAACAGTCTGGCAAACCAAAATCTTTGTCTGATAAAGTACAGTGTGACGTCGGTGAACTACGAAGGTAAAATCTCCCTGGTACCCTTCCTGAACGGTGACGTAAAGCACGAGAACTCTAATTTCGACGAAAAAATGTGGAACATCCTGCGGGCCGAAGCCACTAACGAGTACGCCTACCTCTGGGTGCAAACCAAGCATGAGGATTCACAAATCTGCCTGGGCATGACTTACCGGTTTTATAAAAACAGCAAACCTACCCATATCAGTCCCATCAAAATAGAAAAGGAGAAATTGACAGGATTCAGCGCCGGTGCCGATGTGAAACCAGGTGACCGGGTGACTCTGGAAAAATATGTTGCCATCCTCTCCTCTCTGCAATGCGACCGTCAGGAGTTGGTGGAGTATGCGGTGGACGAAGCGCAAGCCGCCAAAGAGCAGGGTTGGGAAGCACTGGTCGGCGCGCACAAACAGCAATGGGAAGAAATCTGGGAAGAAAGTGATGTGATGATCGAGGGAGACCCGGCAGCGCAACAGGGCATCCGTTTCAACATCTTCCAGCTGAACCAAAGCTACCGGGGAGACGACGCGCGCCTGAACATCAGCCCCAAAGGATTCACCGGTGAGAAGTATGGCGGAAATACACAATGGAACACCGAACTGTGCTGCGTGCCCTACTTCCTGTTATCGACCCCGAGAGAAATATCACGGAAACTTTTGCTATACCGTTACAACCAACTGCCCAAAGCCATCGAAAACGCACGCAAACTGGGATTCGGCGGTGGAGCCGCCCTCTATCCGATGGTGACTATCCATGGAGAAGAGTGCCACAACGAATGGGAAATCACATTCGAAGAGATACACCGCAACAACATCATCGTGTATGCCATCATGCAATTTTCGAGGGTAACAGGCAACAAAGAATATATCGCCTACTACGGTCTGGAAGTGATGATCGCCATCAGCCGTTTCTGGAGCCAGCGAGTCTCTTTCTCGGAAGCCCGACAGAAGTATGTGCTGCTCGGGGTAACCGGACCCAATGAATACGAGAACAATGTAAATAACAACTGGTACACCAACTACTCTTGCGTGCAATGCCTGCAAAGCACCATCGAATGCCTGGAGATGGTGGCGCATGAATATCCGGAAGAGTACAACCGGATACGTCGCTCAACCGAGTTCCGGCATGCCGAAGAGACGGCGCGATGGAAGGAGATCATCGAGAAAATGTATCTGCCCGAAGACAAAGAACGGGGTATTTTTGTGCAAGACGATGGCTATCCGGACAAAGTGCTGGGTACGGTAGACGATATTCCCGTCAACGAACGGCCGATCAACCAACACTGGTCGTGGGACCGGATTCTGCGCTCGTGCTACATCAAGCAAAGCGATGTGCTGTTGGGACTTTTCCTCTATTATGAACATTTCGACCGGGAAACCATCCGTCGCAAGTTCCGGTTTTACGAACCCCGAACCGTACACGAATCTTCTCTTTCGCCTTTCGTGCATGCCATTCTGGCTGCATGGATAGGAGATACGGAAGAAGCTTACCGCCTCTTCCTGCATTCCACACGCCTGGATCTGGACGACTACAACAACGAGGTGCACCAAGGCCTGCACGTCACCAGTATGGCTGGAAGTTGGCAAATCATTGTACGCGGATTCGCCGGAATGAAAATACTGGACGGACAACTCGACTTCACTCCCATCATTCCCGAAGCATGGGACAGCTATACTTTCAAAGTAAATTTCCGCAACTGCACCTTACAGATGAAAGTCGGAAAACAAGAGATAAAAATCTCTCTTTTAGAGGGATATGAATTGAACATACGCATCTCCGAAGTTGTTTATAACCTGAAAAAGGGTAAAGATTTGATTGTACCGAAACAAAATTAAGGCAGGGAGTTCTATGGCAGGACTCAAAGGAACATAAAGGCAAAAAGATATACTTCTTTGATTTTCAAACAGGTAAGGAAAATTACACCTCCTTATGCTCTCTTCGGTAAATCAATATTTCGTTAATAATATGAAATATACAAACCGGAAAACTGTTTTTGGTTTTTTAGTTTTATATCTTTGCGCCCTCAAAATGTGACTAAACAGACTATTAATTACTTTAAAACGAACTAAAGGAGTTCGCCACAACACCATACAGAGTTTCTTTTCTATTGTTTCCACTCTGTGGAACTCTCTGTGAATCTGTGGTGAAAGGAACAAAAAACACTTAGCGTATAATCAATGGGAAATATGAAAAAAAACTATGGATGTATCCTCGCAGCCCTCATTCTACTGACGGCTTGCGGACAAAAGAAAGAAGACAGTGTGACAACAGTACGCCCCGTAAAGACGGCCAGGGTAGAGTCCCGGTCGGAAATCAGAAAAGACTTCTCGGGCATTGTAGAGGCTGTGGACTATGTGAAACTGGCCTTCCGCGTGAGCGGACAGATCATTAACCTGCCGGTCGTAGAAGGCCAAAGGGTCAAAAAAGGACAACTGATTGCCGCTATCGACCCGCGTGACCTGGCTTTGCAATACGCGGCAGACAAATCGGCTTACGAAACCGCCGCCGCACAAGTGGAGCGTAACAAACGATTGCTGGCACGGCAAGCCATCTCGGTACAGGAATATGAAATCAGCGTATCGACCTTCCAACAAAAAAAGTCGGCCTACGAACTTTCAAGCAATAATATGCGGGACACCAGACTGACGGCTCCTTTTGACGGCTCGATCGAGAAGCGCTTGGTAGAAAATTACCAACGCGTGAACTCGGGAGAAGGCATTGTACAGCTGGTGAACACCAAAAAACTACGCATCAAATTCACTATCCCCGACGCTTACCTTTACCTGCTCCGCTCCAAAGACCAACGTTTCCGCGTAGAATTCGACACCTACCGCGGACACATCTTCAATGCCAAACTGGAGGAGTATCTCGACATATCGACAGACGGTACCGGTATCCCGGTGACCATCACGATCGACGATCCGGCTTTCGACCATGCCCTGTACGAAGTAAAACCGGGCTTTACGTGCAGCATACGCTTCTCTGCCGATGTAGGCCCGTTCCTGGAAGAAAGCATGACGGTGGTGCCGCTGAGCGCGATATTCGGTGAAAGCGAAGGTAACAAAACCTACGTATGGGTATTGAACGGAAACCAAGTGAACCGTCGTGAAGTAACCGTTTACTCTCCTATGGGAGATGCACAGGCTTTCATTTCAAAAGGATTGAAAGCAGGCGAGACTGTGGTGACAGCCGGTGTGACACAACTGGTAGAAGGTGAAACGGTAAAGGAACTGAAATAAGAGTGCCCGTTCAACGCAATAATTAATTTCACCACAGATTACACGAATTAACACAGATTTTTTAATCTTATTATCAATAATATAAATCATTAATCTGTGAAAATCCGTGTAATCTGTGGTGCACTCAAAACCATATACAATCATGAATTTAGCCAAATATTCATTAGACAATACCAAAGTAATCTACTTCTTTCTGGCTGTATTGCTGATCGGAGGAGTCTTCTCCTTCGGCAAACTGGGAAAGAAGGAAGACGCTCCTTTTGTCATCAAATCGGCCGTCATCATGACGCGCTATCCCGGTGCCGAGCCTGCCGAAGTGGAACGGCTGATCACCGAACCCATCTCCCGCGAGATACAAAGTATGAGCGGAGTATACAAAATCAAGTCCGAATCCATGTATGGCATTTCCAAAATCACATTCGAATTGCTCCCTTCGCTACCCGCCTCTTCCATCCCTCAGAAATGGGATGAACTGCGACGCAAGGTACTTAACATACAGCCACAGTTACCCAGCGGCTCTTCGGTACCGACGGTTTCGGACGACTTCGGCGATGTGTTCGGTATTTATTATGGACTGACGGCCGACGACGGATTTAGTTATGAAGAAATGAGAAACTGGGCCGAACGCATCAAGACACAGGTAGTCACTGCCGACGGAGTAATGAAAGTAGCACTCTTCGGCACACAGACCGAAGTGGTAAACATCTCCATCTCCGTGAACAAGCTGGCGGGTATGGGCATCGATCCCAAACAACTGGCCGGCCTGTTGCAATCGCAAAACCAGATTATCAACACCGGAGAGATTACAGCCGGCGAGCAACAGCTACGCGTGGTGGCCAACGGCATGTACACCACAGTGGACGACATCCGGAACCAGGTCATCACCACCCGGGCCGGACAGGTAAAACTGGGAGACATCGCTGTGATAGAGAAAGGATACATGGACCCGCCGAGCACCATCATGCGTGTCAACGGTAAACGCGCCATCGGTATCGGTGTATCGACCGACCCGCAACGAG